>OGDE01000876.1_pt1 | contig 21631 bp, 14 predicted proteins | sample 1570321 | NCBI WGS metagenome assembly OGDE01 (sample SAMEA2581976, study PRJEB24529) | metagenome | biome: Human gut stool | place: China | collected 2011 | reverse complement strand
GGTAAGCAAAGATAGCTAATTTTAAAACTTACCAACCAGAAATTTCCGCTGAGCCATTATTATTCTGGAATGCTTATGCCCTCATGCTCTCATTTTACATATAACAATCTAATTATAAATAGCTTACATGATTATAGTAAAAATATTTGCTCTCACTTATGCCCTCATACCCTCACTATATTTTAAAGCAGATTTTCGCATAATACGCTTGCTGTCAACTATATATTCTTTTTTATAAAGTATTCCTGTTTGATATAAAGCAGGGTACTTTCAGACTTTTTCATTTCAAAAATGCATATGAAAGAGATGTACTTCCACGAAATAGCAGTTTACAGAGTTCCGATATCGATAAAAAAGATCAAAACGTTTTTAAAAAAGCTCGTTATCTTTTCCAAAAAGTTCCTGTTGTTATTTGAAAAGCTCTTGATCTTTTTTAAAAACGTCCTTATATTTGGGGGATTTATATGATTCACACTCACATACATACGCACAAACCCGTACATACATATGCGTAGCTTCATGTAGACATACGTGCATAAACATACTTCTTGGCATAGTATAAAACACAATCAGGCAACACTCCCCATATTTTTACAAGTAAATCAATCTTCCTACTCTGTGATAGGGATTTTATATGATCACATCTATTGAAAAAACTCTTTTATTCAATATCACTTCGCCGATACAATAATAAAGAGGCTGAATCAAATTTATCTTGAATTTCAGCCTTTTTATTCATCAATACAACATTGGGAAATCGGGCTACATGACCATTCTTGCATTAAGAAAGGCAATTTAATAATGAAACTGCCAAATCTCTAAAACAACAATATCCATCCGTCTACAGTTTGGTAAATGGATGGATATTGCTTTTTTATTCTTAATCTCTGCCCAAAATAAAAGCAAAGAAGCCTTATATTTAATTTTAACAGAAGAAACTTTCTATTTTTTCTGCATTAATCCTTTAAATGCCGTAGGATAAGGAGTTTCAAACTCCATCAACTCTTTTGTTACCGGATGATAGAAACATAACTTGAAGGCATGTAACGCCAATCGTCCTAAAGGATCACACTCACTGCCATAGCGCCGGTCACCAACAACAGGGTGACCTAAATCCAACATATGCACACGAATCTGATTCTTACGTCCTGTTTCCAAATCCAACTCCACCAATGAATATCCATTGGCCCGCTTTATTGTTTTATAATGAGTGACCGCAAACTTACCTTCCCCATTATCTACAGGACTGGAATAGACATACAATTTCCGGTCGGTCAACCAAGACTCTACAGTACCGTAATCTTTCTCCATATCACCAGAAACGATAGACACATAACGGCGGTCCGTCACAATATCATGCCAATTATCACGTAAAGTATTCTGGGTTTTTTCATCTTTGGCATACATCATCAACCCCGAAGTTTCACGGTCCAGACGATGTACTACAAATACGCGGTTGAAACGATGTGAACGTTTTACATACTCATTCAAAATATGTTGTGCAGTACGCTCCTTCTGATGTTCTGTGCTGACAGAAAGCAGTCCCTCCTTCTTTTCCACCACCAAGATATAAGCATCCTCGTATACCAGTTTCAGCATCGGATGTTTAAACTCACGATTATTCTTCACCTTGGATATCTGCACTTTCATACCTGGTTTCAATGCGAAATTATATTGGGTAGTAATCACATTATCTACCAAAATCACGCGGTTGGCAAGCAACGCCTTTACCTTGCTACGACTGATTCCCGCCATTTTCCGCATCAGAAAATCCATCAGCTCAGCGGGCTCCGTCACATTATATATAGTATATCGGGCAACACTTCTCGCCTTTGGCCTGCCGGAATCACTATTCTTACCTCTTGACATAATTCTATTTACTGTTTAAACAATTTATAATTGAACTATCCGGATTATCCTCTTTTTTCCAGCAACACCACATTTTCCACATGATGCGTATGAGGGAACATATCTACGGGTTGCACGGCCATCACCTTGTATTTGGCATCTAACAAAGACAAATCACGTGCCTGGGTGGCAGGATTACAGCTAACATACACAATCCGCTGAGGTTCAGCAAAAAGAATTGTATTAATCACATCATCGTGCATTCCGGCACGCGGAGGATCAGTGATAATAACATCAGGACGACCATGTTGGTTGATAAACTCCTGAGTGAGGATATCCTTCATGTCACCGGCATAAAATAAGGTATTGTCAATGCCATTAATTGCCGAATTCACTTTAGCATCTTCTATTGCTTCAGGCACATATTCGATACCAATCACTTTCTTTGCCTGGCGTGAAACAAAGTTGGCTATGGTTCCAGTCCCTGTATAAAGATCATACACCAATTCTTTACCGGTCAATCCGGCAAAATTACGGGCCACCTTATAAAGATTATACGCCTGTCCGGAATTAGTCTGATAAAATGATTTTGCTCCTATCTTGAAGCGCAACCCCTCCATTTCCTCGAAAATATGATCGTTGCCTTTGAACACCATTACCTCCAGATCGTTAATGGTATCATTGCATTTGTTATTGACTACATATAATAAGGAAGTAATCTGCGGAAAACGTTCTGCCACGAAAGCCAGCAGTTGCTTCATCAGATCCATTTCGCTCTCTTCCACAATCTTGCATTGCAGCAACACCATAAGCTCACCCGTACTCGAAGTACGGATCATCAAGTTGCGAAGCATTCCTTCTTGAGAACGCAGATTAAAGAAAGAATAATTGTGTTCGTATGCATAGTCACGAATCGCATTGCGTATCTGGTTGCTGATATCATCCTGTAACCAGCACTTTTCTATAGCCAGTACCTTGTCAAATGCACCGGGAATGTGGAAACCTACGGCGTTCATCTGATCGTACTTCACATCTTCCTTTACCTCTTCCTCTGTCAGCCAACGTTTGTTAGAAAACGTAAATTCCAACTTATTACGGTAAAACTCCGTTTTTTCCGACCCTATGATAGGTGAAATTTCCGGCAATTCGATCTTGCCGATACGGGTCAGATTATCCGTCACCTGCTTTTGCTTATACTTTATTTGTTCTGTATATGGCAGACACTGCCACTTACAACCACCACATATACCATAATGCTGGCAGAAGGGTACTGCACGCACAGGAGAATACTCATGGAATTTCACAGCCACAGCTTCTGCATAATGATTTTTCTTACGCTTCACTTGTAAATCCACCACATCACCGGGCACTACATAAGGCACAAATACTACCAGGTCATTCACTTTCGCCAAAGCTTTTCCTTCGGCAGCTACATCTGTTATGGTTATCTTCTCTAATAATGGAAGTTCTTTCTTCTTTCTAGCCACTTTTCTGAATAAGTTAATTTGGGGACAAATTTAAGCATTTTCCCTGAATATTGCCTCATAAATCGTAAGATATTAAAATTGCAAAGTAGAAATTGCAATTTCCACTATTTTTTTTCAGTAAAAGGTTTGGAGATAACTAAAATATGTATAGTTTTGCGATTACATTTTTTGAGCGAGTTAACTTTAAATACATTTATTATGGATAAAAAAAGAGTTTACACCTTTGGTAATGGACAAGCTGAAGGAAAAGCAGACATGAGAAATCTGCTTGGTGGAAAAGGCGCTAACCTGGCTGAAATGAATCTAATCGGTGTTCCCGTACCTCCGGGATTTACAATCACCACAGAAGTTTGTAGCGAATATTATGAGTTAGGTAAAGATAAAGTAGTAGAACTACTGAAAGCGGATGTTGAGAAAGCTATCGCCAACATCGAAAATCTGATGAATTCCAAGTTTGGAGATGTAGAGAACCCGTTACTGGTTTCTGTACGTTCGGGTGCCCGCGCTTCTATGCCGGGTATGATGGATACCATCCTTAATTTAGGTTTAAATGACGAAGTGGTGGAAGGCTTAAGCCGCAAGACCGGACGCCCCCGTTTCGCATGGGATTCTTACCGTCGTTTCGTACAAATGTATGGTGACGTGGTATTGGGTATGAAACCGGTGAACAAGGAAGACATCGATCCTTTCGAGGAAATTATCGAAAAAGTAAAGGAAGAAAAAGGTGTGAAGCTCGACAACGAATTGGAAGTGGAAGACCTTAAAGAACTGGTTAAACGCTTTAAAGTTGCTGTAAAAGAACAAACCGGACAAGATTTTCCGACCTGTGCATACGAACAACTTTGGGGTGCCATTTGTGCTGTATTCCGCAGTTGGATGAACGAACGCGCCATTCTTTACCGCAAAATGGAAGGTATTCCTGCCGAATGGGGTACTGCTGTAAGCGTACAAGCCATGGTATTCGGTAACATGGGTGATACTTCGGCTACTGGTGTTTGCTTCTCTCGTGACGCAGGTAACGGTGAGGATTTGTTTAATGGCGAATATTTGATCAACGCACAAGGTGAAGATGTTGTAGCCGGTATCCGTACTCCGCAACAAATCACAAAAATCGGTTCTCAGCGTTGGGCAGAACGTGCAGGTATTTCTGAAGAAGAACGCGTAGCCAAATATCCCTCTATGGAAGAAGCTATGCCGGAAATCTACAAAGAACTGGATGCCCTGCAAACCAAACTGGAAAACCACTATCGCGACATGCAGGATATGGAATTTACCGTACAGGAAGGTAAATTATGGTTCTTGCAGACCCGTAACGGTAAACGTACCGGAGCTGCTATGGTAAAAATCGCCATGGACTTGTTGCGCCAGGGAATGATTGATGAAAAAACAGCATTGGAGCGTTGCGAACCTAATAAATTAGACGAACTGCTTCACCCTGTGTTCGACAAGAAAGCGTTGAAAGAAGCGAAAGTTTTGACTCGTGGTTTGCCCGCTTCTCCGGGTGCCGCTACCGGTCAGATTGTGTTCTTCGCCGATGATGCTGCTAAATGGGCTGCCGATGGCAAAAAGGTGGTCATGGTACGTATCGAAACTTCGCCGGAAGACTTGGCAGGTATGGCCGTTGCCGAAGGTATCCTGACTGCACGTGGCGGTATGACATCTCACGCTGCGGTTGTGGCCCGTGGTATGGGTAAGTGCTGCGTATCGGGTGCTGGTGCTATCAATGTAGATTATAAGACACGTACCGTAGAAATTGAAGGTATTACTTTAAAAGAAGGTGACTTCATCTCTCTGAACGGTACTACCGGTGAAGTATATAAAGGTAAAGTGGAAACCAAAGCAGCCGAAGTTTCAGGCGATTTCGCTGCATTGATGGATCTTTGCAACAAATACACCAAGCTGAATGTCCGCACTAACGCTGATACTCCGCATGATGCGGAAGTGGCCCGCGCTTTTGGTGCTTCAGGTATCGGTCTTTGCCGTACGGAACACATGTTCTTTGATGCTGAAAAGATTGTCGCTATGCGTGAGATGATCCTGTCACCGGATGTAGAAGGACGTAGAAAAGCATTGGCTAAATTGCTCCCCTTCCAAAAAGCCGACTTCAAAGGTATCTTCAAGGCTATGGACGGATGTCCGGTAAATGTTCGTCTGCTCGATCCTCCTTTGCATGAGTTCGTTCCCCATGATGCAAAAGGTCAGGAAGAAATGGCTAAGGCAATGGGCGTAACCGTACAGGAAATCAAAAAACGTGTGGAAAGCCTGTGTGAACACAATCCGATGTTAGGTCACCGCGGCTGTCGTTTGGGTAACACCTATCCCGAAATCACAGAGATGCAGACTCAAGCGATTCTAGGTGCTGCAATTGAACTGAAGAAAGAAGGATATGATCCGCATCCCGAAATTATGGTTCCCTTGACCGGTATCCTGTATGAATTCGAAGCTCAGGAAAAGGTGATCCGTGATGCAGCAGCAGCATTATTTGAAAAAGAAGGTATGGAAATTCCGTTCAAGGTAGGTACCATGATTGAAATTCCGCGTGCTGCGCTGACAGCCAACCGCATTGCCAGCCGTGCAGAATACTTCTCATTCGGTACCAATGACTTGACCCAGATGACCTTCGGTTATTCCCGTGACGATATTGCTTCTTTCTTGCCGGTATATCTGGAAAAGAAGATTCTGAAAGTAGACCCGTTCCAAGTACTCGACCAAAATGGTGTGGGCCAGCTGATTGAAATGGCTGTAGATAAAGGCCGTTCAGTTCGTCCTGATTTGAAATGCGGTATCTGCGGTGAGCATGGTGGTGAGCCTTCATCAGTGAAATTCTGTCACAAAGTTGGTTTGAACTATGTGTCTTGTTCTCCGTTCCGCGTGCCTATTGCCAGACTGGCTGCGGCGCAGGCTGCTGTGGAAGATATGAAGTAAATTGAATATTTTCTGAATATAAAGGTGGGAGGTGCTTGGAATAAGTACCTCCTACTCTATTTTTATGGCATTTTATTTTTTCAATAAAAACATAGTTTATACATTTGCCTGCAAGACAAAATCTATATTCATATGAAAAACAAATGCCTCTTAGTATTACTGTTAGCTTTGGGATGTTGCCATGTACAAGCACAAAAAAGTCAAAAGGATCCTTTGTCCGAAGCACTCGTCCGGTTGAATCAAAAAGTGGATTCCGAATTGATTCCCGGAATAAAAAGGTTTCCCCTCATTGGAATTTCCACAGATATAAGTCCGAAACGGACAGCCGTAAACACGGCATATGTACAGTCAGTCATTCTCTCTGGAGGAATTCCTTACATGATACCTGTAACGGATAATGTAGAAATACTGCGTCAAATTGTATCCCGGCTGGACGGAATTGTCTTTACAGGTGGAGAAGACATCCAACCAATGTATTATGGCGACCTTCCTTATGAAAAACTGGAAGAAGTAAGCCCCGCCCGGGATACCTTCGACTTGATGGTGCTGAAAATGGCCGCAGATCGGAATATTCCCATATTAGGAATTTGCAGGGGGCTACAATTAATGAATGTAGCTTTCGGTGGAACTTTATATCAAGATCTGCCCACGCAACATCCTTCAAGTGTCAACCATCGCCAAAAAGAATCCGGCACTACCCCCACCCATCCGATATCCATCATAAAGGAAAGCAAGTTGGCAGAAATTACAGGACAAGAAGTGCTGCAAGTCAATACATTCCATCATCAGGCTATCCGGAAATTGGCACCGGGATTCAAAATCACGGCTTGGGCACCCGACAGTATAGCGGAAGCTATAGAAGCTTATCCCATACGACAAATGATAGGTGTGCAATTTCATCCGGAAATATTTACAGCTGCCGGAGATACCACCATGCATAAATTATTTAAATTCCTGGTGAACAAGGCTGATACATTCAACCTAGCTAAAAAAATTCACAGCCGCATTCTATCCATTGACACTCATACAGACACTCCTCTTTGGTTTAAAAACGGTTACAGTGTAGGCCTGAGAAAAGACAACATGGTCAGCATCCCCAAAATGGAGGAAGGCAAATTGGACGCACAGTTCCTAGCCGCATTTATATGGCAGGGGAAACGGGATGACGCATCTTCACAAAAAGCCGTAGAAAGCACCACCCGATTAATTCAATCCATTTATGACGAAGTAGAGCAATACAAAGATTTTTGTGGCATCGCCCTTACGGAAGAAGACTTGATACGCCTGAAGCGTGAAGGTAAAAAAGCTTTTTTTATAGGTATCGAGAATGGTTACGCCATAGGCAAAGACCTAAAGAATATAGCAAAATACAAACAGATGGGAGTCAATTATATTACTCTCTGCCATTCTTATGACAATGATATCTGCCATTCATCCACTCACACGGAAGATGCGACCGAAGGACTGACCCGGTTCGGACGTGAGGTGGTGAAGGAAATGAACCGCCTAGGAATTATGATAGATGTATCGCATGCCAGTGAAGGTACTTTCTGGGATGTGATAAAATATAGTACACAACCTATCATCGCCTCTCATTCCTCGTCAAAGGCGTTATGCGACCATGATCGTAATCTGACAGACGAACAACTCCGTGCCTTAGCGAAAAATGGCGGAGTGGCACAGTTATGTCTCCTTGATGCCTATATCAATAAAAACCCAAAAGCCGCATCCGTTTGTGATGCTGCCGAACATTTGGACCACATGATTAAGGTAGCCGGCATAGACCATGTGGGAATAGGTACGGACTTTGACGGCGGTGGTGGTTTGCAAGGATGCAATGGAGATAATGACTTGATTAATCTGACCATAAAAATGATTGAAAAAGGATATACAGAAGAAGACTTAAGGAAGATTTGGGGAGGTAATCTCTTGAGAGTAATGAAGCAAGTACAGGAAGCACCACTTCTTTCTTCAAAAAAACGCAGATAATACCCAAACAAGGATAATTAAAAATATATAGAAATATCCTATTATCATTTTTCAGAAATTATTAGTGCTGTTTGGGTTTATGTTCATTGGATATTTAAGTTACAAAAAAGAATGGATCACAGACCACACAGAATCACAATTATCAGGACTGGTACTTAATATATTTAATCCAGCTCTGATCATTTCAGGGGTCGTTGGATCTTCTGAAAATGGGAATTGGACAATGGTTCTTATAAATCTGCTTCTTGCAGTTATCTTATTTGCAATATTGATCTTCATTAGTCCATTGTTTGTGAGAATTCTAAGAATACCAAAGAATGAAAGAAATATTTATTCCGTGATGCTGATCTTTTCAAATCTTGGATTTATGGGAATCCCGATCATAGAAGAATTATATGGAAAAGGTGCGATCATTTATGTTGTACTGTATTCCTTTGTTTACAGCATTATTTTCTATTCATATGGAATTTATCTGTTTGAGAAAGAGAAGGTATTGCAGACAGGGGAAAAAGCAAAGATCAAGTTTGAATGGAAAAAGATGATCAATCCAGGGATTGCAGCGAGCTTGATTGCAATGGTTATTTTCCTATTTCAGATCAAGGTGCCGGCACCAGCAGTAAGTTTCGTGGATTATCTTGGAAATTCATGTATTCCATTGTCTATGATCCTGACAGGAGTATCGGTAGCAAAACTTCCATTGATAGAAGTTTTCAAGGATAAGAAAATGTATTTCTTTACATTTTTAAAGATGTTGGTGATTCCAATCATTGCAGCAGTTTTGATCAGAAACTTTCATCTTGATCCAGTACTTTCAGGAATCATGGTATTAATGTTTGGAATGCCGAATGGAAGTATGGCGGTAATGATGTCGATCGATTATGGTTTAGACAGTTCAATCTGTAGTCGAGGAATCGTACTGACAACACTGTTATCGATCATAACGTTGCCGATTGTAGCATATCTTATTTGACATTGAGATTTATCAACAATGTTTTAACATATACGGACATAATATACCCATATATTGTGGATAAAATTTTGAAATCAAGACCATCTTGTGGATAACATCAAAAAATTATCAAAAACAACGAGAAAAAATCTTGACACACCCGGCTGCGTATTATATAATAAGAAACTGTGACATGCGAGAGAATACTACCCCAATGCCCCGGTGGGAGTATTTAATATAGACACATATGATTGATAGAAATTTTAAGGAGGAACACCATGAAAAGTTTTATGGCCAGCCCATCAACAATTGAAAGAGAATGGTATGTAGTTGATGCTACAGGACATACATTAGGACGTTTAGCATCTGAGATCGCAACAATCTTAAGAGGTAAAAACAAACCAACTTATACACCACATATCGATACAGGAGATAACGTGATCGTTATCAACGCTGAGAAGATTAAAGTAACTGGTAAGAAATTAGACCAGAAGATCTACTATCATCATTCAGACTATGTTGGTGGAATGAAAGAACAGACATTAAAAGAAAAATTAGCTAAAAAACCTGAAGACGTAATCTATCTTGCAGTTAAAGGAATGCTTCCAAAAGGACCTTTAGGAAGACAGATGATTAAGAAACTTCACGTATATGCAGGTGCAGAGCACAATCATGCAGCTCAGCAGCCAAAAGCATTAGAGATCAAGTATTAATTTTTGAAGGAGGAAGAAGCAGTGGCTACAGCAAAATATTACGGAACTGGTAGAAGAAAACACAGTGTTGCCAGAGTATATTTAGTACCTGGAACAGGAAAAATCACAATCAACAAAAGAGATATCGATGAATATCTTGGATTAGAAACATTAAAAGTAGTTGTACGTCAGCCATTAGTTGCAACAGATACAATTGACAAATATGATGTATTAGTAAACGTTCATGGTGGTGGATTTACAGGACAGGCTGGAGCAATCCGTCATGGTATTTCCAGAGCTTTATTACAGGTTGATGGAGAATTCCGTTCAACATTAAAGAAAGCTGGATTCTTAACAAGAGACCCAAGAATGAAAGAAAGAAAGAAACCAGGTCTTCGCAAAGCACGTCGTGCACCACAGTTCTCAAAACGTTAATCATACGTTACGGAAGATACAAAGAATATACAGAGCCTTTCAGTGGAGAAATCTACTGGAAGGCTTTTCTTTTTGTATTCAAAAATGCTACAATATTCCAGATGAAGCAATTCTATGAAGTCATACCTGACAGCATTGGACGATGGTTCATTTATGAGGGTACAGTATGGAAGTAAGATTAATGGATTATTAGTTGAGTATTATGACAAAGATTTTAATCTGACAGGAACTAAGATTATAGGTAAGGAATTACCAGTTTTTGGTGGATTTTATGCAACAAAAGATAATTATTATGTCGTAACAGGAGAGAATAACACAGACGAAGACAATACAAAAGAAGTATATCGAATTACAAAATACGATAAACACTGGAACAAGATAACATCAACAGGATTAACAAACTGCAATACAACAAAACCATTTAATGCAGGATCATGTAGAATAGATGTTTCAGGAAATTATATGATCATTCATACATGTCATGAAATGTACAAAAGTGATGACGGATATAACCATCAGGCAAATGTTACGATTCAAGTAGATATTGATAAGATGAAGATCACAGATTCTTATACAGGAGTTATGGACCAGAGGGGATCAAGTATACTACACAATGGTTGATAATAATGGAGATTATCAGTCAACCATATAACAGAGATTCATAATGGACATCAGTATGCCTATGATCCAGATTCTGACACAGATGATACGATCACATTCCGCTGTACAGCATGTGATGCCCAAAAGATAGAAAAGAAAATTGTATTAGATCAAGTGTATTGGAGAAACAGTGAGGCAACCGATGATTCTTATTGGTGGTATGAAAGAGGATGGAAACAGAAGACAGGAACAATCTAAAAGATTATCTTCCTTCCGATATTTCCAATACATCTTATGAAGCAAAGATAACAAATGTATCTAATGAAATTGTGACAGAAGCACAGAAAACAGATGCAAGCTATAGCTATAATGTAAGCAAAAATGGAAATATTGGTAATCAGGCAGAGATTGAATTTACGATCCACAGCAATAATTATGAAGATATTACATTTAAAGTTTATATAACATTAACTGATAGAATCACAGTAACTCCAAAAGAAGGCACAGAACCTGTAATTGAAGGAAGTAATGAACTATATTATGGACAAACAATTTCTGAATTAAAATTAAATACAAAAAAAGCAAAGTTTGTAACACCAGACGGAACAGAAGTATCTGGAATATTAAAATTTAACACTCCAGATGAGATGCCAGAAGTTGGTACCAAAACAGTAGAATATACATTTACACCGGATGAGGAACAATATAAATCATCCATCGTGATTCCAGATTATGTCACAGTAAAAAGAGTAAAATGTAAAGTTGTATCTATCAATAAGAAAGCTGTGATCAAAGTGCCAAAGAAGCAGTATAATAAATATAAAAAGTTATTTACATCAAAGACGGGATTTAAGAAACCAATGAAATTAAAAAAATAATCAACCAGGGGATATATGATAATTATTATCATATATCCCCATTGATTTTTCCATCCAAATCTAGTATCATAAATAACAGTTAGACAACACTAACTAAAAACGTGAATGAATCATGTGGACTCCTCGATTGAGATCGACACCTGCAACAAAACGATCTCAAACTGGAAGCTTACCCTTCTTCCAGCGAGGAGTACTGCTATGTATAGGGAAAGGAGTCACAATCGAAAATGAATTATTTAGAAATTGAAAAAGTAATCGGAAGAGAAATCTTAGATTCCAGAGGAAATCCAACAGTTGAGGCTGAGATCACATTGGTAGACGGAACAGTCGCAAGAGGAACAGCTCCAAGTGGTGCATCGACAGGAGAATTTGAAGCACTGGAATTAAGAGATGGAGATAAAGAAAGATATTTAGGAAAAGGTGTTACAAAAGCCGTAGAAAATATCAATACAAAGATCAGTGAAGCAATCATCGGATTAGACGCTTCTGATACATATGCAGTAGACAAAGCAATGATTGATGCAGATGGAACAAAAGATAAATCAAACTTCGGAGCAAATGCAATCTTAGCTGTATCTATCGCAGCAGCAAGAGCAGCAGCTACATCTCTTGAAGTACCTTTATACAGATTTTTAGGTGGGGTGTCAGGAAACAGACTTCCAGTGCCAATGATGAACATCGTAAATGGTGGATGTCATGCATTATCATCAGGACTTGATGTACAGGAATTCATGATCATGCCAGTTGGAGCTCCATCATTCAAAGAATGTTTAAGATGGTGTGCTGAAGTATTCCATGCATTAGCAGCAATCTTAAAAGAAAGAGGACTTGCTACATCCGTAGGTGATGAAGGTGGATTTGCGCCAGCATTAAAATCAGATGAAGAAGCAATCGAAACTATCTTAGAAGCAGTGAAAAAAGCAGGATACGAGCCAGGAAAAGACTTCAAGATCGCTATGGATGCTGCATCTTCAGAATGGAAGAGCGAAAAAGGTAAAGGATATTACAAACTGCCAAAAGCAGGAACAGAATATACAGCAGAAGAACTGATCGAGCACTGGGCTGCATTATGTGAGAAATATCCAATCATCTCTATTGAAGACGGATTAGATGAAGAAGACTGGGAAGGATGGAAGAAACTGACAGAAAGACTTGGAGATAAAGTACAGTTAGTAGGAGACGACTTATTTGTAACAAATACAGAAAGACTTTCCAAAGGAATCGAAATGGGAGCAGGAAACTCTATCCTGATCAAATTAAACCAGATCGGATCTATCTCTGAAACATTAGAAGCAATCAAGATGGCACACAAAGCAGGATACACAGCTGTAACATCTCATCGTTCTGGAGAAACAGCAGATACAACGATCGCAGACTTAGCCGTCGCATTAAATACATGCCAGATCAAGACAGGAGCACCTTCAAGATCAGAACGTGTTGCGAAATACAACCAGTTATTAAGAATCGAAGAAGCTTTAGGAGACGGTGCCGTATATCCTGGAATCAAAGCCTTCAACGTAAAATAAGAAGAACACAATTATAAAAAACGTAAATAATAGCCCTTTTAAGTCTCTGGATGTTATGTTCAGAGACTTTTTTTCACTGATTTTTACTAGAAGAAGGTATAGTTGATTTACTAGAAAAAAATAGACGATTGTGATAAAATTTATTTTGTTTTTTGTGGAATAATCAATAAATAGAACTTGTGTTCGAAACAGAAAAATGTTATATTAAAAAAAATAGATTTTGGGAGATAGAATTTGTGAAAAATCAAAAAGAAAATAATATAGATATGAGCAATGTAATTAATAGATTATTTGAAGGTGATTGCTTAGAATATATGAAAGAAATTCCAGATGGAAGTGTGGATATGATACTATGCGATTTACCATATGGCATGACACAAAATAAGTGGGATAGTTATATACCATTAGATAAATTATGGGAACAATATAACCGTATTATAAAAACAAATGGAGCAATTGTTCTGACATCTAATGGTGTGTTTACTGCCAAATTAATTTTAAGTCAGCCTAATATATATAAATACAAATGGGTTTGGGAGAAATCGAAACCTACAAATTTTTTAAATGCAAAGAAACAACCATTACGAAAGCATGAAGATGTATGTGTATTTTATAAAAAACAGCCTGTCTATCATCCACAAATGACAAAAGGTGAACCTTATGATAAAGGAAAAAGAAAGAATCAGCAATGTGGAAATTATGGAGATTTTGAATCTGTCCATGTTGCAAGTGATGGTGAAAGATATCCAACAGATATTATTTATGTTAAGACAGCAGAGTCTGAGGGGCCAGTTTTACATCCTACCCAGAAACCGATAGAATTAGGAAGATATATGGTAAGAACGTATACAAATCCGGGAGATATTGTATTAGATAATACATTTGGAAGTGGTTCATTTTTGGTAGCGGCATTGATGGAGGGACGTAATTTTATTGGAATTGAAAAGAATGAAGATGTAGCACTATTTAAAAGAGAAGAAATTGATTATATTGATGTTGCAAAGAAACGATTATTTTTAGCATGGGAAGGACTCGATAAGAAAACGAAAAAACATATTGATATTCAGAATCTTATTAAAGAATTTGAAGAAAGGTAGGATTTCATATGGGAACAATAGAAACAAAAAACGAAAGAAGTTGGGCAATATTTATTATAACAGAAATAAAAAGTATGCTTGATTCTGCAGATTTAAAAATAAAGAGTGTTGGTGGAGAAAGCACTTTGTCAACGAACAAAAAGAAGATGTTCCCAGATGTTTTATTATATGGAGATAATGCTCAAACTAGAATTCTACAAGGCTGGGAATTAAAGATGCCGGATGTATTGATTACAGACGAGGAATTGATTGCAGATGCAACAAGAAAGGCAAGAGCGTTAAAGTTAAATAGTTTTGTCATATGGAATTTTACATATGGAAAATTATATGTAGAAGATCCAGATGGGAATTTTATAGAAAGAAAAATATGGACAGGAACAGATTACATTGTGACAAGAGAAGATGTCATGACATACAAAGAGGAATGGATTCCAATTATCAAAGATATAGTGCTGACAGTGAATGAGTATTTAAGGAATGGGATTGTTTTGACATCAGCGATTGAAAGTACAATATCAGAAGGACTGATTACTGAATTGATTGAAAAGAATAAAGACATGGTTGCAGAACAATTGGAATCCGAGTCGGCTACAAATATGATAATGGAGCGTAAATTAAATGTATGGTGGAAGGGGTATAGCGAAAATTATCAAAAAGATAAAGATAAAGTATATAGTGAATATGCAAAAAATATTTTATTAAACTGGACGAATAGAATTACATTTTCTAACATAATTAAGAGGTTTCATAATTGCGCATATGATATAGAAAAAATTGATTATAGTGTTGAGACAGACCAAGGAAATATAATTATTGATGGAATTATAAAAAAGGGTGATTTCTTTCATATTTTAAATAAGATTGAATATAACGAATGCATTCCAAAGGATACATGGATTGATATTGTAGATTATAATCAATTTCTGATTTCTAATCATATAGAACATATAGATCAATCTGTGTTGCAGGATATATTAGAAAAAACTGTTTCTACAGTAAAAAGAGAAATTCGAGGGCAGTATGCAACACCATATAAATTGGCGAATATTTTATGTCAGTTGACAGTAGAAAACTGGGAAGGAAATTGTGCAGATTTTTGTGCAGGTACAGGAACAATAGCGAAAGCAATTCTTAAAAACAAAGAAAGACGATTAAAAAATAAATTAAAAGAGTATCAGACAACATGGATTTCTGATAAATATGCGTATCCTTTACAAATTGCTAATATAGCATTAGCAAGTATTGATGCAGTAAATATACCAATTAATTCTTTTAAAAGCGATATTTTTGAGATAAAGACAGGGGATAAAATAATTTTAAGAAGTCCTGTTGATGGTGAAAAATTTGAAGTAGTAATTCCAGAAATGGATGCAGTAATTTCAAATTTACCGTTTGTAAAATATAATAATAATCCAGATGAAACAAAAGTTTATATGGAAGAATATAATAAAAAGATTTATGAAGATACAGGGATATTATTTAAAAATGGGAAATCAGATATTTATAATTATTTACCATTTAAAATACATGAACTTTTGAAAAAGAATGGAAAATTAGGAATCATAATATCAAATTCATGGCTAGGATCAGAATTAGGAAGTCAATTTTTTGATGCGTTACAATTTTATTATAAAATTAATTCTGTAGTCATAAGTGGAAAAGGGAAATGGTTTGATAATGCAGATGTTATTGCGACGATTTTGATTATGGAAAAGAAGGAAATCAGTGAGCCAAATCCAAAAGAACCAATAACTTTCTTTAGATTAGATAAAAATATAATAGAAATGACGGCAGAAGAGACAGAAGATATTATTAATGCCATCGTATTAAAAGATGTCATGGATATAAAGAATATAACAATGCAGCAATTTTCTCGAGAGCAATTGAAGAATATAGAAGAAAAAGGAATTTGTTTAAATTCGGTTGTTCATGATATTGAATGGATTGAAGAGATAAAGCAATTTCTCGAACCAATATCCAAAGAATTAGATATGATTCGAGGAGAACGTACAGGTAGAAATGAGATTTTTTATATAAAAGGAGACACATCTATAGCAGAAGAGTATTTGTATCCTATGCTAAAGTCATCTCAAAGTATTAAAGGACTTGTTGCTAATGCAGATATGAAGGCATTTTGTTGTGATAAATCTATTGAGCAATTAAAAGCAGAAAATGATGAAGGAACGCTAAAATGGATTCGTAAATTTTCTGATGAAAATTATAATCCTATATATAAGAGTATCAATTATATACCATGGTATCAGATGCCAGCATCAAATAGAGCAGACTTAGTGACTTCTGAAAATCCAGATAGGAGACTGTTTATTGCAGAATTAAAAGAAAGTGTGATAGTAGATCAAAGATTAATTGCAATGAAGTATAAAAAAACAGTTTGTAATAAAGAATTAGTATTTGCATTGTTAAATTCAATATATGGAATGTTTGTTATAGAGGCAAATGGATTCGGAAGAGGACAAGGGGTATTAGATATAAGTAAAACTAGATTCGAAAAAGTTTATATGATTAATCCCAATATTATATCAGAAAATGATGCAGAAGAAATTATAGAACTATTTCAAAAGTTAAAAATGAGAAATGTTTTAAATGTTCAAGATGAATTGGAGATGCAGGATAGGGAGAAATTTGACAGAAAAGTGTTGAAATCAATTGGTTGTGAAGATTTATATGAAAAAATTAAAAAATCAATTTTATCTATGCAACATACAAGACATGACATATAAAAAATATATGAAATTGAATCAAAAGTATAAAAAATAGAGGCTGCGATTAATATGCAGCCTCTGTTTTTTTGAAATTAAATATATTTTTATCCCCAAACTTCCTCAGCAATCTCCTTAATAAGAGTCATCTTCTTCCACTGATCTTCATCAGTTAAGATATTTCCTTCCTCTGTAGAAGAGAAACCACACTGAGGGCTTAAGCAAAGCTGATCAAGAGCAACATACTGTGTAGCTTCTTTGATACGCTCTTTGATCTCTTCTTTATCTTCAAGTTCTGGATCTTTAGAAGTAACAAGACCTAACACAACCTTCTGATCTTTGATAAAACGTAATGGTTTGAAATCACCAGAACGGTCACTATCATACTCTAAGAAGAAACCATCAATCTTACATCCACCGAATAAAGTTTCAGCTACTGGTTCATATCCACCAGAAGAGAACCATGTAGAACGGAAATTACCACGGCAGATATGCATTGTAATTGTCATATCCTCAGGTTTAGCTTCTAAAGCTTCGTTGATCATTTTTACATAATTCTTAGCAATCTGGTCAAGGTCAAGACCACGGCTTGCGTAATCGTCGCGTTTATTCTGATCACAGAATTCACCCCAAGATGTATCATCAAATTGTAAGTAACGGCATCCACGAGCATAGAATGCTTTGATCGCTTTCTGATAAGCAAGAGCAATCTCATGATACAGATCATCTTCATTTTTATAACGATCGATCGCTTTATAAGTTTCGCTTCCACGAACACAACAGATCAGATGAAGCATTGCAGGAGAAGGAATTGTCATCTTGCAGTCAACATCCCCAGCAATTTCTTTCAAGTAAGAGAAATGATCTAAGAATTCACTGTTTTCATCAAAATCAATTTTGTCAACAATCTCAAGAGTTGCGGCTTTTGGCTGATGTCCCTTAAAAGCAACAGACCAGTGATCAGCTTTGATCTCCTCGACTCCGACTAAGGAAGCAAGGAAATCAAGATGCCAATAGCGACGTCTTAACTCTCCGTCAGTAACTGCTTTTAATCCAACAGCTTTCTCTTTTTCAACTAACTCTTTGATCGCTTTATCTTCTACTTCACGCAACTGGTCTGCAGATAAAGTTCCTTCTGCATATTCAGCACGTGCATCTTTTAAATAATCTGGTCTTAAAAAACTACCAACAATATCATATCTGTATGGTCTCATAAATCTATCCTTTCCATTTATATAAATCTAATAATTTTCTATCGATAAGCTATACAATAACAGATAGAATAAAGCTTGTGAAATACATAAAAATAACAGTTTGCCATAACTTTAAGTTATAATGATAAAAATTTTCAGACAATTATGTCTTTCTTTTAACAATGATTGTATGCAATATACGGACAGGGTTATCGTTAAGAAAATGTTAATTGTACAATTTTAAAAAAATTGCATATTTTTTGTACTTTTCTTTAAGCATTGTAGAGAAAAAAGAAAATATTTGTTATAATGCACATAGATAAAAAAATAACAATATCTAGGGTGTTTTAGTTAAGTGTTTTTTAAGGAAGGGTAAACTATTATGTATGATGTAACAAGCATTCAGAATCTGAAAAAAGATGTACTGTATTTAGTAGCAAAGGCATCGTTTGAAGGAACATTAGAAGAAGAACGCGATCACATTCCAGAGAAGATGATCGAAGGACCAGAACCAACATTCCGTTGCTGCATCTACAAAGAAAGAGAAATCGTAAGACAGAGAATTCGTTTAGCAGAAGGTAAAGCTCCAGGAGCAGAAGATGATGGAAATATCGTGCAGGTAATTAAATCAGCATGTGCTGACTGTCCGATCTCAAGCTATGTTGTAACAAACAACTGTCAGAATTGTCTTGGAAAAGACTGTATCAAAGCATGTCGTTTCGGAGCGATCGAACCAGGACATACAAGATCACGAATCGATCCTCAGAAATGTAAGGAATGTGGTATGTGCGCAAAAGCCTGTCCATACAATGCGATCGCTCATGTATCAAGACCATGTAAAGACAGCTGTCCAGTAGATGCAATTTCTTATGATGAGTATGGAGTATCAGTAATCGATGAAGAAAAATGTATCCGTTGTGGACAGTGTGCAGCAAAATGTCCATTCGGTGCGATCGGAACAAAGACATGGATTACAAACGTTATCGCAGACTTGAAAGCAGGTAAGAAAGTCTACGCGATTCTTGCTCCAGCAACAGAAGGACAGTTTGGTAAAGATATTACAATGGAAAGCTGGAGACAGGCAGTAAAGAAAGCTGGATTTGAAGATCTGATTGAAGCAGGTTTAGGTGGAGATATGACAACATGCAGCGAAGCAGAAGAATGGTTAGAAGCTTACAGAAACGGTGAGAAGAAAACAACTTCATGCTGTCCAGGATTCGTAAATATGATTCGCAAACATTATCCAGATCTTGCAGATATGATTTCTACAACAGTATCTCCAATGTGTGCAGTATCAAGAATGATCAAAGCAAAAGATCCAGATGCAGTTACAGTATTTGTTGGACCATGTGTAGCCAAGAAATCAGAAGTGGCAGACCAGAAGATCGAAGGAAATGCAGATTATGCATTAAACTACAACGAGATCTTAGCAATCCTGAAAGCAAAAGACGTAGAATTAGAACCAGCAGAGAATACATATCAGGATTCTACGATCTTTGGTAAATTCTATGGAAACTCTGGTGGAGTAACAGATTCTGTATTAGAATACATGAAAGAGACAGAACAGAACGAAGATATCAAAGTATGCAAAGCTAACGGTGCAGCAGAATGTAAGAAAGCTTTAATGTTCTTACAGAGAGGAAGATTACCAGAAGACTTCATCGAAGGTATGGCATGCGAAGGCGGATGCGTTGGTGGACCAAGCCGTAACGAAGAGATCATCAAAGCTCGTAAAGTCAGAGAAACAATGATCAAATCCGCAGATGATCGCAAGATCACAGACAACTTAAAACGTTATGATATGGATAGCTTCTCAATGCATAGATAATCAGAGTTGCATGAAGCATCCAAAGAGATGATAAAGAATCCCTGGAGCAAGATTGAAGTTTTGTTTTGGGGATCTTTGTATCTGAAAAGAAATTGTATTAGAAATAGTAACTATTACTAGTAGATATTTTGGCAAAACTATGTTATAGTAAGAAAAGTTGAAAAAGCAAAATGAATTTAATTTTGGAGGTAAGACAATGAAGGATATTAAAGTTACAGATTCAGTAAAATATATTGGTGTAGACGATCATGACATTGACTTATTTGAGAGCCAGTATGTAGTACCAAATGGTGTTTCTTATAACTCTTATGTGATCTTAGATGAGAAAGTAGCCGTTATGGATACTGTGGATGCACGCAAGACAGATGAATGGCTTGCAAACTTAGAAGAAGCATTAGATGGAAGAAGCGTAGATTACATTGTAGTATCTCATATGGAACCAGACCATGCTGCAAGCTTACAGGTATTAGCAGAAAAATATCCAGAAGCTCAGGTTGTGGGAAATGTAAAGACATTTAACATGATCCCTCAGTTCTTTACATTTGATCTAGAAGGACGTAAAGTCGTAGTAAAAGAAGGAGATACATTATCTCTTGGATCTCATACATTACAGTTTGTTATGGCACCAATGGTTCACTGGCCAGAAGTTATGGTAGCATATGAAACATCAGAGAAAATCTTATTCTCAGCAGATGGATTTGGTAAATTTGGAGCTTTAGATGCAGATGAAGATTGGGCATGTGAAGCAAGACGTTATTATTTCAATATCTGTGGTAAATACGGAGTACAGGTACAGAATCTCTTAAAGAAAGCCGCAGGATTAGATATTGAGATCATCTGTCCATTACACGGACCAATCTTAAAAGAAAACCTTGGATATTATATTGGATTATACGACACATGGAGCAAATATGAGCCAGAGAACGAAGGAATCCTGATCGCATACGCATCTATCCATGGAAATACAGCAGCTGCAGCAAAGAAATTAGCAGAAATCTTAGAAGCAAAAGGAGCTCCAAAAGTTGTAGTAGCAGACCTTTCTAGAGATGATATGGCAGAAGTGATCGAAGATGCATTCCGCTATGACAGACTGGTACTGGCAGCAGCAACATACGATGCAGGAATCTTCCCATGCATGGAAGACTTTTTACATCACTTAAAAGCTAAGAACTATCAGAAACGTAAAGTTGCATTTATGGAAAATGGATCATGGGCACCAATGGCAGAAAAAATCATGAAAGGTATCGTAGAAGGATTTAAGAATATCGAGATTGTAGATCCAGTTGTAACGATCAAATCTACGATGAATGATGAGAATATTAAGACTATGGAAGAATTAGCTGATAATTTACTGTAAATTTTAAATTTGTAAGTTGGCCAACTGTAGTCTTTCAGTATATGATAAAAAATAAATAAGCAACCGAAAACGCAGCGGTGGAATTTTGCTCACATTTTGAACAAATC
>OGDE01000869.1_pt1 | contig 21834 bp, 18 predicted proteins | sample 1570321 | NCBI WGS metagenome assembly OGDE01 (sample SAMEA2581976, study PRJEB24529) | metagenome | biome: Human gut stool | place: China | collected 2011 | reverse complement strand
TTCCCTCTGCAATTGCTCCTTCAATCTCTGCCGGAAGAGCTGTCATATCTGCTTTGCGGCGTCTGTAGGCAACTGCCACCTTGTCTGCACCCAGGCGGACAGAAGAACGGGCTACGTCCATGGCTACGTTGCCGCCGCCGATGACGACGGTCTTTCCGGTCATTTTGCGGCTCTCGTCACCGCCGACGGTGCGCAGCAGGTGGACGGCGGTCTCGATACCCGCGGCGTCCTCGCCGGGCACACCGGCCCGGCGCCCGCCCTGGCAGCCGATGGCGATATAGAACGCCCGGTAGCCCTGTCGGCGCAACTCGGCCAGCGTGACGTCTTTGCCGACCTCGACACTGCAGCGGATGTCAACGCCCAGCTCCCGCAGAATGTCGATCTCGGCGTCAATGACGTTTTTCTCGAGCTTGAACGAAGGGATTCCGTAGCGCAGCATGCCGCCGGGACGCTCGTTTTTCTCAAACACGGTGGGCTTGTAGCCCTGCACTGCCAGAAAATAGGCGCAGGACAGGCCCGCGGGGCCGCCGCCGATGATGGCGATCTTCTGCGGCCACGGGCCCTGCAGCGACGGCTGGACAACGTCGGGCACGTAGCGGTGCGCGGCGTTCAGGTCCTGCTCGGCAATGAACTTCTTGACAGCGTCGATGGCCACGGCCTGATCCACGGTGCCGCGGGTGCAGGCGTCCTCGCACCGGCGGTTGCAGACGCGCCCGCAGACGGCGGGAAAGGGGTTCTCCTTTTTAATCAGCGCCAGCGCGTCGCGGTAGCGGCCCTGCGCGGCCATTTTCAGATAGCCCTGCACGGCAATGTGCGCGGGGCAGGCCGTCTTGCAGGGGGCGGTGCCGGTGTCATAGCAGTTGATGCGGTTCTTGTCGCGGTAGTCGATGGCCCACTTGTCGGGACCCCACTTCACGGCGTCGGGCAGCTCCTGCTTCGGGTAGGTGATGGGGCCGTCCTTCGTGCAGAGCTTCTGGCCCAGCTTGACCGCGCCCGCGGGGCAGTACTCCACACAGCGCCCGCAGGCCACGCAGTTCTCCGGCTCGACACGCGCCACGTAGGCCGAGCGGCTCATGTTCGGCGTGTTGAACAGCTGGCTTGTGCGCAGCGCATTGCAGACGTTGACGTTGCAGTTGCAGATGGCAAAAATCTTGTTCTCGCCGTCGATGTTCGTGATTTGGTGCACAAAGCCGTTGTCCTCGGCCTTCTGCAGGATCTGCATGACCTCATCGTAGGTCACGTAATGCCCCTTGTTGGTCTCGACGAGGTAGTCGGCCATGTCGCCCACGCCGATGCACCAGTCGTCGGGGTCGTCGCCGCAGCCCTCGCCCATGGCGGCGCGGGACATACGGCAGCTGCACGGACCGGCGGCATACTTGCCGTCGTACTTTTTCAGCCAGTGAGAGATGTGCTCAATGTCGGCGGACCGGTTCTCGGTCTCGATGGCTTTTTCCACCGGGATGACATGCATACCGATGCCTGCGCCGCCCGGGGGCACCATGGCGGTGATGTGCTCCAGCGGCAGAAACGTCATCCGCTCAAAGAAGGCTGTCACCTCGGGGTGGTCGGCGATCTGCTGCTTGTTCATGTTGAAGAACTCTGCGCTGCCGGGCACGAACATCGGCAGGATGTACTGCTTTTCGCGGTGGGGATTCTCCCAGTTGTACTCCAGCAGACCGACGACGGCCATCTGCTGCAAAAGCGGCTCCAGCTCCCCGGCTGGCTTGCCCGTGGCCTTGACCAGCTCGGGCAGGGTCATGGGCTTGCGGACCTTCATTTTTAAGGCAACGTCCGCCATCTCGTCGGTCACGATGGACGCCAAGCCCCAGTATTCGGGGTCATCCTTCGTCAGAATGCCCTTTTTGGCCGGGATGCGATCCGTGATCATCTGGCCCAGCCTGGCAATTTTCTCGCGGTACGGCTCGTCCCTCGGGATCTCGAAGGGCAGCCTGCTCTCATCCAGCGGGAACGCAGTGGGTTTGCTCATGGTGTGCTCCTTTTTTGTGCCGTTGCTCCGTTTTTGCACAGTAGGGGCCGGGCATGCCCGGCCCGGTTGTAAATGGCGGACGGGCGATTGCGGCAGGGCCGCGGGCCGCACATGTGCGGCCCCTACAACGCGGCTGGATTATTTACGCCTGCCACGCCTTAACCTGCTCTTTTAGCCAATCGGCCCATTCGTCAATGCCCTCGCCCGTCCGGGCGCAGATCGGGATGACCCTTGCGTTCGGGTTGCGCAGGGCTACATACTCGCGGCATTTGTCCATGTCAAAGTCAAAATACGGCAGCACGTCGATCTTGTTGACAAGAACGACGTCGCAGACCTGGAACATCAGCGGATATTTCAGCGGCTTGTCGTGACCCTCGGGGACCGACAAAATCATGGCGTTCTTCACCGCGCCGGTGTCGAACTCGGCAGGGCAGACAAGGTTGCCGACGTTTTCCAGAATCACCAAATCGAGACCCCCGGTGCCAAGCCCGGCCAGTCCCTGCCGGGTCATCTCGGCGTCCAGATGGCACATGCCGCCGGTGTGCAGCTGAATGGCCTTGGCGCCGGTCTCGGCGATGGCGCGGGCGTCCACGTCGGAGTCGATGTCGGCCTCCATCACGCCGATGCGCAGCTCATTTTGCAGCGCAGCAATCGTGCGGCGCAGTGTCGTGGTTTTGCCGGACCCCGGCGCGCTCATTAAATTCAGCAGAAAGATTTTTTCCTGCTTCAGCTCAGCCCGCAGCGCGGCGGCCTGCTCGTCGTTGGAGGCAAAGATGCTTTGCTTGACCTCGAGAATTTTCACGTTGTCCATGGGGTGCTCCTTATAAATTGGTATACGGTCTCTGCTAACATTTTAACATCGTGTCAAAAAATCCGCAATCGACGAATATGACAAAGAATTGACGAAAGAACGGGCAGGTTGACGAAAAGAGCGCGTAAACTCATTAGCGGCAGATGCCGCGAACTGGCGGCGGGGTGTGGGCACCCCGCCCTACGTATAACGGGGAAAGTGGAACGTAGGGCGGCATGCCCACATGCCGCCGTGGCCGTGTGCGAAAGCAGGGACCTGCCGGTTTGCGGTTAGTCCGGTTTTATAAAATGCTCCACCACCATCCGCTGCGCCTCCGGCGTAAACAGCAGCACTGAATACGGCGTGCCGCGGGCGCTGACCTTGTCCTCGCTGCGCAGACCGGCGTCCACACCGGCAGGGGTCGGCACGTAGTAAAAGCCCTTCGTCGGCAGACGCTCCATGCCGATGAGCCGCTGCGCCAGCAGCCACTCGTCGATCTCCTTGATGGTCGGTGCCTTCACATCCGGGTCACCGGCGGCCTCGATCAGCGCGGCCTTCAGCTCCGCGCCGGTATAGCTGTCCTGATAGTTGAAGCTGCGCGCGTCCTCCGCCGTCAGGTAAAACGCGGGGCGCTCGGCCTTCGGCGGCTTTTTCTTCTTCTCGGACGGCAGCGGCTTTTCCGGCTCCGGTGCGGGCGGGTCCAGGCTCAAAACGGCGTCGGGGTGGTCGGCGCGGTAGGCGTCAATGACCGCAAAGAACGCGGCACCGTACTTTTCATACTTGCGCTCACCCATGCCGTAGATGCCCAGCATATCCTCCGCGCGGCGCGGCGCGCGCAGGCACATATCCACCAGCGACTTGTCACCGAACACGACGTAGGGCGGCAGTCCCTCGCGCTGGGCGGTGTCGAACCGCAGCTGGCGCAGCTGGTTGAACAGCTCCAGTCCGGCGCTCGTCAGCGCGTCCATCGGGCTGCGGCGCTTCGGCTTCGGTGCGCGGGCCTGCTCCGGCTCACGCTGCGGCGGCAGCTTGACCAGCACCTGCCCGCCGGCCTTCAGCGGGGCAATATCCCCGATGTGCAGCACGGCGTACTGGTCGTCGCTCTGCACCAAATATCCATCCTCCAGCAGCTGGGCCAGCAGGCGTTCCAGCGTTTCGCGCGGGGTGTCCTTCATCCGGCCGTAGCTCTTGAAGCGCTCGGCTCCCAGCTCCCGCAGACGCGCACGGTTCGCGCCTTGTAAAGTGCCGAACAAAATCGCTTTGCCGTACCGCCCGCGCAGCTCGGCCACGCAGTTGATCATCCACTTGGCGGCGTCGGTCATATCGACCTCGTCAAAATCGTTGTTGCAGCTGCCGCAGTTGCCGCACGGCGCGGTGGGATGCTCGCCAAAATAGGCCAGAATGTAGTTGCGCAGGCACTCTGTCGTCTGGCAGTAGCGCTCCATCGTCTGCAGGCGCTGCAGGTCGCGCTGGCGCAAAAGGTCGGCCTCCTCGTCGTCCATCTCGGCAAAATCCTTTTTGTCCAGCAGGAATTTGTTGATGATGACATCCTGCGCCGAAAAAAGCAGCACGCACTGCGACGGCAGCCCGTCACGCCCGGCACGGCCCGCCTCCTGGTAATAATTCTCCATGCTCTGGGGCATGTTGTAGTGCAGCACGAAACGCACGTTGGACTTATCAATGCCCATGCCAAAGGCGTTCGTCGCCACAATGACCGGCGCGGTGTCGTAGATGAAGTCGTTCTGATTTTTGCGGCGTGCTTCGGCGGACAGGCCCGCGTGGTACTTTGTGGCCGCAAAGCCGTATTCGGTCAGGAGCTCCTGCAGCTTGTCCACATTCTTGCGGGTGGCGCAGTAGATGATGCCGCTCTCGCCGGGGTGGTCGCGCAGATATTGGATGACAAAATCATCCTTGCGGCGGGTGCGCTCGACCTGAAAGTAGAGGTTGGGCCGGTCAAAGCCGGTCACAAGCACCTTCGGGTCGTGGAGCCGCAGCGTGCAGACAATGTCGTCCTTGACCTCCCGCGTGGCCGTGGCCGTGAACGCCGACACGATGGGGCGGCGGGGCAGACTGTCGATGAAATCGAGGATCTTTAAGTAGCTCGGGCGGAAATCCTGTCCCCACTGGCTGATGCAGTGCGCCTCATCCACCGTGACCATCGAGATGTCTGCCCCCGCGGCAAAGCTGCGGAACACCGGGCTTTCCAGGCGCTCGGGCGCGACGTAGACGAGCTTGTAGCTGCCCTCGGCGGCCAGGTCCAGCGCACGGGCGATCTGTGTCTCGGTCAGCGACGAGTTGATAAACGCCGCATGGATGCCCGCTGCGTTCAGCCCCTTGACCTGGTCCTGCATCAGCGAGATCAGCGGCGAGATGACGAGTGTCAGCCCCGGCAGCAGCAGGGCAGGGGCCTGATAGCAGAGCGACTTGCCCGCGCCGGTGGGCATGATGGCCAGTGCGTCCCGTCCGGCCAGAAGGGCGCTGACGATCTCCTCCTGCCCGGGGCGGAAGGAGTCGTAGCCGAAATATCGTTTTAACGCTTCACGCGGAGTCATGAAGAGCCTCCTGAACTTTTTCTTCCATTATACCACATCCGCACCCCTGCGGCCAGAGAAACGCGCACTTTACACTACGCACCGTCTGCGGTATACTGGTAGCAAACTATAGCAAACTATAAAAACAGGAGCTGTCGCTATGATTCTGGATATTGTTGTGGACGTACAAAAGGACTTTATCACGGGTGCGCTGGCGAACCCCCAGGCACAGGCCAACGTGGCCCACCTGGCCGAGACCGTTAAGGCCCATGCCCGGGCCGGGCACTGGCTGTTCCTGACGCGGGACACCCACCCCGACAACTACCTTGCCACGCGGGAGGGACGCCACCTGCCTGTGGAGCACTGCATCGAGGGCGAGGACGGCTGGAACTTTGCGCCCGAGCTGGAGAACGCGCTGGACGGTACCGAGCCCGAGGTCTGCCACATCGTCAACAAGCCCTCCTTCGGCAGCTATATGCTGCCGAGCGAGATCCTCGACGAGCTGATGGCCCACAACAAGGCTGTGGACGACATTGAAAAGATCGTCATCTACGGCTACTGCACCGACATCTGCGTCATCAGCAACGCCATGGTGCTGCGCGCGGCCTTCCCAGAGACGGAAATCGAAATCCTGTCCGACTGCTGCGCCGGGGTCACGCCCCAGTCCCACCAAACGGCGCTGGACGCCATGCGGGCGTGCCAGTTCACAATCGTATAAAGCGTATAAAGGCAAAATTGAAACCGACGCACTCTTGCGTTTCTCACCGCATTGTGTTATACTTTACATCGTAAAACTGAATACGACAGCAGGTGCCTTTTTATGCCGCCGTTCGGCGCATGGGAAAGGGTAAAAGGGAAGCGGGTGCAAATCCCGCACGATCTCGTCACTGTGATAAGGGAGCCTGCCGCCAGGGTGCATTTGCACCGGTCACTGGGTTTTGACCCGGGAAGGCGGCGGCAGGCGTTGAGCTTTCAGCCAGGAAACCTGCCTGCTGCCGGGTACGGGGGCGTACCGCCCCAGATCACGAGGAATTGGTTGTACCGCAAAGCACCTGCTTAAAATACGGGGTCTTTTGTGTTGCCATTCTGCACGCAAAAGACCTCGTTTTTTACGGGGTCAATTTCCGTGTGCCCTGCTGTTCTCTCCCGTACTGTCTCCAGGCTTTAAATAAGGAAAGGAAGCAAAAACACATGAGAAGGATCACCTACAGAAAAGCTGCCGCCGTCGCCATGGCCGCAGCACTGTCCGCCGCCCTGCTGGTCGGCTGCGGCAGCACCGCCGCGAGCACTGACAGCGCTGCCGCGAGCACCGTCGCCGGCGAAAGCGCCGCAGAAAGCACCGCAGAAGATGCAGACGAGGGAGATGCAGACGAAGTGGCCGCTAAGAACTGCGCCGATTTGATCGACGCCATCTACGTGCAGGAGCGCAGCGCCGACACCGATGCCCAGTGCGAGGCCGCTAAGGCTGCCTGGGATGCCCTGACCGACACCCAGAAGGAGCTGGTCGAGGGCGAGAACGCAGACCCCGACTACTTTGGCCGCGACACCGGCGACGCCGGCAAGGACGACCCGCGCAATGCCGACGACATCGGCGAGAATGAGCTGCTGGTCGTCAGCTTCGGCACCTCCTTCAACGGCAGCCGCGCCGCTGACATCAAGGGCATCGAGGACGCCCTGCAGGTCGCCTACCCGGATTGGAGCGTCCGCCGCGCCTTCACCGCGCAGATCATCATCAACCACGTTCAGGCCCGCGACGGCGAGAAGATCGACAACATGGACCAGGCGCTTGACCGTGCCGTTGCCAACGGCGTCAAGAATCTGGTTGTCCAGCCTACGCACCTGATGCACGGCGCCGAGTACGACGAGATGTGCGAGGCGGTTGAGCAGTACAGGGACAAGTTCGACAGCGTTGCCATTGCCGAACCCCTGCTGGGCGAGGTTGGAGAAGATGCCACCGTCATCAACGCTGACAAAGAAGCCGTAGCCGCCGCCATCACCGCCGAGGCCGTCAAGACCGCCGGGTATGACGACGCCGCTGCCGCCGCTGCGGACGGCACCGCCTTTGTCTTTATGGGCCACGGCACGTCCCACACCGCCAAGGTCAGCTACAGCCAGATGCAGACCGCGATGCAGACGCTGGGCTATGACAACGTCTTTATCGGCACCGTTGAGGGTGAGCCCGAGGACACCGCCTGCGACGCCGTTATCGAGAAGGTCAAGGAGGCCGGTTACACCAAGGTCATCCTGCGCCCGCTGATGGTCGTCGCCGGTGACCACGCCAACAACGACATGGCCGGTGCCGAGGACGATTCCTGGCTGAGCCAGTTCAACGCCGCCGACTGCTTTGAGAGCGTCGATACCCAGATCGCAGGTCTGGGCGAGATCGGCGACATCCAGCAGCTCTACGTTGACCATGCCGGGGCCGCCATCGATTCCCTGAACGGCTGAGAAAGACCCATTCTGCCCGGAGGGTAAGCTCCGGGCAGTTTTTTGGTTTTTGGGAAAGCACGGCAGGGGCCGGGCATGTCCGGCCTGCGTCCGATGTGATGCCCTGCCACGCCGTAGGGGCGGATTCCATATCCGCCCGCGCTGCCTCCCGCTATTGCCTGATAAATATGTATAGAATGAGGTAAGGAAAGCATGAAAAAGCTCCAACTCGCATCCCTGACTCTCGCTGCCCTGCTGCTGGCGGGCTGCGGTGCGTCCGCAGCGTCCACCGCCGAGAGCACATCCGAGGCGGTCTCCACGGAAGAAACCGCCCCTGCCGCCACCGCGGCCCCGGCGGAGACCCCGGCCCCCGCTGCTGCGCTGCCGGACGGCGTATACACCGCTAAGTTCAACACCGACAGCAGTATGTTCCACGCCAACGAAGCCGTGGACGGCATGGGCACGCTGACGGTGGAAAACGGCACGATGACCTTCCACGTCAGTCTGCAGTCCCAGAAGATCGTCAACCTGTATCCGGGCATGGCCGCCGACGCCCCCGCCCACGAGAGCGACTGGCTGCAGCCTACCGTTGACACGGTGACCTACTCCGACGGCACCAGCGACGAAGTATACGGCTTTGACATCCCCGTTGCGGCTGTCGATGCCGATTTCCAGCTGGCCATTCTGGGCACCAAGGGCACCTGGTATGACCATACGGTCAGCGTCTCCGATGCCGAGCCTGCGGCAGAGGATGCGGCTGCGGCAGCCGTCGAGATCCCCGCCGACGGCAGCTACACCTGCGCTGTGACGCTGGAGGGCGGCAGCGGACGCGCCACCGTCGAAAGCCCCGCCGCGCTGACTGTGGCCGACGGCATTATGACCGCGACCATCGTCTGGAGCAGCCCGAACTATGACTATATGCTCGTCGACGGCGAAAAGTACCTGCCCGTCAACACCGACGGCAACTCGACATTTGAGATCCCCGTTGCCGCGCTGGATACCGCGCTGGCTGTCACGGCGGACACCGTCGCCATGAGCACCCCGCACGAGATCGACTATACCCTGACCTTTGACAGCGCGACGCTGGCCGCCGCCGAATGAGGCGCGCGGCAGCTTTTGCCCTGCCCGCTCTGCTGCTGGCAGGCTGCGCGGCTGCATCCCAGGCTCCCGCGCAAACGGACGCATTGACGATAGAAAACCGCTATCCGCTGGAATATGCGAAGCAGTTCACGGTGGATGTGTGTGCGGGCAGCTATGACCTCATCACGATTGACGGCAGCCGCTATCTCGTCGTGCCGGAGGGGGCCGCTGCGCCCGCCAATCTGGACGCAGACATCACCGTTTTGCAGCAGCCTATCCAAAATATCTACCTTGTGTCGTCGTCCGCGATGGACCCCATCATCAGCATTGGCGGGCTGGGGGCTGTGGCGCTGTCCGGCACGCAGGCCGAAAACTGGTACCTCGACGCGGCCCGCACCGCCATGGAGCAGGGCAAGATCGCCTACGCGGGCAAGTACAGCGCGCCCGATTACGAGACGATCCTGTCCGCCGACTGCGGCCTTGCCATCGAGAACACAATGATCTACCACACGCCCGAGGTGAAAGAGCAGCTCGAAAAATTCGGCGTGCCGGTCCTCGTCGAGCGCTCGAGCTACGAGAGTGACCCGCTGGCCCGGATGGAATGGGTCAAGCTGTACGGCATCCTGCTGGGCAGAACCGAGGAGGCCGAGCGCGTTTTTGACGACGCTGTGCAGCGCATTGCACCGCTGCTGGATGAGGAACCCACCGGCAAGACTGCGGCGTTCTTCTCCATCACCTCAAACAATCTCGCCACGGTGCGCAAGGGCGGCGATTACGTCGCCAAGATGATCGGGCTGGCGGGCGGCAGCTACGTCTTTGCCGACCTGACCGACAGCGGCAACAACCTGGCGACTGTCAATATCTCGCTCGAGGATTTCTACGCCGGGGCGCGTGACGCCGATGTGCTGCTCTACAACAGCACGATTGAGGGCGAGCTGCGCACAATGGATGAGCTGCTCGCTAAATGTCCGATGCTGGCGGACTTCAAGGCTGTGCAAAGCGGCAACGTCTGGTGTACGTCGCAGAGCCTTTTCCAGCAGAGCATGGAGCTGCCGGAGCTGATCCTGGATATGAACAGGGTGTTCACCGAGGATGACCCTGACGACAGTGAATTGACATTTTTGACGAAGCTACACTGAAAATTTAACGCGGCGGCAAAAACGGGCGCACAAAACCGTGGCGCATCCGTAGGGGCGGATTCCCTATCCGCCCGCACCATTGCCGCCCGCCGCAAAGGGAACCACGCATGCACACCTCCAAACGCATGACAATTGCATACCTCGCCATGGCGGCGGCCCTGCTGGCGCTGTTTGCGCTCAACCTGTTCTGGGGCAGCGTTGCGCTCTCCCCGGCGGACATCGCGGCGGCCCTGCTGGGCCGCCGCACAAACGCGCTGGCGGCTGACATCCTGCTGCAGCTGCGCCTGCCGCGCGCCGTCATGGTCGTGCTGCTGGGGGCGGCGCTCTCGGTGGCCGGGTATCTGCTGCAAACGTTTTTTGCCAACCCGATTGCCGGACCGTTCGTCATGGGCATTTCCAGCGGGGCCAAGCTGGCTGTGGCGCTGACGATGGTCGTCTTTTTGAACCGCGGTCTGCTCACCGGCTCATTGACGCTGATTCTGGCGGCGTTTGCCGGGGCCATGGCGGCCATGCTGTTTGTGCTGGCCGTGGCGCGCCGCGTGCAGCAGATGAGCATTTTGGTTATCTGCGGCGTCATGATCGGCTACATCTGCTCGGCCGTCACCGATATTGTCGTCGCCTTCGCGCAGGATTCCAACATCGTCAACCTGCACAACTGGTCGATGGGCAGCTTCTCCGGCATGACCTGGGGCAATGTCGCCACGGCGGCGGCCATCGTTCTGCCCTGCCTGGCCGCCGCGTTTTTGCTCTCCAAGCCGATGGCCGCCTACCAGCTGGGCGAAAGCTACGCCGCCAGCGTCGGCGTGCCGGTGCGGGCGTTTTCCGTGGTGCTTGTGCTGCTGTCAAGCCTGCTGGCGGCCTGCGTCACGGCGTTTGCCGGACCGATCTCCTTCGTCGGCATTGCGGTGCCGCATCTGGTAAAACATACGCTGGGCAGTGCAAAACCGCTGCGGGTGCTGCCGGGCTGCGCACTGGGCGGCGCGGCATTCTGCCTGCTGTGCGACCTGATCGCCCGCAGCCTGTTTGCCCCCACCGAGCTGTCCATCAGCTCGGTCACAGCGGTGTTCGGTGCGCCGGTGGTCATCTGGCTGCTTGTGCGCCGCCACAGCGGGGAGGGCACGGTATGAGCTGTTGTGAAACGCAAAATCTCGCCGTCGGCTACGGTGCGCCGCTGCTGCGGGACATTGCCCTGCACGCCGAGCGCGGCAAAATTCTGGCGCTCATCGGTCCGAACGGCGCGGGCAAATCCACTCTTTTAAAAACGCTGGCCGGGCAGCTGGCGGCGCAGGGCGGCGCGGTGCTGCTGGACGGGCAGGACCTGACGGCCTACACCCCCAACGCCCGGGCGCGCAAGCTGGCGCTGATGCTGCCCCACACGGCCCGCACCGAGCTGACGTCCTGCTTTGAGGTCGCCGCCGCCGGGCGCTACCCCTACACAGGGCGGCTGGGCATTTTGTCCGATGCCGACAGGCAGCAGGTGCATGACGCCCTGTGCCTTGTCCGGGCGGAGGAGCTGGAGGACCGCGATTTTGCCAGGATCAGCGACGGCCAGCGCCAGCGCGTGCTGCTGGCCCGCGCGGTCTGCCAGCAGCCGGAGATTTTGCTTCTGGACGAGCCAACGTCGTTTTTGGACGTAAAGGGCAAGGCGGAGCTCATGGACATCCTGCAAGTGCTGGCACATGAGAAGAATGTGGCCGTCATCGTGACGCTGCATGAGCTGGAGCTGGCCCAAAGTCTGGCCGACGCCGTTGTCTGCGTTGCGCCGTCAGGCGTGTCCGCTGTGCTGGCACCGCAGGACGCCTTTGCACAGGACAATATCTGTGCGCTGTTTGGACTGAGCACCGACCAATACGCGGTGCTGTTTGCCGGGAGCGGCGCAAAGCCGAAGCCCCAATTTGAGCACTACATCCGCAGCGGGCAGCGTTTACTGCGCTGCGGCTACACCACCGGTACCTGTGCGGCGCTGGGGGCGGCGGGCGCGGCGCGGCTGCTGCTGACCGGCCACGCGCCGGAAAGCGTTGGTCTGCGCACGCCCAAGGGCATCGTCGTGGAGGTCGCACCGCAGTTCTGCCGCTTGACGGCAGACGGGGCCGCGTGTGCCATCGTCAAGGACGGCGGCGACGACATCGACGCCACGACGGGTCTGCCGGTCATTGCCGCGGTCACACTGCTGCCCGACGCGCCGCGCACCGTTATGATTGACGGCGGGGCGGGGGTGGGCCGTGTGACAAAGCCCGGCCTCGACCAGCCCGTCGGCGCGGCAGCCATCAACCGTGTGCCGCGGCAGATGATAACCGAGGCGCTTTTGCGGGAGGCGGACGCCGTCGGCTACGGCGGCGGGTTCGCGGTGGTCATCTCCATCGAAGGCGGCGAGGCTGCGGCCAAGCGCACCTTCAACCCGCATCTGGGGGTCGAGGGCGGCCTGTCGGTGCTGGGCACCAGCGGCATTGTGGAGCCGATGAGCCAGCAGGCGCTTCTGGATACGCTGCAAATCGAAATCCACCAGGCAGCGTTGAAAAGCCGCCGCCTGATTTTAGCCCCCGGCAACTACGGGCTGGACTACCTGGCCGCCAACTACCCCGCGCTGCACGAGATCCCTGTCGTCAAAATCTCGAATTTCATCGGCGAGGCGCTGGATATGGCAGCGGCGGAGCACTTCGCGGAGGTGCTGCTCGTCGGGCATGTGGGCAAGCTCGTCAAGCTGGCGGGCGGCATCATGAACACCCACTCCCGCTGTGCCGACTGCCGCACTGAGCTGTTCTGTGCCCATGCGGCGCTCTGCGGCGCGGACGCGGCGACCTGCCGCGCCCTGATGGACGCCGCCACGACAGACGCCTGTCTGGACATTCTGGACGCCGCGCAGCTGCGGGAGCCGGTCATGGCCAGCCTGCTCACCGCGATCCAGACGCATCTGGACCGCCGCGCGGCGGGGGCGTTCAAGGTCGGTGCGGTGCTGTTCTCAAACCGGAACGGCCCGCTGGGGCAGACAAAAACTGCCGATACACTGTTGAAATTGTGGAGGGAAGCCTGACATGGTACATTTTGTGGGGGCCGGCCCCGGCGCACCGGACCTGATTACCCGGCGCGGCGCGGCCCTGCTGCAAACAGCGGACTGCATCATCTACGCGGGCAGCCTGGTCAACCCGGCGCTGCTGGGGCTGGCGGGACCGGACTGCACCATCCGTAACAGCGCCGAGATGACGCTGGAGCAGGTGCTTGCCGTCATGAAAGAAAACGAAGCAGCGCACAAAACCACCGTGCGCCTGCACACGGGCGACCCCTGCCTGTATGGCGCGATCCGGGAACAGATGGACGCGCTGGACGCGATGGGCATCGCCTACGACGATACGCCCGGCGTGTCGAGCTTCTGCGGTGCGGCGGCGGCGCTGAACGCCGAGTACACGCTGCCCGGCGTCAGCCAGACCGTCATCATCACCCGCATGGAGGGCCGTACCCCTGTGCCCGAAGGTGAGCGGCTGACCGCGCTGACCGCCCACGGGGCGACGATGGTCATTTTCCTCTCCATCGGCCTGATCGACAGGGTGCAGGATGCGCTTCTGCAGGGCGCGTACACCGCTGCGACCCCTGCCGCCGTTGTCTACAAGGCAACGTGGCCGGAACAGAAAATTGTACATTGCACCGTCGGAACGCTGGCCGAAAGCACCCGTGCGGCGGGCATCACCAAGACGGCGCTCATCGTCGTCGGGGACTTTTTGGCCGCACAATATGACCGCAGCAAGCTGTACGACCCGGCGTTCACAACGGAGTTCCGACGGGGGACGGACCGATGACCTGCGCGTACATTGCGTTCACGGCGCGGGGACTGGCGCTGGCGCAGCAGCTGGCGGCAGCCTGCCCCGGCAGCGTGGCCCGCGGCGGTGCGGACGGCGTCCGCCTGACCGATTGGACCGCTGCGCAGTTTGCACAAAACGACGCACTGATTTTTGTAGGAGCTGCCGGGATCGCGGTGCGGGCCATCGCGCCACACTGCCGCAGCAAGGCTGCAGACCCCGCCGTCGTTGTGCTGGATGAGGGTGGGCAGTTCGCCATTCCGCTGCTGTCGGGGCATCTGGGCGGCGCAAACGAGCTGGCGCAGCGGCTGGCGGCGGTCTGCCATGCCGTGCCGGTCATCACGACGGCCACCGACGGACGCGGCGTTTTTGCCGTGGACGAGTGGGCCAAGCGCCAGAACTGCGCCGTGGCCGAGCCGGAGCGCATCCGCTACGTGAGTGGGGCACTGCTGGCCGGGCAGAGCGTTTGCTATGCCGCCGATTGGGCTGTTTCCGGCACGCCGCCCGCGGGTGTGGAGCCTGCCGCCGCCGCTGACCGCGCAGATTTTGCGCTGACGCTGACCCCGACGGGTGAGGCGCTGCACCTGATCCCCCGCATTGCGGTGTTGGGTGTCGGCTGCAAGCGCGGCACGACGGCGGAAAAGTTGGAAACAGCCTTTGCGGCCTTCTGCGCGGAGCATCATTTTGCCCCGCAGGGCATTGTCCGCGCCGCCAGCATTGACTTGAAAAAGGATGAGCCGGGTCTGGCGGCGTTCTGCCGCGCGCACGGCTGGAAGATGGACTTTTATACCGCCGCTGCCCTGCGCACGGCCAAAGGACGCTTTACGTCCTCCGGCTTTGTGCAGAGCATCACGGGCGTGGACAATGTCTGTGAACGCGCGGCGGTGCTGGCTGCAGACGGGGTGCTGTTCATCCCGAAGTGGGCGCGGGACGGCGTGACCCTTGCCGTGGCGCTGGCCCCCTTTGCCCCGGATTGGAGATGGAAAAATGATGAACCGTAGTCTTGTGTATGTGGTGGGCCTCGGCCCGGGCGGTGCGCAGTATTTGACCGCCCAGGCGCAGACCGCCCTGCAGGCCGCCGACGTGCTGTGCGGCTACACGGTCTACATCGACCTTGTGCGCCCGCTTTACCCGGATAAAGAGGTCTACGCTACCGGCATGACGCGGGAGCTTGACCGCTGCCGTTGGGCGCTGGAAACGGCAAAGGGCGGCAAGACGGTGGCGCTCGTCTGCTCCGGTGACGCCGGGGTCTACGGCATGGCCAGCCCGCTGTTGGAGCTGGCGGAGCACTGCCCGGAGGTAGAGGTCGAGATCGTGCCCGGCCTGACCGCCGCTTTGAGCGGGGCCGCGGTGCTGGGTGCGCCGTTGGCACACGATTTTTGCGTGATTTCGCTGTCGGACCGGCTGACGCCGTGGGCCGTCATTGAAAAGCGGCTGGCCTGCGCCGCGGCGGGGGATTTCTGCCTGGCGCTCTACAACCCGTCGTCCAAAGGCCGCGCCGACTATCTGCAAAAGGCCGTTCACATTCTGCGGGACAACGGCAAGGGCCCGGACACGGTCTGCGGGCTGGTGCGCTGCATTGGCCGTGACGGCCAGACCGCACGGCTGCTGACGCTGGCCGAGCTGGAGGACACCGCCGCAGATATGTTCACAACGGTCTTTGTCGGCAACGCTGCAACGCAGATTTTACATGGCAGAATGGTTACGCCAAGGGGGTATCGCGGCGTATGAATGTGGTGGTTTTCAGCGGTACAACGGAGGGGCGCAGTTTCTCCCGCGCGCTGGCGGCGCTCGGCGCGGCGGTCACGGTCTGTGTGGCGACAGAGCTGGGGGCCGAGGAACAGGGCTGCACCGACGGCATCACGGTGCGCACCGGGCGGCTGGACGCCGAAGGAATGACGGCGCTGCTGCGCAGTGCGGCACTCTGCGTTGACGCGACCCACCCGTATGCCGCCGAGGCAACGCGCAATATCCGTGCGGCGGCAGCGGCGGCGGAAGTTGAATATCACCGTCTGCTGCGCCCCGCCAGCCCCCTGCCTGCGGGCAGTGTGGTGCTGGCCGATGCCGCCCGGGCCGCCGCGTATCTGGCAGAGAGACCGGGGCGCGTCCTGCTGGCGACAGGTGCCAAGGAGCTGCCCGCCTTCGCAGCGCTCGACCCGGCGCGGCTCTACCCGCGCGTTCTGCCGACCCTGGCAGGTATCGCAGCATGCGAGGCAGCGGGCATTCCGCACCGCAATATCCTTGCGATGCAGGGGCCTTTTACGAAAGAATTAAATGCGGCGCTGCTGCACCAGTTCCATATCGACTATATGGTCACGAAGGACGGCGGCGCGGCGGGCGGCTTTGCCGAAAAGGCCGAGGCCGCCGCCCGGTGCGGCGTGCAGCTCATTGTGCTGCGCCGCCCGGACGACGAGGGCGAGACCGCTGACACAATTTTACAGCGATGCAGGGAGCTTTTATGAAGATCACATTGGTGGGCATGGGCAGCGGAGCGCCCGGCAGCCTGACAGCGGCGGGGCTGGAGACGCTGCGCGGAGCGGAGCTGATCATCGGTGCGCGCCGCCTGTTGGAAAACCTGCCCGAGGGCTGCACGGCAAACCGCGCAGCCCTCTATAAAACGGACGAAATTTGCGCATTGCTGCGGCAAACAGATTGCGCGGAGGCCGCGGTGGTTTTCAGCGGCGACACGGGCTTCTACTCCGGCGCGGCGGCGCTCTGCCGCGCATTGGACGACGCGGGTCTGCCGTACACGGTGCTGCCCGGCGTTTCCAGCGTGCAATTATTGGCCGCGGCGCTGGGCCGCCCGTGGCAGGGCTGGCGGCTCGTCTCCGCCCACGGCTGTGCCTGTGACCCGGTGGCCGCCTGCCGCGCAGGCGGGACAACTTTTTTCCTGACCGGCGGCAGCGAGACCCCCGCGACGCTCTGCCAACAGCTGGCGGCTGCCGGGCTGGGCGACGCTGCGGCCACGGTGGGGGAGAACCTCGGCACGCCGTCCCAGCGGCTTGTGACCGGCACGGCGCAGGAGCTGGCCGCACAGCGCTTTGCACCGCTCAGTGTCCTGCTTGTGGAAAATGTGCCCGCGCCCCTGCGCCGCACGCCCGGCCTGCCCGACGCAGCGTTCATCCGCGGCAAAACGCCGATGACCAAGCAGGAGGTCCGCGCCGCCGTGCTGGCCAAGCTGGCTGTGCGCCCGGGCGATACACTCTGGGACGTGGGCGCGGGCACCGGCAGCGTCAGTGTGGAGCTGGCGCTGGCCGCCCCTGCGGGCCGGGTCTGCGCCGTGGAGTGCGACGCGGAAGCCTGTGACCTTATCCGTCAGAACCGCGCAAAATTTGCGGTGCAAAATCTGCACCTTACCGAGGGTCTTGCCCCCGCCGCACTGGCAGGCTGGCCCGCGCCGGACGCTGTATTTATCGGCGGCAGCAAGGGCAGTCTGCGGGCTGTCGTCGATGCCGCGCTGGCCGCGAACCCCGATGCACGGCTCTGTATCAGCGCCATTGCGCTGGAAACCTTACAGGAGGCCGTTGCGGCCCTGACGGCCCACGGCCTGACCGCCCAGGTTACACAAATCGCAGTCAGCCGCAGCCGGGCGGCGGGCAGCCTGCACCTGCTCATGGCGAACAACCCGGTTTTCTTGATTGCGAGGGAGTAAAAATGCTGCAATTGGTTCTGGCTGCACCCCGCTCCGGCAGCGGAAAAACAACGGCAGCCTGCGCTTTATTGGCGGCGCTGACTGCCCGCGGGCTGACCCCCTGCGCGTTCAAGTCGGGGCCGGACTACATCGACCCGATGTTCCACCGCGCGGTGCTGGGCGTCGAAAGCCACAATCTCGACCTGTTTTTCTCTGCACCGCAGACCGCCCGCGCACTCTACGCCCAGCACGCGGCGGGGCACGGCGCGGCAGTCGTCGAGGGGGCCATGGGCTACTACGACGGCCTTGGCGGCGTGACCGACACGGCCAGCGCGTGGCAGCTGGCCGATACGCTGGACCTGCCCGCACTGCTCGTTGTGCGGCCCAAGGGGGCAAGCCTGACGCTGGCGGCGGAGCTGCGTGGGCTGACGGCGTTCCGCACACCGCACCATATCGCGGGAATTTTGCTCAATGATTGTACGCAAGGATTGTGCGCTCTGCTGAAGCCGATGCTCGAAAAAGAGACCGGTCTGCCCGTGGTCGGCTGCCTGCCGCCGCTGCCCGAGGCCGCGATAGAAAGCCGCCACCTCGGTCTGAAAACCGCCGCCGAGATCGACGATCTGCAGCGCAAGATACAGCTCTTATCCGATGCCGCGCAGCAAACCATCGACTGGCCGCTGCTGCACACCCTGTTTGACCGCCCCGCGCCCGCCGCTGTGCCGTGCACGGTGCCCCCGCCGCGGGTGCGCCTTGCCGTGGCAAGGGACGCCGCGTTCTGCTTTACCTACGCCGAAACGCTGGAGGCACTGCGGGAAAACGGCGCGGAGCTGTGCTTTTTCAGCCCGCTGGCCGACACGGCTCTGCCGGATAACATCGGCGGGCTTTACCTGCCGGGCGGCTACCCCGAGCTGTACGCCGCCCGGCTGGCCGCGAACGCCCCCCTGCGCGCCGCCGTAAAAAGCGCCGTGCAGGGCGGCCTGCCCACCGTGGCCGAGTGCGGCGGCTTTTTGTACCTGGGCCGGACATTACAGGACGCCGACGGCACGCCCCACCCGATGGCGGGCGTGCTGCCCGGGCAGGGCTTCAAGGTAGGGCGGCTTGTGCGGTTCGGCTACGCCCGCCTGACTGCCTGCGCCGACAGTATGCTGTTCCGCGCGGGGGAGACCCTGCCCGTCCACGAGTTCCATCACTGGGACTCCACCGAAAACGGCGATGCGTTCACCGCTGCCAAGGCAAATGGGCGGCAGTGGGCGTGCGGCTTTGCCAATGCACGTCTCTACGCTGGTTTTCCGCATCTCTACTGGGCGGGTACGCCGCTGCCGAAGCGCTTTGCGGCTGCAGCCGAACATTATATAAAGGAAACATCATGACCGAAAACGAACTGAAAAACCTGCTTGCAGCCGTTACCCCGCCGGACGAGGCTGCCCGCGCCGCAGCCCACGCCCACTGGGCTGCGCTGGCAAAGCCTTTGGGCGGACTGGGTCGGCTGGAATCCATGGTCGAGGCCGCCGCCGCGCTGACCGGCGATCCCGTGCCGGATGTCAGCCGCCGCGCGGTGCTGGTGCTCTGCGCGGACAATGGTGTTGTGGCGCAGGGCGTCAGCCAGACCGATGCCTCCGTGACCCGCGCCGTGCTCGAAAACCTGACCGCCCGCCGCACCAGCGTCTGCCGCATGGCCGCTGCGGCCCACTGCGACGTTGTGCCCGTCGATATGGGCATTGCGGGCGCACCCGTGCCCGGCGCGGCGGACTGCCGCATTGCTGCGGGCACGGCTGACTTTACCACCGGCCCGGCTATGACCCGCGCACAGGCCGTGCAGGCCATCGCCGCGGGCATTGCGCTGGTGCGCACGCAGAAGCAGAGCGGCGCACAGCTGTTGGCGACGGGGGAGATGGGCATCGGCAACACAACGACGTCCAGCGCCGTGGCCAGTGTGCTGCTGGGCCGCCCTGTGGCCGAGATGACCGGGCGCGGCGCGGGACTTTCCGACGCCGGACTACAGCGCAAAATAGATGCGATAGAACGCGGCATTGCCCGCAACCACCCCGACGCTGCGGACCCGCTGGGGGTGCTGGCGGCGCTGGGCGGTTTTGATATTGCCGGGCTGTGCGGCGTGTTTCTGGGCGGTGCGCTCGAAAAGCTGCCCATCGTGATGGACGGATTCATCAGCGGCGTGGCGGCGCTGTGCGCGGTGCGGCTCTGCCCCGCGGCGGAAAAGGCCGTTTTCGCCAGCCATGTATCCAGCGAGCCAGCCGCACATATTGTGCTGGACGCGCTGTGCAAAAAACCGCTTATCACCGCAGAGCTGCATCTGGGCGAGGGCACGGGCGCGGTGGCCAGCCTGTCGCTGTGGGATATGGCGCTGGCCGTCTACAACGGCTGCTACTCGTTTGCGGAGGGCGGCATTACGCCGTACACCCCGCAGTGCTGACGCTGGTCATCGGCGGCGCGGCCAGCGGCAAAAGCGCCTATGCGGAGTCGCTCTGCCTGCGCGCATCGCTGCCGCGCACCTATCTGGCGACGATGCAGGTATGGGACGCCGAGTGCGCCGCCCGCGTGGCGAAGCACCGCGCTATGCGGGCCGAAAAGCAGTTCACCACGGTAGAGTGCCCGCTGCACCTGGACCGCGTGGCCCTGCCACGGCGCGGCACCGTGCTGCTGGAGGACCTGGGCAACCTGGTCGCCAATGAGCTGTATGACCCCGACGGTGCAGGGGCGAAAACCGCGGCGGCGATCCTGCGGGGCATTGACAAGATGCTGCTGCAATGTGATAATCTGATTGTGGTTTCCAACGAGGTGTTCAGCGGTGGGGCAGACTATGCGGGCGATACGGACCGCTATCTGCGCGCGCTGGCCGCCGTCAACAACGCTGCGGCGGCGCGCGCAGACCGCGTGGTGCGCGTTGTCTGCGGCATCCCCGTCTATTACAAAGGAAGTGAAGGTCCGTGACAGCTTTACAGACGATTGCGGTGGCGTTCGCCATGTTCTCTGCCCTGCCGATGCCGCAGTTCGACTGGAACGAAAAAAATATGCGGTACGCGCTCTGCGCCTTCCCGCTGGTGGGGGTGGTGTGCGGCGCACTGTGGTGCGTCTGCGGCGTGCTGCCGCTGCCTGCGGCGGCCCGCGCGGCGGGGTTCTGCCTTGTGCCGGTCTGGGTCACGGGCGGCATCCATCTGGACGGCTACGCCGACACCTGCGACGCACTTTCAAGCTACGGCGATACCGCGAAGAAGCTGGAAATTTTAAAGGACCCCCACTGCGGCGCGTTCGCGGTCATCCGGCTGTGCAGCTACTTTGCGGCGTATTTTGCGCTGTGCGGCTGTGTGGCGTTCACCCCGCGGGTCGGCGTGCTCTGGACGCTGGCGCTGGTGGGGGAGCGGGCGCTGTCCGGGCTGGCCGTGGCGGCGTTCCCGCTGGCGAAGAACACCGGCCTTGCCCACACCTTTGCCACGGCGGCGGACCGCGTCCGCGTGCGGCAGGTGCTGGCCGTGCTCTGCGCCATGCTGGCCGTGGGTCTGACTGCACTGGGCGGCTGGGCGTTGGTACTGGCCGAAGGCTGCGTTTTTGCGCGGTACTACGTTGTTGCCAAAAAACAGTTTGGCGGTGTGACCGGTGATCTGGCCGGGTGGTTCCTGCAAAAATGCGAGATCTGGATGCTGGCGGCGCTGGCCGCCTGCCAATGGCTGGGGGTGCTGTAAATGGTGTTTGTGACAGGGCCGCTCTGCAGCGGCAAGCGCACCTTTGCGCAAAAGCTCGGCGGACGGCAGGTGTACGACGTGCAGGATTTGGCCGCCGACGCCGCCGATTTGAACCGGCTGGCCGACGAGCTGGCAGATTATGATGTTGTGACCGCGGCGGAGGTCGGCGGCGGCGTTGTGCCGATTGACCCCGCCGCGCGTGCCGCGCGGGAGGCGGCGGGCCGTCTGGCCTGTCTGCTGGCCGCGCGGGCGGACTGCGTTGTGCAGATGTTTTGCGGTCTGCCGACGATTTTGAAAGGAGAACTTCCGAAATGCTGATTTATTTACTGCGCCACGGCCTGACCGAGTACAACGCCCAGAAGCGCTATCAGGGTCAGCGGGACATCCCGCTCTCGCCCGAGGGGCTGGCCCAGCTGCGCCGGGCTGATATTGACCCGAAGGTTGTCTATATTTCCACGCTGCAGCGTACAAGGCAGACGGCGGAGGTGCTGTTCCCGGACGCGGAGCTCGTGCCCGTGGACGGGCTGAAGGAGATGTGCTTCGGCAGCTTTGAAGGCCGCAATTATATTGAGATGGAGCACGACCCCGACTATCAGGCGTGGGTCGCCGCCAACTGCGAGAGCAGCTGCCCCGACGGTGAGCGCAAGGATGATTTCAGTGACCGCGTATGCCGCACGTTTGCGGCGCTGGTGGACAAGGCGCTGGCCGACGGCGAGGAAATGCTGGTGATCCTGGCCCACGGCGGCACCCAGATGGCCGC
>OGDE01000853.1_pt1 | contig 22118 bp, 21 predicted proteins | sample 1570321 | NCBI WGS metagenome assembly OGDE01 (sample SAMEA2581976, study PRJEB24529) | metagenome | biome: Human gut stool | place: China | collected 2011 | reverse complement strand
AGTTGATCTCAAGTGGATCTATGCTGATCACAACAGATCATGGAAGAACATTAGTCAATGAACTGGAACAGGCAGGCATCAAAGCAACCATTATTGGTCATACAACAGATTCCAGAGATAAAGTAATCTATCGTCAGGGAAAGGCAGCGAATCTGGAGGCACCTAGACAGGACGAGTTATATAAAATATATTCTGAAAATAATCGCAGATAATTTTCAGAGAGAAAAATGGAGGAAACAGTATGAACACAGAATTAAGAGAACTGATTTTAAAATTGATCGAGAAAAACAGTCGTTTAGCGATCCATGATCTGGCGGTGATGCTGGATGTCGCGGAGACGGAAGTCGCCAATGAGATCGCGGATATGGAAAAAGAACATATCATCTGTGGGTATCATACTTTGATCAACTGGGACAATACAAGCAAGGATCAACTGACAGCGATGATCGAGGTAAAAGTAACACCACAAAGAGGTCAGGGATTCGACCGCATTGCAGAACGTATTTATAATTTTCCAGAAGTAAAAGCCGTTTATCTGATGTCTGGGGGATATGATTTCATGGTTATGTTAGAAGGAAAGACGATGAAAGAGATCTCTATGTTCACATCATCCAAATTAGCACCACTGGAATCTGTTGTCAGTACAGTAACACATTTTGTATTGAAGAAATATAAAGATCATGGAACTGTTCTTGAAGCAAAGAAAGTGGATGAGAGACAGGCGGTGACTCCATAATGAGAGATTTTTTATCAAAGAGAGTTGTAAGTCTGGAACCATCCGGAATCCGCAAGTTTTTTGACATTGTAAGCGAGATGCCGGATGCCATTTCCTTAGGTGTAGGGGAACCAGATTTCGATACGCCATGGAGAGTCAGAGAAGAAGGAATTTACTCATTGGAGCGAGGCAGAACCTTTTATACATCGAATGCAGGGTTAAAGGAGCTGCGCTATGAGATCAGTGAATATTTAGAAAGAAAATACGAGTTGGTTTATGATCCAAATCATGAGATCATAGTGACTGTTGGTGGAAGCGAAGGAATCGACATTGCGATGCGTACGATCCTTGATCCAGGAGATGAAGTCATCGTTGTACAGCCATGTTTCGTTTCTTATGTGGCATGTGTTGTTATGGCAGGTGGAACTCCTGTGATCGTAAGTCTTAAGGAAGAAGATAAATTTAAGCTTAAAAAAGAGCAGTTAGAAGCTGTTGTCACAGATAAAACAAAAGCAATGATCATTTCATTTCCAAACAATCCAACGGGTGCGATCATGACAAAAGAAGAGTTAGAACCGATTGCAGAGTTTGCAAAAGAACATGATATTGTTGTAATTTCTGATGAGATTTATTCAGAACTTACCTATGGAAGAGATCACGTCAGTATCGCATCCTTGCCAGAGATGAAAGACAGATCGATCGTGATCAATGGATTTTCCAAGGCATTTGCAATGACTGGATGGAGACTTGGTTATGTTGCAGCACCAAGGTACATGATGAAACAGATGGTCAAGGTTCATCAGTTCTGTATCATGGCAGCACCGACGACTAGTCAGTATGCAGCGATCGAAGCGATGCGTTCCTGTGATGATGAAGTCGAAGAGATGAGGATTGCATATAATCAGCGCAGACGTTTTTTGGTACATGAGTTTCAACGAATGGGAATCGAATGTTTTGAACCAGAAGGTGCCTTTTACATTTTTCCATCTATTAAGAAATTTGGCATGACATCTGAAGAATTTGCAACAAAACTGTTAAATGAAGAGAAAGTAGCAATTGTTCCTGGATCTGCCTTCGGAGCCTGTGGAGAAGGATATCTCAGAGTTTCCTATGCATATTCCATTGAAGAACTAAAAGAAGCTTTAGGACGTCTGGAACGATTTATCAACCATCTTTCAAAGAAGCAATAGACAAAAGGTTAAGAGATTGGAGAGTTAATAATGCTTCACATAGTATTACATGAGCCGGAGATGCCGGCAAACACTGGAAATATCGGAAGAACCTGCGTGGCATGCGGTGCTGTTCTGCATCTGATCGAACCACTAGGATTTCGTTTAAATGAGAAGATGATCAAGAGAGCCGGTCTTGATTATTGGGATAAATTAGATGTACGTACATATATCAATTTTGAGGATTTTCTAGAGAAGAACAATGATCCCAAGATTTACATGGCAACAACAAAAGCAAAACATGTATATTCGGCACCAGCATATGAAGATGATGAAGATGTATATATCATGTTTGGAAAAGAAAGCGCTGGAATTCCAGAAGAAATCTTATTGAATTATGAAGAGACTTCTATAAGAATCCCAATGCTGCCACATATCCGGTCATTAAATTTATCTAACTCTGTAGCGATCGTTGCCTATGAAGTGCTGAGACATCAGGGATTTAAGGCATTTCAGATGGAAGGACAGCTGCATCACTATAAATGGTAGAATGATAATAGAAGGAACTGCAAATGGATCATGCAGTTCCTTTTTTGATATAATAATATTCAAGTGGCAAATATTTTAACAAATTGTCGATCATGTGTGGTATGATGAGAATAAGAATTGTATATATTAAAAAACAACAAAGAAGACGAGACTTGGAGTACGAAATAAGAAAGGATAAGAAAAAGTATGGCAAAAGAAAATAATAAGGATCGTATTCTGAAATTGTTGAAGGAATGTAAGAATCATCAAACGGCGGAGAGTATTGCAGTACAATTAAATATTCAGAGAAACACAGCGAGTGGAATTTTAAATGAGCTTGTAAGAGAAGGAATTGTCCAGAAAGAAAAAACACGGCCGGTTATATTTTCTTACATACAACCAGAAGATCAATTACCAGAGGATCCATTTACAACATTTATTGGAGCAGATCAAAGTTTAAAAGACGCAGTAGAGAAGTGTAAGCTATCGGCAGGTTATCCAAACAAGGGCATGCCGATTTTATTGTTTGGATCAAGTGGAGTTGGAAAAAGCCTTTTGGCAGAGTACATCTACCAATATGCAAAATTCATTGGAACAATTCCAGAGGATGCCCCTTTTGTTGTATTAAACTGTGCGGATTATGCGAATAATAAAGAATTATTATCGTCTGTCTTATTTGGATACAAAAAAGGAGCGTTTACAGGGGCCAATAAGGATACAAAAGGTCTGATCGAAGAAGCAGACAAAGGGTATCTGTTTTTGGATGAAGTTCATCGCCTATCGCCAGAAGGACAGGAAAAGTTATTTCGATATATGGATAAAGGGATCATTTCCAGAATGGGAGACAGTGGACAAAATTGTGAATTGAATGTTCGACTGATCTTTGCAACAACAGAAGGCAGAGAAACTATGCTGGATACATTTCTAAGAAGAATTCCAGTAGATGTAGTGCTGCCAGATTTTCAGGAAAGAACTTTGGAAGAGAAGTATGAATTGATCTTGTTTTTGATCCATCAGGAATCCAAAACGATGAATACTGCATTTCAGGTGAGCAGTAATGTGATCAATCGATTGCTGACATTCCAAGGAAAAGGCAATATTGGAACGTTAAAAAATATCATTCGATTATCCTGTGCAAAGGCATACAATGAAAGAAGTAAAGGACAGGAAGTGATACCTCTTAATTTAAGCCACCTGTCTTCCGATACATTGCTTCTTGGAAATGGAGAATCAATTCCATATGTCAATGAAATGATCGAAGTGTCGCCAGATCAGGATGCTGTGTGGAAGATTTCTATGACAGAGCAGGCGGATGTGGATTTTTCGGAGAAAGTGATCAATGATCTTATTCGAGAATATCTTGAGAAAGACATTTCAACTATTAAGTTTCGAAAGATCATTTATGATGAAGTGAATCGAATCGAAGATATCGTGATCGATCAGGAAATTCATCCATATGTGCAGAACCTGTATACACAGGCAGTGAGAAATATTTTGATCTATCTTCAAGATAATTACGGTCTTAAATACAGTGGTGTGATGGAAATGGTATTTGTAAAGATGCTTTATGTACTGAATAATCAGAGTAAGCATACAGATGACAGAAAATACGAACATCTGGCAAAACAATTGCAGAGAGTGATGTACCGGTATTATAAGATGGGACTTATTTTCTATGAGATGCTTCATCAGGCAGTAGATTATGAGACAAATCCATGGTTTGTGCGGATGTTTGCGATGTTATATTTTTACAGTATTGCAAGGGATGAGATGGATTATACAAATGCGATCATCGTATCACATGGACCAGCGACTGCATCCAGTATTACAAGTACTGTCAATAAGGTATTTGAAACCTATATATTTGAAGCTTTTGATATGGAATATGATACGCCAAAGAAAGATGTAGTAAAACGGATTAAGCGTTATCTCAAAAATACGAATACCTCCAAAGGGTTGTTGATCTTTGTTGATATGGGATCATTACTTGATATTTCAGAAGACATAAAAGATGATGTCGAAGGAGATTTGGGGATTGTCAATAATATTACGACAGAAATGGCATTAGAAGCAGGAGAATTGATCTTAAAACATGAAGATCTTCAAAATATTATGGATACGATCATCGAGCACCATGTTACAAAGAAATCATTTGTTCCAAGCAAACAAAAACCAAAAGCAATTCTTTTATGCTGTACGACAGGTTTAGGAACGACAGATAAGATGAAGATGTTGCTGCAAGGATGCCTGGAAGGCATTGATATCGATGTTGTGGAGATGACTTATGCAGAATTAAGTACGGAGGGAAACCGATGCGATGTCTTTCGTAAATATGATATACAGTTTATCATAACGACAAGCAAGCTTATGATCCAAGGTGTTACAACACTTATGTTAAATGAATTGATTGACGAGCGAGGAGAGAAAGTCATTTATTCCACAGTAGGACGATATTGTGACAAGGACAAGACGCAACGATTTATTGAGAATATCGTAAGGAGTTTTACAATAAAGAATCTGATCGGACAGCTTACGATCCTGAATCCAGATAAGATCATGGGGGATGTTGAAGAAACAGTCAGCAAGCTGGAGATTTTAGAAGATACAACCTATTCAATCGATCAAAAAAAGATGCTGTATATTCATATGTGTGTCATGGTAGAACGATTGATCCTTGAAAAAGGAAGGTTGCCACAAGAAGATATGACAGATGATCTGAAGTGTCGGGAAAGTTTCATAAAAAACTTAAAAGAGAGTTTTAGTGTCATAGAAAACAAGTACAATGTGTCGCTGAATGAGCGGGAAATCTTAATGATCTATTATCTGACAGAAAATAATTAAAATTTTAGGATAAAAAAAGCACGTATTTATGCGAAAAAATAGATATGGGCTTTTTTATTTTGCAAAAAAATAAAAAGTTGGCACGGATCTTGCTTTATAAAAAAGTGTAAGATGTGAAAAACAAAAAATTAAAATGTGTCGAAATAGAAATATGGATGACCAAGAGAGGAGGTATGATGATCGGATTAATCATTGCAACACATGGCAATTCAAGTGTTGAATTGATCAAAGCAGCAGAGATGTTTGCAGGACCATTAAGTCAGTGCAGAGCATGGACCCTAAACCCTGGGGATGATATTCAAAAAGGGGAGCAGATGTTAGAAGAATACGTAGACGAATTAGATCAAGAAGAAGGAGTCTTGATCATGGCAGATCTGTTTGGAGGAACACCTTCCAACCTGGCAACAAAAATTGCTTTGAGGAAAGAAAACGTTGAAACAGTAACAGGAGTGAATCTTCCAATGATCATTCAGTTTGTGACAGAGCGTGAAACCCAGATGTTAGATGAACTGGTAGAAAGTTGTATCGAAGCAGCACAGGATGGAATCAAATGTCCAACAAAAATAATGAAAGAGCGGAGGTAAGAATTATGGCAGAAATTAAATTAGTGAGAGTAGATTACAGACTGATCCATGGACAGGTAGTGGCAAGATGGTTAAAGGTTTGCCCAGTAAGACGAATCGTATTAGTAGATGATGTACTTGGAAATGACGAATTTATGAGTGACATTTACAAGATGGCAGTTCCAAAAGGAACAGATGTTGATATTGTAACAATTGATAAAGCAAAAGAGGTACTGGATAAGACAGACGATACGGTATTTTTGATTTCCAAAGATATTGAAACATGTCTGAAATTAGTAGAGAAAGGAGTTGAATTACCTGCGATCAATGTTGGGGCAGTACCAAATGAGGAAGGAAGAAAACTGATCACAACAGGAGTTGCAATTTCACAAAAGGAACTTGATATGCTGGAAAAATTAAATAGTAAAGGTATTGAGATCACTGTCCAGCCAATGCCTGAAATATCAGCAATAAGTTTCGATGCAGTAAAACGTAAGATGTAACAGAAGGAGGAAAAATATATGAATACTGTAATCATAGCAATTGTCATGGGAATTATGTATTGGTGGTGCCGAGGAATGATCTTATCATATTTCGGATTCCTGTTTATCTCAAGCCCTGTAACGGTAGGACTTGTAGCAGGGTTACTGATGGGACAGCCAATACAAGGATTAATTATCGGTGGTGGTATCGCACTGGTATTTGCGGGAATTTTTGCACCAGGAGCGAACCTTCCAACAGACGAGTGTCTGGCAGCAACATGCGTTATTCCGATCGCGATCGGATCAGGAATGAATGCAACAACAGCGATCGCATTAGCAGTACCAGTTGGATTACTCGGATCATTCGTAACCAATTTAAGAAAAGTGATCAACACATACTTTGTAGCAAAAGCAAATAAATATGCAGAAGAAGGAAATGCAGATGCTATCTGGAGATGCGCAACGATTTATCCAGCGTTATTAGCAATTCCACTACTATTCTTACCAGTGTTTATTATTAACATGGTAGGTCAGGATGTAGTAATTAACATTATGAAGGCACTTCCAACATTTGTGACACATGGATTAGAAGTAGCAGGAGGAGTTTTACCAGCCTTAGGATTCGCACTGATCATGAATATGATCGGAAAGAACAAACTGATTCCTTTCGTATTCTTAGGTTATATCGTAGTATCCGTTGGAGGAGTAAACTCATTAACAGCTGGAATCATCGCAATCTGTATTGCATTTATCACAGTATTCCAGAGACAGGAAATTGCAGAGGAGGTAAGAGAACATGAGTAATGAAATGAATATACAAGAAGAAAAGAAAGTCTTAACACAAAAAGACTTAAATAAAGCAATGTTCCGTTGGTACATGTCCGCTGAGATGCCTCTGAACTTTGAAAACATGCAGGGAATTGCATTTTGTGGAAGTATTTCACATATTTTAAAGAAATTATATACCAAAAAAGAAGATTTATCAGAAGCCTTAAAACGTCACTTATTATTATATAACTGTAATGTAACAGCAGGTGGTCTGATCCTTGGAACAACCATTGCGATGGAAGAGCAGAGAGCGAAAGATCCATCTAAGATGCCAGATATGGCGATCACAGGTTTAAAAACAGGACTGATGGGACCTGTCGCAGCTTTAGGAGACAGTTTTGACTGGGGAATCATCGGAACATTGATGAAGATCGCGGCAGCAACACTTGCGGCAGCAGGAAATCCACTGGCATTAGTCGTATTATTACTGTTTGTTGGATATTGTATTGGTGAATTGATCTTAACAACAAATATGACATATAAAAAGGGAAGAGAATCCATTAAAACGATCATGGGATCTGGTTTAATGCAGGATGTTATCTCAGGTGCTAACGTACTTGCCATGTTTATGATGGGTGCTATGACCGCTTCCATGGTAACATTAAAAACTGTGTTAAAGATCAGTACAGTCGTAGTACAGGATAAGTTAGATTCTATTTTCCCAAATGTATTCCCACTGATTGTTTTATTCTTAATCTACTGGTTGATCAGAAAGAAAAAAGTAGGAACCGGAAAGATCGTAATTGGAATCATCGCAGTTTCCATTTTACTTTCTTTTGTAGGAATTTTCTAGAAAATTAAAGTGTCATGTAGTTAAAAAGGAGATTTGAAATGAAAGTTATGAATGTTGCAGTAGTAGGAGCAGGAATCTATGGAATTAACCATGTAAATGCATATACATGGAATCCAAACACAAATTTAGTTGCAGTATGTGACTTAAATAAAGAGATCACAGATCGCATTGCAGAACAATACAACGTAAAAACATACAATGACGTAAATGAAATGTTAGACAACGAAGAAATTGATGCTGTATCTATTGCAACACCAGATGCTTTCCACATGGACCCGGCATTAGCAGCGATCCGTCATGGAAAACCAATTCTGGTGGAGAAGCCATTAGCAACAACATCAGAAGATGCGAAGAAAATTTTAGCAGAAGCTGAAAAATACAATGTAAGAGTAGCGGTCGACTATCATAAGAGATGGGATCCAGCGGCGATCAATGTACGAAATGAACTTCAGAACGAAGAATCAGGAGCACCAATCCGTGGATATATGTGCATGGATGATATCATTGATGTTCCAACAGAATGGTTCAACTGGGCAGACAAATCAAGCCCTGTACATTTCTTAGGAACACATTGTTATGATCAGATTCGTTGGTATATGGGATGTGAAGTAGAAGAAGTATACGCAGTAGGAACAAAGAAAGTGTTAAAAGCAAGAGGAGTTGATACATACGACTCTATCCAGGCAACATTGAAAATGGAAAATGGATGCTACTGGACAGTAGAAAATTCTTGGATCTTACCAAAAGGATTCGCAAAAAACAATGATGGAAGAACACAGATCCTGTGCGAAAATGCAATGTTTAGGATCGACTCTCAGAATCGTGGAGTAGAAATCTATAACAATAGCAAATTACGCACACCAAACTCTTATTTCATCTTAAATAACTGCGGACGACCAAGTGGATTTGGAATTGAACCAATTAACGATTTCATCTACTGTTTACAGAATGATCTTCCATTTATAGCTGATGGAAACGATGGATTACAGGCAGAATTGATCGCAGAAGCAGTCCATGAAAGTCTTGAAAAAGGTGTGGCAGTGAAATTAAAGAGAGATTAAGACTCTTTCGTCTATGACCCTATGATAAAAAGAAAAGTCTGGAAAAGTATTAGAATTTTCCAGACTTTTCTTTTTTAGGATAAACGGATCGCAGCAAGAGCTTTCTTAAATTGTACAGAAAACAAGATCGCTGTAAATGTTACTGCAATAAAATCAGCAACAGGTTCCGCCATATAAACAGCCATGGTCTGATCTGTTGTAAAAATATGAGGCATGATATAGATCAAAGGAATTAAAAGTACAAATTTTCTCATAACAGCAACAACAATAGAAGAAATTGCTTTTCCAAGAGAGTTAAATGCCATCTGGCAGGAAATCTGAATTCCAAACATAAACATAACTGCCATGTAAACACGAAGAGCCTTCTTTGTAAATATAACAAGAGCTGGATTTGAAGTAAAAATACCAGCAAACACTTGAGGGAATAACATGACGAGTCCCCATAAGATGATAGAGTAAGTCAAACTTGCCTTTAATAAGAGGAAGAAAGTACCCTTTACACGATCCGTATTTTTTGCACCATAATTATAACTCATGATCGGCTGTGCACCCTGTCCAAGTCCCTGAAGAGGAAGCATCGCAAACTGCATGACACTGGTAAGGATCGTCATGGCACCAACGGCCACATCACCACCATACTTTAACAAAGAAGAGTTAAAGCACACAGAGATGATACTCTCGCTCGCCTGCATGATAAACAAAGAAAGTCCAAGAGCCAGACAAGGCAGGATCACAGGAGCTTTCAGTGTCAGGTTTTGTTTCTTGATACGAAGTGTCGATCTTGTCCCAAATAAGAAACTCAATACCCAGATGCAAGAACAAGCCTGAGATATGATTGTAGCCAGTGCGGCACCACGAACGCCCATATGGCATGCAAAGATAAAAATCGGATCTAAGATGATATTGATCACGGCTCCGATCAAAACAGAATACATTCCAGTTTTCGCAAATCCTTGCGCAGTGATAAATGCATTCATTCCAAGTGTTAACTGTACAAAAATCGTGCCAAGAGAATAAATATTCATATAACTGACCGCATATTCGATCGTATTTTCACTAGCTCCAAATGTCATCAAAAATGTACGGTTTCCAAAGAACATGATCAAAGTCAGGATCACAGAGATAATGATCTGCATCGTAAAACAATTTCCAAGAATATTTTCCGCAGAATCAAGATCTTTCTTACCCATCAAGATCGAAGCACGAGGGGCACCACCATTTCCAACAAGAGCGGCAAATGCCGAAATGATCATGATCAGCGGCATACAAACTCCAACTCCAGTTAAAGCCAAAGCACCGCTTCCAGGAATATGTCCAATATAAATACGGTCAATAATATTGTAAAGCATATTGATCATCTGAGCGGCCAAAGTCGGAATTGCCAGTCTTAAAAGCAGTTTCCCAATGGGTTCCGTTGCTAAAAATTCTTTATCATTATTCATAATAAAATTACCAAATCCTTTCTTAAGCATAAAAATTCATTTTATCACAAAAATCCGTAAAATGTATACATATATATGTATTGTGCCAAATTTAATCGTTGATTTTTTGAAAAATAACAAGTAATATAGTTCTTTAGAACAAAAAAAGGATGTGAAATAGATATGCAGATCATAGAGACATACGGAAAATATATCGAGAAATGGGCAAATACAAATCCAGACAGAGCAAGAGTATTATTAAAACTTGGATGGGAAGCTCAGAACTTAAAATATAAATTTACACCAGACAAACGATTACTGCCAGCAGATAGATATCTTGCGCATCTGATGATGAACACGATGCTGATGCCACTTAAGAATCCTCAGGAATGTGCGATCGTCAGTATCTTTACACCATGTGAGATCTTACACGAAGCAGGATTACATCCATATAATGTAGAAGCATTTTCCTGCTATCTTTCCGCATCAAATGCAGAACGAGCATTTTTACAGCAGGCAGAGAACACAGGAATTTCAGAAACACTATGCAGCTATCATAAGACATTTTTGGGAGCGGCACAGAAGAAGATCCTTCCAAAGCCCAAATGTATCGTATACACAAACCTTACTTGCGATGCAAATTTACTAACATTCAAAACATTAGCAAAACTATATGATGTACCAGCATTTGCGATCGATGTACCGATGCAGCAAAATGAAGATAACGTCAAATATGTCGCAGATCAGATCAGAGATCTGAAAGTATTTTTAGAAAAATGTACTGGAAAGACGATTACAGAAGATGGACTAAAAGAACGAATGAGACGAAGCAAACGTACGATGGATAAGTTCATTGAATGTCAGAAAAAATCCGCAGATAAAGATATCAAAACAGATCTTGTCACACCGCTTTTTGCAGGAATGACAAATAATATTTTGTTGGGAACAAAAGAAGAAGAGAAATATGTGGATCAGTTATTAAAAGATATCGAAAAAGCACCAAAGAAAAAAGGAAAGAATATCTACTGGATGCACACGATCCCATTCTGGTCAGGTGCAGTACAGGAAGCACTGGCATTTAATGAGAATGCACAGATCGCAGGATGCGAGTTAAGTCGTACATTCGAACCTGATTTTGATCCAGAAGATCCATACGATGCGATGGCGAGAAGAATGGTCTATCATGGATTAAATGGAAGTGCGGTAAGAAGAATTGAAGCCGGAATCCGCCATGCAAAAGATGTGAAAGCAGATGGAGCTGTCTGGTTTGGACACTGGGGATGTAAACATACACTTGGAGCAGCACAGCTTGCCAAGAAGAAGTTTGAAGAAGCAGGAATTCCAATGCTGTTATTAGATGGAGATGGATGTGACCGAAGCCACGGCGGAGAAGGACAGACTTCAACAAGACTAGGAGCATTTTTAGAGATGCTTGGAGCTGAAGAAATGGAAGGTGGACAAGATGAGTAAGACATATTACGTTTGTAAATATACACCAATTGAATTATTGCAGGCATTTGGCGGGGAATGTGAGAATTTAAACCAGATGCCGGAAGGATTTGATCTCGCAGATCAGATCGCACATCCAAATATCTGTGGATTTGGAAAAGCTGTCTTAGAAGCAGTTATGACTGGGAAAGTAAAAGAACTGGTTTTAGTAAACTGCTGTGATACGATCCGAAGTGTCTATGATATTCTGGAAGACAGTGGAAAACTTGATTTTTTATATATGATCGATATGCTGCACTGTGACGGAGAATGCAGCAGGGAACGAACTGTTTTACAGTTAAAAGGATTTGCAAGAGCCTATGGAGCCTACAAAGGATCTGAATTTGATCAAAAGAAATTTGTTGAAGCATTTAAAGAACCAGAAAAGCAGAAAGAACCATATATCAGTGTTCTTGGGGCAAGAATGGGAAATGAATTATATGAAATGGTCAAAGAATCCATGCCATATTCAGTGGAGAATGATACTTGTGTCAATAACCGAAGCGTCGGTGAAGTAAAGCCACCAAAGACAGATGATTTTAATGAATTAATGGAATGGTATGCAGCAGAACTTTTAGGACAGACACCTTGTATGCGTATGATGGATAACAGCGGAAGAAAACGTTTGTATAATGATCCAAACTTAAAAGGGATCATTTACCATACGGTCAAATTTTGTGATTTCTACAGTTTTGAGTATGCACAGGTAAAACAAAACATTACAGTGCCATTATTAAAGATCGAGTCAGACTATACAGTGCAGAGCAGCGGACAGTTACTGACAAGATTAGAAGCATTTGCAGAAAGCATGAATATGGACAATTTAGAAAGTGGTGAGAAGAAAATGGGAAAAGGATATTTTGCAGGAATCGACAGCGGATCTACAAGTACAGACGTTGTTATTTTGAATAAAGATGGAGAAATCGTGACAGGAATCATTCTGCCAACAGGTGCTGGAGCAGCGATGGGAGCAGAACGAGCTTTGGAAGAGGCCCTAAAACAGGCAAAACTTCAGAGAGAAGATATCGATGCTATGGTAACAACAGGATATGGAAGAACGGCAATCACCGATGGAGATAAAAGTATCACAGAGATCACATGCCATGCAAGAGGAGCACATTTCTTAAATCCAGAAGTGAGAACGGTCATTGATATCGGTGGACAGGACAGCAAGGTCATTCGTCTTGACGAAAATGGAGCGGTTGCAAACTTTGTTATGAATGATAAATGTGCAGCTGGAACCGGACGATTTTTAGAGATGATGGCGAGAACAATGGAAATGGATCTGGACCAGATGAGTGAAGCAGGACTTACATACAAAGAAGATATCACAATCTCCAGTATGTGCACGGTATTTGCAGAATCAGAAGTCGTATCCTTGATCGCGCAGAACAAAGAAACCGATGACATTGTTCACGGATTAAATAAAGCCGTTGCATCCAAAACAGCAGCTCTTGCAAAACGAGTTGGAGGAGAAGAACGCTATATGATGACAGGTGGTGTATCTAAGAATAAAGGTCTGGTAAAGACACTGGAAGAAAAACTTGGAACAACTCTTGTGATCAGTGATAAAGCTCAGTTATGCGGGGCACTTGGAGCAGCCTTATTTGCAATGGATATGGTTCAGAAGTAACAAAAGTATGCTATGATAAAGAAAAATAGCTTTGAGAGAAAAGAGTGAATCATAGATGAAAGAATACTACCGAATCGGTGAGACGGCAAGTCTGATGGGAATTACAACCCAGACTTTGCGGTTTTACGATAAGATCGGACTCGTGAAACCGATAAAGATCGATCCAAGAACCGGATATCGTTATTATGCATATGAACAATTTCATTTTATCGACAGGATCAAATATTTACAAAGTCTTGGAATGCCGCTTGATGATATCAAAGAAGTCATGCTTAGTAAGAAAGTCGAGCGGTTACTTCCATTTCTTGACCAGCAGAAGAAAGTCTTAGAAGAAGAAGAAAAAAAGATCCGTCATCAGATCGAGATGGTTGACTGGTACAAAGATTATTTTACCTATATGGAGCGAAATGAAGATGCACCAAATATCTTAAAGCTCCCAGAAGGAGATTATCTGTGCTTTCGGAAAAGAATCTTAGAAGAGGCATGGAATCCTCAAAGGATCATCAGTTATTTTCAGGGAAAGGCAAAGCCAGAACTGATGCTTGCGATGGAATATGAGGATAATCTTGATAATTATGCTCATGCCAATTATGAAATACAGATTTTACTAGAAAAAAACTAGGAAATAGCTTGACATTATTCTTACAATAAGGTTTAACATAAATTATGATAAAAATGATAAGGAAGGATACAGAAAATGAGGTTCTGTATCTTTTTTCATTTCTGAATTTATCATGAAAGCAACAAATTACAAAGGAGGATAAAACAAAAATATATGAATGGACTATTACTTGTAATTCAGACGATTTCAGATTTCCTGTGGGGAACGCCAATGACAATCGCACTGATCGGAACAGGACTTTATTTATCAATTAAATTTAAGTTCCGTTATATCACAAAGATCAAATTCCATTTCCAGAATACATTTGGAAAGATGTTCAAAGGAAAAGGTGAGGGAGAAGGAACGGTATCTGGATTTGCAGCAGCCTGTACGGCAATGGCAAACACGATTGGTGTTGGAAATATTGGTGGTGTCGCAACTGCCATCACAATGGGAGGTCCGGGAGCAATCTTCTGGATGTGGATCTCTGCACTGCTTGGAATGTCTACAAAAGCATGTGAGATCATTCTTGGACAGAGATACCGAGTGAAATATGAAAACTCTATGGACGAATATATGTGTGACCGTTCTTTCGTTATGAAAAATGCATTAGGATGGAAAAAGGGAGCATTTATTCTTGCAATCTGCTGTTTTGTACTTGGACCATGGACATGCTGTGTTCAGACAGAATCAGTCGTGAATTCCTTAAAAGAAGCATTTGGAATCAAACCATTATTTTCGATCATTGTATTAGGAATCACTTGCTTCTTAACGATCGCAGGTGGATTAAAGAGAATTTCTTCTGTTATGGAATCGTTGCACATGCAGCAGGGATCACAGACCACCCAGTTCGTCAGTCATCTTGGGGATGGGGAGAAGTATTCTTAGATACGATCGTTGTATGTTCTGTTACAGCGTTATCCTTGATCCTTACAAATTCATACATTGATTATCCAAACGTCACAAGTGCACAGCTTACAACTGTAGCATTTAAAGTTGCTTATGGAAATCTTGGTGGATACTTCTTATCCCTTGCGATCACAGTTTTTGCATGGACAACGATCATTGGAATGTATTATTCCTGTGCAAAATCCGTTAACTATGCATTTGGGGATTCAAAGGCAAATAAGATTGCAACACCAATTTATATGGTATATTACATGTTGCCATGTTTGATCTTCTATAATATCAAAGCGGATCTTTTATGGGCAGCAACGGACCTTTTAAGTGCAGTTTATGTTATTGTCACATTGATCTTTATTTACAGCAAACGAAAAGAGATCATGCGATTATATAATGATTTTTGGAATCGTTTCATTCCGGCTTTAAAACGAGGAGAACATCCGGAAAAAGTATCATTTGAAACAGTAGAAGAAAAAGGGGATGTTTTGTAGTGAAGAATTCTATCGAAAATATCATCAAAGAAAACAAGATCATGGTCATTGACGGGTCTATGTCTACACCGCTTGAGAATATGGGAGTTCCCTTAAATTCTAAGTTATGGACAGCAAAGATTTTAGCCGAGCAGCCAGAATTTATTAAACAGGTTCATAAAAATTATTTCAAAGCTGGAGCTGACTGTGGAATTACGTGTAGTTATCAGGCATCTATAAAAGGACTTATGGAAAATGGATATACACTGGAGCAAGCAGAAAATGTGATTCGAAGTGCTGTGAAGTTTTTCTGTGAAGCAAGAGATGAATGGTGGGAAGAAGAAGGACGTGAAGCCGGAAGAGAGTGGCCATTATGTCTAGGAGCAGCAGGGCCTTATGGCGCATATTTAGCAGATGGATCCGAATACTGTGGAAATTATGGTATCACAGACGAACAATTAAAGGAATTTCATAAAAGAAGAATCGAATTATTACATGAAGCAGGAGCAGATATCATTTTATTTGAGACTGTTCCATCTTTAAAGGAAGCAAAAGTTGAAGCACAGATCGCAGAAGGACTCGGGTATGATTACTGGATCAGCTTTTCATGCTTAAGTGAAAACATCATTTGCGAAGGAACACCGATCGCAGAGTGTGCCAAAACATTTGCCAAAGGATTTTCTCATTTAAAAATGATCGGAGTAAACTGTACAAAACCAGAATATATCACAGGATTGATCAAGAATCTAAAAGAGAACTGTGAGATTCCGATCGCAGTTTATCCAAACAGTGGGGAAGAATATGATGCAGTGAAGAAAGTCTGGTTTGGAAAACAGTCTGCATTATCTTTCGAAGAATATGCATATAGCTACATGAAAGCAGGAGCAAGTGCAGTCGGAGGATGCTGTACGACGGTTGCGAAACATGTGGAAGAAGTTGTGAGAGCAAAAGAGAGATTTTGCAAAGAGTAAAAAAATCCGTTACATATATGATAGTGATATCATAATGTAGCGGATTTCTTTTATAAAAACTCAAGGGTGGTAATTAGATTACCACCCAATGCAAAACAGAATTCTGTTTTCAATTCTATTAACTATTATATGTTTGACTAGCCAAATTGTCAATAATTTTTTTGACAAATTTATAAATACTAGTAATACGTTGATTTTTTGAAAAATATTCAGGATGTCTTGCAATTCGTGTATTAAATAATTTTTTCAATTCGTTATATCTTTTTTGTTTCGCAATACCATTAGGAATGGTAGAATCATAGATGTATAATAGAGTTACAAAATTATAAACTATGCGGTAGTTTAAATTTTTGATACGAGAATGTTTATTGATAGTAGGTATATTTTGAACGAAATTAGAAATTAGGATGTCAGTTTGTTGTGTCTTAGGTTCAAATAATTTATTAATAAGACAATTGCTATGTGCGGATGCATTACGAATACCACGAACAGTATTCATAAACTTATTATTTACAATTTGTTCCTTATATAACTGATTGTAAAATTCACATAAATATGTTAAATCACCAAAAGAAATTAATTCAACAAATACCCATGTAGGAAAATAAGGATAATATTTTTCGATTAGATCTTTACAATAGTCACTAGAATTATGCCCAAGTATTTTCTTTAAAATATATTCATTTTGAAGACGGCCATTTGAATTTTTTACACTAAGAAATTTGCGAATTAATTCATATCCGTCTTCTAATGGGTTATTTTCAATATGTGATAAGAGAGATACTTTTAAAAAGTGTTCAATATCAAGACATATTTGAATAATTAAATAGCGAAGATGCATATCTATATTCTTTTAAATAAGCAAATTCAAGATGCATGTATTGTCCTGCTTTTTCACCAGATTGGTATTTGGGATAATTATTACGGTAAGAAGCTAGTTTCATATAATAATTATTATTTTGAAGAAATAATTTTGCTTCCGACTCATTGACGATATTAAACAGAATACCTTTTGCTTTCATATGAGCAATTAATTCATTAGTAGTTAATAGTAATTTTAAAGTATATACCTCCTATATTAAAACAATTTTAAATATAGTATATAATAGGATATAAAAATAAACAATACAATATAAAAATAATTAACAAAAGAGGAGACTTACAAATGCAATCGGCATATATACATTTATATCTGATCATTATAAATATTATAACATTTGCCTTATACGGCCTAGATAAATGGAGAGCGATGACAAGACAATGGCGCATCAGAGAGAAAAAACTGATCGGTTTAGCACTGATCGGCGGTTCGATAGGAGCCATGATCGGGATGACAGTCTTTCATCATAAGACAAGAAAATGGTATTTTAAATTAGGGATTCCTGGAATCTTCGTATTACAGATCATGTTTGCCATACATTTTATATTGAAATCATGATTCCAAAATTGTTTTTAGAGTGATATACTAAAATACATAGGGGAAAACATAAAATTTCAAGGAGAATATTAGAATTGGAGTTATACGGCGACAATTTACCTGGCGATCTTTACATTGATCATAAAGAAGAATGATTTGTTGTCAAAAAAGAAAAAGAAACAATTTATTACAACATTTATCATAATAATCATAGCAGCAATGTCGGAATGGCTTGCCTTGTGGTTGAATGGGATGGATTCTTCGATCAGATGGTTACATATCATAGCAAGGATCATGGATCATTCATTGGCACCTGTAGTTGCTATGATTTTTTGTATCACTATTGATGCTGAACGACAGGCAAAGATATTGACATTGCCAATAATCGTTCATACAGTTCTTGAGATATTATCAGGATATTTTGGATTTATCTATTTTGTTGATGCGAACAATATATATCATCATGGATCTATGTATTGGATTTATGTTTATTATCTGGAGGTTGTTGAGAAAACTGATGGATTGATAGGACTTTTAGATCGACATAGTTATAAAGAAGCATTCCGTCATCAAAATGAGGAAGCTGCGGTGGTTATGCAAGATTTGACCCGAAGGAAACTATCATAAAAAGCAAGAAGAGAAGAAAGAGTGGGGGAAATGATTCAATATAATATGGACTTTTTGATCGCAGGATTGATATTTCTCTTGATCCTTTTTGTTCATTTTGTAAGATACAAACAATTAACAGGAATTAGTGGAAAGCTTTTCTGGATCTTTATCGTTGGAGCTGCGCTATGCAGTATTTCAGATCTGGTCAGCTGTATGTTGATCCAGAAGAGGAATCCAGCATATAATTCGCTGATCATTGGGGTTACGACATTTTTATATCTGATGGAAGTATTGATCCCATATGTGTTTTATGGGTTGATACAAATCTTGAGATATTGTGAGCATAAGATGAAAAAAAGAAATATCATGCTTGGTATGATTCCAGTCATTTTTATGGAGTCTCTTGTGATCCTTAATATCTTTCATGGGCAGTTTTTTTATTGTAATACAAATGGAGAATATTTATATGGGCCATGGTATTTGATGATATATGTCTATACGTTCTTTTTTGTTGTGATAGCAATGTATAATTTCATTTTCCATCAAGATGAGTATGGGAAAAATGAACTTCGTGCTGTTTGGGAATTTGTTGTAGTTGGATTCGTATGTACAGCGATCGAGGCTGTTTATTCACAATATTTGTTGACGGAATTTGGTCTGATCATTGGTATTTTTATTATATTTTGGACACTTTATAATCCACAGACAGTTGTTGATAGTCTAACGGGCGTATTTGCCAAAGGATATTTAAATCAGTGGATTCCAGAACAGATGAAACGAGAACAGAAATTCCATGTATTACAGATCAGTATATGGAAGTTAAAACAAGTGAATAAATTATATGGAAACAGTGTAGGAGACAAGTTGCTGATCGATGTTGCAGATGAATTAAATCAGATTACAGAGGGAAATTATATTTTTCGAATTCATGGGAATCAGTTTTTGATCTTTTCTATGAGTCAAGCAGATTATGAAAAAACAAAACAAGAAGTAATGGAGTTGTTTCAGACACCATTTGATATTGGAGATGAGATGATTGATTTTCCAGCAACGATCTGTGGAATAACAGATGCTGAAGAGCTTGTGGACAATGATATGATGTTGGCATACCTTGAATATCTGATCTTGTTAAAACCAAAATCAGATAAGACAACGTTGATAGAGAATAGCGAAACAACAAGACAGGGATTCTTATATGAACAGCGTGTGAAGAAATATATGAATACTGCGATTGAGGATGATCTGTTCGAAGTATATTATCAGCCATTATATTCGGTAAAAGATGGCCATTATGTGACAATGGAGGCATTAAGTCGTTTAAAACATCCAACCTTGGGAATGATCCCGCCAGATATCTTTATTAATCTTGCAGAGAAGAATGGACAGATCATTGAACTTGGAAAGCTGCAATTTCGAAGAATCTGTCGCTTTATGAAGAGTCATACGGCACTTATGAAACAGATTGGAAGCATCAAGATCAATCTTTCACCATTAGAGTTGTTGAAAACTGGATATAGTCAGGAACTGTTTAAGATCATCAATGAATTAGAACTTCCATACAGCTGGTTTCAGTTTGAAGTGACAGAAACAGTTGCAACAGAGTACAGTGAGGAATTATACAAGACAATTTCAGATTTTCGAGAAGTTGGAATCGAAATCTGTTTGGACGATTTCGGATCAGGGTATGCGAATTTGAATACTATTTTGAAATTGCCATTTTCAACAGTGAAACTTGATCATTCTATGTTAGATGGTATTTGTGAAGACCAGCAGATCGCATTATTATACAAGAATATGGTATCGATCTTGCAGAATCTTGGGCATAAAGTTGTTGCAGAAGGTGTAGAGACACAAAAAGAAGTTGCACTATTAGAAGAATGGGGTGTAGACTTGATTCAAGGATATTATTATACAAGACCGTTAAGTAGAGATGATCTTCTTTCATTTAAATTAAGTTAAAAAGAAGTTTTATCATGTTTTCTAAGTATAAATATATTGATTTCACAAGATGATTATGATAAAATCATCAAGGAAAAATGCAAAAAATAAGGCATTGCAATGGAGCAGTGCCTTATTTTTGAGTTTAAAATTTTGAGCCTATTAAATTTTTGAGTTTAGAAAGAGAGATACTATGAAAGAAAAGAAAAAAATGTCTTTGGCAATGCAGATTTTCATTGCGTTAGTCTTAGCTATCGCAGCAGGACTTCTGATGCAGAATCATGCAACATTTGCAAACACGTATATCAAACCATTTGGAACAATCTTCCTGAATCTTGTAAAATTCATCGTCGTTCCAATCGTATTATTCTCTATTATGTGTGGAATCATTTCTATGCGTGATATCAAGAAGGTTGGATCTATCGGATTAAAAACAGTTGTATATTATATGTGTACAACAGCATTTGCGATCACGATCGGTCTGATCGGGGGAAACCTTTTTAAAGGAATGTTCCCAGTTATCGCAACAACAAACTTGTCTTATAAAATGGGAGAAACAACATCTTTAATGGATACACTTGTAAATATCTTCCCATCAAACTTTGTATCACCAATGGTTGAAGCCAATATGTTACAGGTTATCGTTATGGCGGTTTTACTTGGATTCGGAATCATCCTGATCGGAGAAGAACAGAACCATCGTCTGGTTACAGCATTTAACGATCTGAATGCAGTCTTCATGAAATGTATGGAAATGATCTTAAAATTATCACCAATCGGTGTATTTTGCTTATTATGTCCAGTAATCGCTGAAAACGGAGCAATGATCATCGGATCTTTAGCAATGGTATTATTAGCAGCATATATCTGCTATATCGTACATGCAGTTGTTGTTTACTCTATGGCAGTCAAAACAATGGGTGGATTAAGTCCATTACAGTTTTTCAAAGGAATGTTACCAGCAATCATGTTCGCATTTTCCAGTGCATCATCTGTAGGAACACTTCCGATCAACTTAGAATGTGTAGAAAAATTAGGATCAGATCGTGAGATCGCATCTTTTGTACTTCCATTAGGAGCAACGATCAATATGGACGGAACAGCCATTTATCAGGGCGTTTGTGCAATTTTCATTGCATCTTGTTACGGAATTAACTTAACGCTATCTCAGATGTTAACAGTCATTTTAACAGCAACTTTAGCATCCATCGGAACAGCAGGAGTTCCAGGAGCTGGAATGGTCATGCTGGCTATGGTATTAACATCTGTAGGACTTCCAGTAGATGGTATTGCGTTAGTTGCAGGAGTTGACCGTATTTTTGATATGGGACGTACTACTGTTAATATTACTGGAGATGCTAGTTGTAGTATTATTGTTTCTAATTTAGAGAAGCGACGTGAAGCTAAATTAGCTAAGAAATTATAATTTGTATCTTGGTCAACTGAAGTTTTTCAGTATATGATAAAAAATAAATGATCGTCTGGAAAGACAGCTAGAGAATTTTCTAATGCTGTTTTTCCAGACGATTATTTTTTATTTCATAGGAAATTTTGATGAAATCCCCTATGAAATAAAAAATTTTAAAAAAATTAGCACTCACCTCTTGACAGTGCTAATAATAGGTGTTATATTACAACTAGAGCAAGAGGGAAGGGCTTAAGAGAGAAGCCAAAGAACCGAAGGCTC
>OGDE01000819.1_pt1 | contig 22820 bp, 19 predicted proteins | sample 1570321 | NCBI WGS metagenome assembly OGDE01 (sample SAMEA2581976, study PRJEB24529) | metagenome | biome: Human gut stool | place: China | collected 2011 | reverse complement strand
GAGCGTTTGACTGGCAGTCAAAAGGTGGCAGGTTCGAGTCCTGTATGCTCCACTTTTTCTTTTCTACTCCACTTGACTTTTCCCTGATTAAATATAAAAACAGACCTTGTCTGACTTATTCAATTTATTATTATGTACAGTATTTTAATCATAGAAGACGATAAACGAGTAGCCGATTTGCTTAAAACCGGACTGGAAGAAAATGGCTATCACACCATGGTGGCATACGATGGAGCCATGGGGCTTCGTCTGTTCCAATCTCACTCTTTTCAGCTGGTTATTTCGGATATTATTCTTCCCAAACTGGATGGCTTTGAACTCTGCAAAGAGATACGCAAGTCAAATCCGCATATTCCCGTACTTATGCTGACAGCTTTGGGCTCAACCGACGACAAACTCGACGGATTTGATGCAGGTGCAGATGACTACATGGTAAAACCTTTCGACTTCCGGGAACTGAACGCACGCATTAAAGTACTTCTGAAAAGAAAAGCAGAAGCAACTGTATCTGTTGTTGCTCCCGAGAAACTTACCTACAAAGACCTTCAAATTGATACCAACCGCAGGGAAGTGATGCGCCAAGGTAGCCTCATCCGCTTATCTCCGAAAGAATACAACCTGCTTACTTACATGGTGCAGAATGCAGAACGGGTCATCAGCCGGATAGAAATTGCCGAAAAGGTCTGGAATACCCACTTCGATACCGGTACCAACTTTATCGATGTGTACATCAATTACCTGCGCAAAAAAATAGACAAGGACTTTGAAACCAAACTGATTCACACCAAACCTGGAATCGGATTTATTCTTACTGACGAAAAGCCATGAAAATTAAAACCGCACTTACGCTCAAAAATACCGGAGTCATAGCTGTGGTATTTCTGCTTTGCATGACCTTAATCTATCTGGTCAGCGAGCATATCCGAAGCAATACCTTCTTTCATAACCTGAAGAGTGAAGCTGTCACCAAAGTACATCTGTTCCTGCAAAACCAGGTAGATGCCGACATCATGCAATCCATCTACCTGAATAATAAGGAGTTTATTAATGAGGTGGAAGTGGCTGTATATACCACAGACTTTCACATGCTCTACCACGACGCCATCGACAATGATATTGTCAAAGAGAATCCGGAAATGATTGCCCAGATTCTCCAACAAAAGGAAATTGAATTTTATATCGGAAAATACCAGGCCGTCGGGATGGTTTATCCATTCAACGGACAGACTTATATTGTGACGGCCGCAGCTTACGACGGTTACGGACACACCAACCTGCTGGAGCTTCAGAAAACACTGGTCATCCTGTTTTTTATCGGTCTCTTACTTTTATTTATTACCTGCTATTTCCTGGTTCGGGCATCTTTAAAACCTATCCGGGAAATCGTAAAAGAAGCAGAAACGATTACCGCTTCGCGTATTGACCAGCGTCTGCCTGTAAGAAACGAGAAAGACGAATTAGGGGAACTAAGCCAGGCTTTCAATGAACTACTGGAGCGACTTGAAATATCATTCAACTCCCAGAAAATGTTTGTCAGCAACGTGTCTCACGAAATGAGAACCCCGCTGGCTGCCCTCATTGCGGAACTGGATTTGTGTCTGCAGAAAGACCGTACAGAAACACAATATCGTCAAGCCATACAGAACGTGCTACAGGATGCACGACGAATGACAAAACTGATTGACGGGCTGCTTAATTTGGCTAAAGCTGATTACCAGAAAGAACAGATCAAGATGCATGAAATCCGGTTGGACGAATTGTTGCTCGATACACGGGAAATCATTCTTCGTGCCCATCCGGAATACCACATCGAACTGATTTTTGAACAGGAAGATGCGGAAGACGACCGGATGATTACCGTCATGGGCAATGATTACCTGCTAACCATTGCCTTTGCTAACTTGATTGAGAATAACTGCAAGTATTCGGACGACAAATCTTCTTTCATTCAGATTTCCTACTGGGATAAATGGACCATTATCCGCCTGTCGGATGACGGAATTGGTATGTCGGATGCAGAAAAAGAAAAGATTTTCACCTTGTTCTACCGCGGAGAGCAGGAACAGCATGCGGAAGGACACGGCATCGGGATGGCGCTTGCACAGAAAATCATCGCCCTGCATCAGGGCAGTATAGCCGTACATTCAAAGCAAGGAGAAGGAACGACCTTCATCATCGAACTTCCTCACATTTAATCTTTTGGCACATCCATTCAAAGAAAAATAAACTCCATCAGAGTGGTATCAGGAAATTAGTCTCACAAATTCTAATAGTTTTCTAATACCACTCTAATATTTCTCTAACAGCCTCTGTCGGGGGCATTGCCTACTTTTGCCACGTGAAAAGAAAACATAGTAATCACCCTATGAATTTTAATGATCATGTGGAAGAAAAGAAAAAGTAGCACCACATTCACCTTCAATGGCGAAAAGGTATTTTTAGCAGCAAGTCAGACACTGGGCACAGTTTTCAGCTATTTCCAGACAAGCCGTATCGGACTTACACAAGAAGAAGTGGAGGCCAGACAGTCTCTCTATGGGAAGAACGAAGTGGAACATGAGCAGAAAAAGAACCCCATATCGACTTTCATCAAAGCTTTTATCAATCCGTTTATCGGCGTACTCACGGCGCTGGTCATCATTTCTTTTGTACTCGACGTACTGTTGGCCAACCCAGGTGAACAGGACTGGACAGCCATTATAATCATCCTGACCATGGTTATCGCCAGCAGCATACTGCGTTTCTGGCAAGAGTGGAAAGCCAATGCTTCCAGCGAAGCTTTACTGAAAATGGTGACCAATACCTGTTACGTAAAACGAGCCGGTAACCAGGACGAAGAAATCAACATAACCGACCTCGTTCCCGGAGATATTGTCATGATTGCTGCAGGAGACATGATTCCTGCCGACATGCGTATCATTGAAGCAAAAGACTTGTTTGTAAGCCAGTCTTCCCTGACGGGAGAATCAGATCCGATAGAGAAACGTCCGGAGGCCAAAGGAAACAAGCACAGCAAAGGAAGTGTAATTGAGCTGGAAAACATCTGCTTTATGGGGTCCAACGTAGTCAGCGGATCTGCTACCGGTATCGTGTTTGCAACCGGCAACAGTACGTATTTGGGCACCATTGCCCGCAGCATTGCCGGACACCGTGCCGCTACAGCTTTCGACAAGGGAATCAGCAAAGTCAGTTTCCTGCTGATACGATTCATGCTCATCATGATTCCATTCGTTTTCCTGGTAAACGGTGTGACTAAAGGCGACTGGCTGGAAGCATTTATCTTTGCCGTATCGGTAGCTGTAGGCCTTACTCCTGAAATGCTCCCGATGATTGTTACTGCCAACCTGGCCAAAGGTGCCGTAGCCATGTCAAAGAAGAAAACCATTGTAAAAGACCTGAATGCCATTCAGAACTTCGGGGCGATGAACATTCTCTGCACGGACAAAACCGGTACCCTTACCTGCGACCAAATTGTATTGGAAAAGTACATCAACGCCGATGGAAGCAACGACGAAAGCCGACGTATCCTGCGCCACGCTTATTTCAACAGTTTCTTCCAGACCGGATTAAAGAATCTGATGGACAAAGCCATTCTGTCGCACGTAAAAGACTTGTCTTTGGAATACCTGAAGGATAATTACACAAAAGTAGATGAAATTCCGTTTGATTTTACCCGGCGAAGAATGTCGGTAGTGGTAGAAGACCGTCAAGGAAAACGACAGATTATCACCAAAGGAGCCGTAGAAGAAATGCTGGACATCTGCTCACATGCTGAGTTTAATGGAGAGGTGCACCCCATGACCATCGAACTGAAAAACAAGGCACGCGACATCATTGAGCAGATGAACAAGCAAGGCATGCGTGTCATTGCCGTAGCCCACAAAAGCTACCTGGACAAAACTTGCGATTTCCGTATCGAGGACGAGAAAGACATGGTACTGATTGGGTATCTGGCTTTTCTGGACCCTCCCAAGCAATCGGCAGCCAGCGCCATCAAGCAATTGCATGAACACGGCATTGAAATCAAGATTCTGTCTGGCGACAATGATGCGGTTGTTCGCACCATCGCCCGCCAAGTGGGTATCCGCACCGACAATGCCCTGACAGGCCCCATTTTCGAAACGATGAGTGAAGAGGAAAAAATGAAAGCAGTCAACCAGACGACCGTATTTTCCAAACTTACTCCGATACAGAAAACGGAAATCATCACCCTGCTTCAGGCGCAACAGCACACAGTAGGCTTCTTAGGCGACGGAATCAATGATGCCGCAGCGTTGCGTCAGTCAGACATCGGTATCTCGGTAGATTCTGCAGTGGACATTGCCAAAGAAAGTGCCGACATTATCCTGCTGGAGAAAAGTCTGATGGTACTGGAAGACGGTGTACTGGAAGGACGAAAAACATTTGGCAACATCACCAAATACATCAAAATGACAGCCAGTTCCAACTTCGGAAACATGTTCAGTGTAATGGCAGCCAGTGCATTCCTTCCCTTCCTGCCCATGCTCCCCATCCACCTGCTGATTCAAAATCTGCTGTACGATATTTCGCAGACCACGATTCCGTTCGACCGGATGGATGCAGAATACCTCCGGAAACCACGTAAATGGGATGCCTCCGATTTGAGCCGCTTCATGATATTCATCGGCCCCATCAGTTCCATTTTCGACATCGTTACCTATCTGGTGATGTGGTATGCGTTCGGATGCCAAAGCATGGAACATCAAACGCTGTTCCAATCCGGATGGTTTATCGAAGGCTTGCTGTCGCAGACCCTGATTGTGCACATGATACGTACCCGGAAACTCCCCTTCATACAAAGCTGTGCCTCCTGGCAAGTAACCGGACTTACCCTGCTGATTATGGCCATCGGTATCCTGCTGCCTTTCACCCCGTTTGGAAGCTCTATCGGACTGGAAGCACTGCCATTAAGCTATTTCCCCTGGCTCTTCGGTATCCTGTTGTCCTACTGCATACTGACTCAATTAATTAAAAACTGGTATATTCATCGTTTTACCAAATGGTTATGACAAGATTCATGAAACTGTTCCTGTCCCTCGCCGCAGTGTCCTGTCACTGCGGCCTGGCTCAGGAACTTCAAGTAAGCTACACCACAGAACTACAAAGCGATTTCAAACAAGGAAGTAACTGGGTTAATCTGCTAAGACTGGATTTCACTCATTCATTAGGCAAACACACGACATTACAAGCCTCCACCATCAGTACAGCCAGAACCCGCATCGAATCACTGGCTGATGATTTTCAGACCTTTTCCAACATTGAAGAAGAAAACCATCCGCTTGCCCTCGCTACATTGGACGTCCAGCAACAGTTCGGTCATTCCTCGCTCTTTTTCGGTATCCGGAACTTGAATGAAGACTATTTCACTTCCCCTGCTACCTCGTTATTCACCAACAGTTCATGTGGTATCTTCCCCACCTTGTCCGCCGATTACCAAATAGCCAATTATCCGGTAGCTTCCGTCGGACTGCATTATGAATTGCAATTCATACGATGGTCCTTACAAGCATCGGTATACAACGGAAAAGGTTACTACCGGTTTGCCGAAAAAGAAAACGTATTCCGGTTCTGCCCGCAGCAAGACGGAATACTCAGTATCACTTCACTAAACTATCAACAACATGGCAGCAAGTATCATGTGGGCTTTGCTCTACATAGCGGCATGTATATGGACTATGAAGAGGGAACTCCAGAAAAGACAGAAAAAGAAAGGAGAAAAATAATTTGGGGATATGCAGAGCAACGTCTTGCTCCCGGTCTGCATGCACTCCTGCAAGGTTCATTCCAGTCTGGTACCTCCAGAGGATGCAAAAGTTATGCCGGCGCAGGTCTCACCTGGCAATGTGGAAAAACAGAAGGCGGACTGTTCACCGACTACGCCCGATTTTCCCCTTCATACGAATGGGCCAGTGAATTTACATGGAAAATCCCCTGTTCAGGCAACGGATTTATACAACCCACCTTACATTTCATTCAGCAAGCGGGAGCACACTATCTGATAGGCTTATTGCGCTTCAGCTATGTGCTCCCGACTACCTGACATTTATTATTTTACGACAAATTCATCAGTAAACAAGAAACCGCCGGCTTCCGGGTTGATATCAGCCTGCACGCGTACGTAACGAGCCTCACAGCTACCTGTCCAGTCATACGTCTGAATGGTCAACTGTTCGTCCGTAATGGGCAGTGTAGTAGTGATGGTTTTCAAAAGTGTATATTCTTTTCCATCGTTTGAAATCAGGAAGCTGACTTTCTGCGGGAGGAACACACCCGGACCTCTCAACTGCATGAAATCAATGGAAAGCTGCTGAATAGGTTGTGATTTTTCCAAATCCACAATCACATCGGCCCCTTTTCCAAGGAATCCCTGCCAGCGCTGGTCGGTATATACCCAACCACCATGTATGCCGTTAGTCAATGCCGATTCTCCTCCTGCCGGATAAGAGTCCGAATAAGGACGTACATATTCCACCTTCTTCCCCTTTGCCAAATGATTATCCACGCTCAATGCCACCGGACGGTTTCCGACCTCATTTTGCAAGTCAAAAGTATGGTAGCCCATTGAGTTCAGCACCTTTACTTCCTGCAAAGCCTCTGCATGGAAACGTTTCCAGTCTTTCTGCTCCGGATTCGTCCAGGCTACTTCAGCCAAAGCCAGCAAACGAGGATAAATCATATATTCAGCATGCTCGGGTGTAGGTATATATTCCGTCCACACATTTCCCTGTACGCCCCACACGCAATCCAGTTTATCAGCAGGGAAAGCCTCCGTCACCGGTTCGTATGAATAAACCTTTTCCAGTGGGAGGTATCCTCCGATGGCTTCCGGCTGCGTACGCGGTGCATCCTGGTAGCTGTCAAAATAGCAATATGCTCCCGGTGACAAGATGGTACGCAATCCTCTTTTTACCGATTCTGCACCTTTATCTTCTCCACGCCACACCGTTACGGCAGAAGTTTCATCCAACTCGCCTGTCAGAATCTCATCCCAGCCAATCATCTTGCGGCCGTTCTCTTTCAAAAACTTCTCAATTCTGGATACAAGATATTCCTGCAATTCACCTTCTTCCTTCATTCCCTCTGCTTTCATGAGTGCCTGACAGTCGGGACATTGTTTCCAATGGTTGGTACTTGCCTCATCTCCACCAATATGAATGTATTCTGAAGGGAACAACTCCATCACTTCTTTCAATACATTGGTCAGGAACTCATAAGTAAGTTCTTTTCCCGGACAAAACTCTCCACCAGGTTTCAAATCCCCTCCACAAGCCAGTTGCGGAAGAGCGGCCAATACTTCTTCCGAGTGAGCCGGCATTTCAATTTCCGGAATCACCGTGATATGACGCTGACGAGCATATTCTACGATTTCTTTCACATCTTCCTGCGTATAATATCCTCCGGAAGCTCCGGGAGCATCTTGTCTGCAATACGTACGTCCGCCGTTCCACCAGCTTTTCCAGTCTGGGAAAGGACGATAGGCCGTTTCACGCGTCAGTTCCGGATATTTCTTGATTTCAATTCTCCATCCGGCTCCATCCGTCAAGTGCCAATGGAAGCGGTTCAGTTTATACCGTGCCAGTGCATCAATCTGTTTCTTGACAAATTCTTTTGTATAGAAATGACGTGACACATCCAGGTGCATGCCTCGATACGAAAAGCGGGGAGCATCTTCTATCGTCACTTCAGGAAGCTGGTACGTAGCATTTCCACTCTCACGCGCCAGCTGCACAATAGACTGAAAAGCATAAAACAGCCCCGAAGCTGAAGTAGCCTCAGCCTGAATACCTTTTTTTGTCACTTTCAAACGATAAGCTTCTTCTTTCATCTTCGCATTTTCCGGACTGACAAGTTTAAAAGTAATGTCAGCCTTTCCTTTCTTCTTATAAGTCAGCGACAAAGGAGAGTTACTCACATAAGATACAAAATCGTCTTTATCAGTTCCTGTCAGATTACATGAGAAAGAAGCCTGTGTACGAAGCACAAAATGACCGTCCCCACACACCATCTGCTGAGGATTAGGAATCACATACGTGTCAGATACCGAAGAAGCCATGGCAGAAAAAGCCATTGCCACACAGAAATAAAGGAATAACAAGGATTTCATCTTATCAATTATTTTAATATGAATTTCTTTCATGCATTTTTAAAGTTAACCATTTCTCTCCTAAAAAACAAATCAGTGCCAACTTTTCTGTTTTTCATTTTTGAGAAAGAACAAAAAAAATTCTCGTAAAACCTTGATTTTACGAGAATTACTATTTCCTTGCGGAGAGACAGGGATTCGAACCCCGGGTACCTCGCGGTACAACGGTTTTCAAGACCGCCGCAATCGACCACTCTGCCACCTCTCCAGAACTCTTCGTGAGAGTTGCCTTGTTTTTTCAAAGGCGATGCAAAGGTACGCATTATTTTGAAATCTGCAAATATTTACCGCCTTTTTTGATTATTTTTTTTCATTGTCGTACCTTTGCAGGCAGAAAAAACGAAACTAACAAGCCATGATATACCCTCATAATTTCGAACAGAAGATTGGATTCGACCAGATACGACAACTGCTGAAAGGCAAGTGCCTGAGTACATTAGGCGAAGAACGAGTGGACGAAATGACTTTTTCGGACAATTACGATGAAATCAACCAACGCCTGGAGCAGGTGGTTGAATTTGTGCGGATTACGCAGGAAGAGGAAGATTTTCCGGCACAATATTTCTTTGATGTACGTCCTTCTTTGAAACGTATCCGTGTGGAAGGTATGTATATGGACGAACAAGAGCTGTTCGACCTTCGCCGTTCACTGGAAACCATTCGCGACATTGTACGATTCCTTCAGCAATCTGACGAAGAAGAGGAAACGGAAAATTCTCCTTATCCTGCCTTGCGCGAACTGGCGGGAGATATTTTAGTATTCCCCCAACTTATCGCACGTATCGACAGCATCCTGGACAAGTTCGGAAAGATAAAGGACAATGCTTCTGCGGAACTTCTGCGCATCCGCCGGGAACTCTCGGCTACTACGGGAAGCATATCACGCAGCCTGAACAGTATTCTTCGTGCTGCACAATCGGAAGGGTATGTAGACAAGGATGTTACTCCTACCATGCGCGACGGACGCCTGGTCATCCCGGTTGCTCCCGGCATGAAGCGCAAAATCAGAGGTATTGTACACGATGAATCAGCCACTGGAAAGACTGTATTTATTGAACCGGCAGAAGTGGTGGAAGCCAATAACCGCATCCGGGAGCTGGAAGGAGAAGAGCGCCGTGAAATCATCCGCATCCTGACGGAATTCTCGGCTACGGTACGCCCGCAAGTTCCGGCCTTACTCTCCTCGTACGAATTTTTGGCAGAAATCGATTTCATCCGTGCCAAAGCTTTGTTCGGTATAGATATAAAAGGATTGAAACCGTCGTTTGAGAACAAGCAGATTGTCGACTGGTTTCAGGCTGTGCACCCGCTTCTGCAAATGTCGCTGGCCAAGCATGACAAGAAAGTAGTGCCGCTGGACATTATTCTGACACGCGACAAGCGCATCCTGCTTATTTCCGGACCGAACGCTGGTGGTAAATCTGTCTGCCTGAAAACCGTGGGACTGCTGCAATACATGCTGCAATGCGGTATGTTAGTGTCCATGCACGAACGGAGCCATGCCGGTATATTCAGCCACATATTTATTGATATTGGTGATGAGCAGAGTATTGAAGACGACCTGAGTACCTATTCTTCGCATCTGACCAACATGAAGATGATGCTGAAATCATGCAACGGCGAAAGTCTCATCCTTATCGATGAGTTCGGAGGAGGTACGGAGCCACAGATTGGCGGTGCCATTGCCGAAGCCGTTCTGAAACGCTTCAACCTGAAAGGTACATTCGGCGTGATTACCACTCACTACCAGAACCTGAAGCATTTTGCCGAAGATCACGAAGGAGTGGTAAACGGAGCCATGTTGTACGACCGCCACGAGATGCGGGCGCTGTTCCAGTTGCAGATTGGTAATCCGGGAAGTTCGTTTGCCGTAGAGATTGCCCGTAAAATCGGTTTGCCGGAAGAGGTTATTGCTGACGCATCGGAAATTGTGGGAAGTGAATACATCCAGAGCGACAAATACCTGCAGGATATTGTACGCGACAAGCGTTACTGGGAAACCAAGCGTCAGAACATACGCAAGCGGGAAAAACAGATGGAAGATACCATCGCCCGTTACGAACAGGAAATACAGGAGCTGGAACGCAGCCGCAAGGAAATCCTGAAGAAAGCCAAAGAAGAGGCAGAACGGTTGTTGCAAGAATCGAATGCCAAAATCGAAAATACCATTCGTACCATCAAGGAAGCGCAGGCTGAAAAGGAACGTACCCGCACGGCACGTCAGGAACTGACCGACTTCAAGCAGCAGGTAGAAAACCTGGAAAAGGCGGCTTTGGAAGAGAAAATCGCGCGCAAGATGGAAAAACTCCGCGAAAAGCAGGAGCGCAAAAAAGACAAGAAAGCGCAACAAGCCAATGCTCCTGAAACTCCGGTTGCTCCTAAGGTACGCCCCATTGAAGCGGGAGACTATGTGCGCATCAAGGGACAGACCAGTGTGGGACAAGTCATGGAAATCAGCGGAAAGAATGCCGTGGTCATGTTCGGACTGATGAAAACAAACGTGAAAGCCGACCGACTGGAACGGACGGATGCACCGAAGGCTGCCCCGTTATCTAACAAAGCAACTTTTGTTAGCAGCGAAACCCAAGACCGGATGTACGAAAAGAAACTGAATTTCAAGCAGGACATCGATGTCAGAGGTATGCGCGGAGACGAAGCCATACAGGCAGTCACCTATTTCATCGATGATGCTATCTTGGTAGGAGTCAGCCGCGTACGCATCCTGCACGGTACGGGTACAGGTATTCTGCGCACCCTCATCCGGCAATACCTGGCTACCGTACCGGGAGTAGCCCATTTCCAGGATGAACACGTACAGTTTGGCGGCGCAGGCATCACCGTGGTGGATTTAAAATAAACCCTACGGGATTTCTGCACATATATGCGATTATTGCGTATCTTTGCAGAAAACTTATACCTATTTTTTAGTATGAAATCAATCAGAGAATTATATCGCATCGGCACGGGGCCGTCCAGCAGCCATACCATGGGGCCCCGCAAAGCTGCCGAACAATTTCTTGCCCGTAATCCGGAGGCTGCCTCATTCGAAGTAACTCTGTATGGCAGTCTGGCTGCCACAGGACGTGGTCACATGACCGATGTAGCTATTTTGGATACCCTGCAACCTCACGCTCCCGTAGAAATTCTCTGGAAACCACATATTTTCTTTCCTTTCCACCCGAACGGAATGACTTTCAAGGCTTTCGATGCACAGAAGAAAAAGCTGGACGAATGGACCGTATTCAGTGTAGGAGGTGGTGCATTGGCCGAAGAAGGACATGACCGCACAGCCACCAACGATATTTACAACATGAATACCATGAGTCAGATTTTGTACTGGTGCGAACACACCGGACGCAGCTACTGGGAATACGTGGAGCAATGCGAAGGTCCGGAGATATGGGATTTTCTGGCAGAGGTATGGGAGACCATGAAAGCCGCCATCCATCGCGGACTGGATGCCGAAGGTGTATTGCCCGGCCCGTTAAATCTACGCCGCAAGGCATCGGCTTATTACATTCGTTCGAAAGGCTATAAAGACTCTCTTCGCTCACGCGGACTGGTATTCGCATACGCACTGGCTGTCAGTGAGGAAAATGCTTCCGGAGGAAAGATCGTCACCGCACCGACCTGTGGAGCCTGCGGAGTGGTTCCGGCTGTCTTGTATCACCTGCAGAAAAGCCGCGACTTCAGCGACGCACGTATCTTGCGGGCATTAGCGACTGCCGGACTGGTGGGAAACATCGTCAAGCACAATGCTTCTATTTCGGGAGCTGAAGCCGGATGCCAGGCCGAAGTGGGAGTAGCTTGTTCCATGGCATCTGCAGCGGCCAGCCAGTTGTTCGGAGGCAGTCCGGCCCAGATAGAATATGCAGCCGAAATGGGACTGGAACATCACTTGGGTATGACATGCGACCCGGTATGCGGACTGGTACAAATTCCTTGTATAGAACGTAATGCGTATGCTGCCGCACGTGCACTCGATGCGAATATCTATTCAGCCTTTACCGACGGGCATCACCGGGTATCATTCGACAAGGTGGTAGAGGTAATGAAGCAGACCGGACACGACCTCCCATCCTTGTACAAGGAAACGAGTGAAGGAGGACTTGCCAAGAATTATCAGCCCATGGAATAAGAGGGTAAAAGAAACGTAAGGACGCCTTCTCAAAAACGCACTTACGTTTTTAGCTAAACGCAAAGGCGTTTTTTCGGGACGGTAAACCGTATCATTTTTCTACTCTTTCACCTCAAAAATACTGTTGAAAATGACTTTCACCTGTCACTATGATTCTCCGTTGGGAGGAATCACACTGGCTGCCACGGAAAGCGGACTTTGCGGCCTCTGGTTCGACGGACAAAAATATTTCGGTCACGGACTGAAAGAAGAGGCCATGACGAAGGAAACTCCGTTGCTGCTTCAAACACGGCAATGGCTCGATGTTTATTTCTCCGGCCAACAACCCGATTTCTGCCCTCCCCTGCAACCTTCCGGCACTCATTTTCAGCAGACCGTCTGGCAAATCTTATCCACCATTCCTTACGGAGAAACCCGTACCTACAAAGATATAGCCATGGAAACCGCCTGCCGTTTAGGACGGCCTCACATGGCAGCACAAGCTGTAGGCAATGCCATCGGACACAATCCCATCAGCATCCTGATTCCCTGCCACCGCATAGTAGGAAGCAATGGAAGCCTGACCGGATACGCCGGCGGCATCTCGCGCAAGCAGTCACTTTTAGATATAGAACATATACCTTATTATATAAAGTAAAATCGTATGAAATCTTACCAAGCCTACTTATTTGACTTTGACTATACCTTGGCCAATTCTTCCAAGGGAATTGTGATGTGCTACAGAAATGTACTCGAACGCCATGGATTCCATCAGGTGGACGACCTTTCTATCAAACGTACCATCGGAAAGACACTGGTTGATTCCTTTTCCATCATGACCGGAATAACCGATGCAGACACGCTGGAGACATTCCGGAAAGAATATGTCAAGGAAGCCGACCAGCACATGACGGCCAATACCATACTTTTCCCTGAAACGGAAGAAGTGCTACGCGCCCTGAAAGCCAATGGAGCCCGTATCGGCATCATCTCCACCAAGTACCGCTACCGCATCATGGAGCTGATGGGGAAAATATTCCCCGAAGGATTCATTGACATCATCGTAGGAGGAGAAGACGTGAAAGAAGCCAAGCCCTCACCCGAAGGTCTGCTGCAGGCCGCTTCCCGCCTGAACTGCCCGAAAGAGCAGATTCTCTACCTCGGCGACAGTACCGTCGATGCGGAAACCGCCCAAAATGCAGGAGTTGACTTTGCCGGTATCCTTCACGGAATGACCACTCGCGAAGAGCTGGCAGCCTATCCGCATACAGCCATTTTCCCCGATTTACTTCCACTGATAAAAAAATAGGAAATATATCCGTTTTTTTCAGATAAATAGTTGGTTATGTAAATATAAAGCCGTAAATTTGCAGCCGATTTTAGTCCGTGTAGGTAAAAAAGTAGCTACAGAGAACAGCTCACCTTACGGAGGAAACCCGTTTAATATTTATTTAAAAATGTACGTAATCGTAGAAATTAACGGTCAGCAGTTCAAAGCAGAAGAAGGCAAGAAACTGTTCGTTCACCACATTCAGAATGCTGAAAACGGTGCAACTGTTGAATTTGACAAAGTCTTGTTGGTTGACAACAACGGTACTGTAACTGTAGGTGCTCCTACTGTAGACGGTGCAAAAGTGGTTTGCGAAGTAGCTTCTCACTTGGTAAAAGGTGACAAGGTATTGGTATTCCACAAGAAGAGAAGAAAAGGTTACAAGAAACTGAACGGTCATCGCCAGCAGTTTACTGAATTGACAATCAAACAAGTTATTGCTTAATCATTAAAAACGTAGAAGAAAATGGCACATAAGAAAGGTGTAGGTAGTTCTAAGAACGGCCGTGAATCAGCTAGTAAGAGATTAGGCGTAAAGATATTCGGTGGTTCAGCTTGCAAAGCTGGTAACATCATTGTTCGTCAAAGAGGAACAATTCACAACCCGGGTGAAAACGTAGGTATGGGTAGTGACCACACTCTTTACGCATTGGTAGATGGTACTGTATGTTTCAAGAAAGGTCGCGAAGACAGAAGCTATGTTTCTGTAATTCCTTGCGCTGAAGCAATCTACTGAAAACGAATTTTGAAAAGAGACTATCTCCACGAGATGGTCTCTTTTTGTTTTCCATCCCCTCTCTTCACGAAGAAGACATAGAAATATCATAAATTTCCCCGTACGAATATGAAAACAAACCGTCTGATTCTCTTATTATTCATCCTATTTCCAGCCTATGTATTGGCCGGCAATCGCTTTCAAGAACTATACACCAATATCCATCAGTTTATCTCACAGCAAAAAGCTGAAGTGGGAGTAGCCATCATTGCAGACGGAAAAGATACTGTCACCATAGAGAACAACCGACGCTACCCGTTGATGAGCGTATTCAAATTACATCAGGCACTGGCTGTGGGAGATTACTGTAAAAGACATCAGCTCTCCTTTGATACCTTGCTTACCGTAGACAGCACAGACCTGCAGCCCAATACTTACAGTCCGCTAAGAGACCGGTACCCTCACGGAGGAAAGTTTTCACTTAAGCAATTAATGGAATACACCCTCCACTTAAGCGACAATAATGCATGCGACATCCTGTTCAAATTTACCGGAGGTCCTGCGGTGACCGACCGTTATATCCGTAGTTTGGGAATCAACGATTTTTCTATCCAATACACAGAAGACGACATGCACCAGGACCTGAACCTTGGCTATGAAAACTGGAGCACTCCGCTGGCTACCGCAGAAGTCATCGAGGCTCTACTTACCCGGACTTTATTCGACAAACCTCATCAGGAATTCATCAAAGAAGCCCTTGTCACCTGTCAGACTGGAACAAGCAGAATAGTCCACCCTCTACAAGACAAGCAGGTCACCGTAGGGCATAAAACCGGTACTGGCGACCGCAACGCATCGGGACAACTCATTGCCATTAACGATGCCGGATTTGTACAGTTCCCTAATGGTCACCGTTATACCCTCGTTGTTTTTGTCAAAGACTCACAGGAAAGCATGGAGGATACGGAAGCCATTATCGCACAAATTTCTGAAATGGTTTATCAGGCCTTCTCTAACCCCTGATAAACTCCTCTCACCAGCTGACAAGCCGTTTTCAAGTCAAGAGCCCCGGTATTCAGCATCAAATCATACCGATGAGGTTCTCCCCATTTCTCTCCCGTATAGTATTCATAGTGATGAATGCGGTTGCGATTCACCCGCTTGATTTCCGTTTCAGCACTTTCTTTCGCAATACCGTATTCGCTCACGCAACGGGTCACAGAATGAGACAAATCGGAATAACAGAACTGTTTCAGCACCTTCGGATAGTCTTTCAATACAAAGTCGGCACAGCGTCCCACAATGATACAAGATTCCTTTGCGGCCAGTTCCTGAATAATCTTACTTTCCGACACAAATAATACATCGTCTGAAGAAAGGCTGGATTCCAATGGCTGCTCACTATTTTTTGAAAGAATGCACTTCAACCAGAAGGAAGGAATGGACTGCTCGTTTTTCACAATATACTGTTCATCCATCCCGCTCCGCTGGGCTGCCATACGTATGAATTCTTTATCATAAAGTTTGATGCCCAATTCTTTGGAAAGCATTTCACCCAGCAGATGCCCTCCACTGCCATATTCACGCGCTATAGTAATAACCACATGTTGCCCTTGTGAAAAATCCGGTACGTTCCGCACAGAAGCATCTGTAATCCATTTATCTAGGAAACGGTAATACGGACTTACAAAATGCACAATCGGACCGACTACCAAGGCAGAAATCACAGTTCCTTCACGCACTCCGTACACCCCCGACATAAAAGCAAGTGATAACAAGCAAGCAATAGCTACCAATGTCACGTCAAATCCGAGTTTTATATAACCGAACTCTCCGCGAAACCGACGGGTAATGACCTTTACAAAATATTCTCCGGCCATCATCGCGGCATTGGCCTTTACCTCAAGTGCAATTCCTACAGCTAAAATCACACATCCAATCAATAAGGCCACAATCATATACACATATTCTACGGGATTGAGCCAGAAAAGAATATAATGCATACAAAGGTCAATAAACATACCAAAGCTGAAAGAGATAGGAATCTGCAGAAGATACATGCGCAAATCAGATTTCAAATCTTCACGTGTCATTAAGAACAATTCCAGTATCACAAAAAGAAGATTCAACAGGATGGTCCACTGACCAATGGTAAAGGGAGTGAACATACTCAATACGTAAGTCACACTCGTAATAGGCGAAGTACCTAATGCAGCTTTGGTAATGAAGGCAATTCCCAGTGCATTAACAAACAAAGATACGCAAAACAGCAGGTAGCGCCGGCACATAAATTTATTCATACTTGTTCTCTTTATCAAAAGTGCCGCAAAGTTCCCTTATTTTTTTCATTCCTTATTCATAAAAGGAAGACTAATTTTGGTCAAAAACGAAACAACTCTTAATTTTATCCACAAAAATAAATACGATGAATCCGACTCTACTTGAAATCATACAAACACATGGCAACGGAACTGAAAGCACATGCTACTGCGAACTTACCTCCTCATCGGTTCCTACCGGAAAAGCCGAATTGAAAGAAGGATTTTTCTTTCTTCTCGTCACAAACGGAACAGCCCAACTGGCAGATGAATATCAGACTTACGAACTTCAACCTGCACATTTAGTTACACTTACCCCCAGCACAAAATGCATGATTCAGGCTACGAGTTCTCACTTCCAGTCCATGCTCCTCTATCTGAAACCAACTTTCTTTGATAGCTTACCCGACGGACAGCCACTATATGAACAACTGGCACACTACTTGGGACACTATCAGCTACCGGTATTCTTATTGGAAAACGAACAAGCTACTTACCTGCAAAAAATCTTCGCTCTATTTGCACCATGCAGAAAAAATGCAGTCAACTATTACGACAGTATTCTGAACCACTTATGCAGTTTCTGTCTTCTACAGATAGCTGATATATTGACTCAAACCCGCCATGAAGTTCCGGATTATGCACGACGCTCCACAGATATTTTCAGGCTATTCAAAAAAACGTTGATGGAAAATTATCGCCAGCACCATGACATAGGGTTTTATGCAGAAAGTCTGCACATCTCAACCACCTACCTTTCGCGCATCGTAAAACACATCACCGGACATACGGTCCGCTTTCACATCAGCGAACTGCTCTGTGCCGACGCACGTAAGTTGTTGGAATGTACAAACCTGGATATTAAAGAAATTGCAGAAAAGTTAGGATTCTCTGACCAGTCTGTCTTTGGCAAATTTTTCGTAAAGAAGACAGGGCTTTCTCCCATGAAATTCCGCACACAGCGAGAAAGAGACAAAAAGAATTATCCTTTTCCCGATGCTGAAGGTTCGTAAGTCCATCCACAGTCATTATGATATACCATCAGACGGCTTATACCTCCATCGACCGTAATATTTTCTCCATTGATAAATGAATTGCGCTCATCACAAAGAAAATCCACCACACGGGCAATATCGGCAGGCTCTCCCACCCTGCCTGACGGATGCTGGGCGGTATCTCCCGTACTATAGACTGCTTCATAATGCGCTTCTTCATGATAGGCACCGGTATCAATCCATCCGGGAGCTACCGAATTTACACGCGCTATGCCCGACAAACTAACGGCCAAAGCATGAGTCAGCGATGTAATTCCTCCTTTAGCGGCTGTATAACTCTCCGTATCCGGCTGCGATTGAAAAGCACGCGTAGACGAAATGTTTACAATCGCTCCCATCCCTTGGAAATGGTCTTTGAACAACCGGGCCAACATATAAGGTGCCACTACCCCCACACGCTGCACATACAGAAAACTTTCATAATCACAGTCAGAAAGGATACCTCCCCGCATCAAGCAAGCATTATTAATCAGGCAATGTATACCTTCCGGATGTTCACGAAGCACCAAAGCTGCAAATTCCTCCAAAGCCTGTTTCTCTGCCACATCGCCGACAAATCCGGTCACCTGCCAGCCTCTCTCACGCATCTTTTCCACTTGTGTGAGAGTGGCCTGCTGATTCTGGTCTATAAAATATACACTATCCCCCTGAGAAGCAAAATGTGCGACGATGCAACGTCCGATACCTCCAGCTCCCCCCGTCACTACTATAATTCTATTCATAATACTGTTGATTCTTGTTTGTATCTAAAATTCTCTCTTACAAAGGTAAAAATTTACAGATGAATATCTGTAAGCTTCCATCAACAAGCAACAACAAAAAAGGCAGACTTCATCAAATCAATGAAATCTGCCCTCTTATGTTTATCAAAAATCTTCCTGATTCAAGTCCTACCCACAGCAATCAGCCAATCACCACCTCTCCATCGGCTGTGGCCTGATCTTCCCAGGCTCCGATACTGCCACCGGATACGGTAATACCGTCACGGCCCACTTTCAAGGTCAGAGTGCACGATTTGCCACTTTCCAATGCAGCCTGCGGATTACCCGACTGCTTAAATAAAGCATCCAGGGTAAAATGCTTGGTTTCACCACCTAAAGTAAGAGTGAAAGAAATCCCATCTGTCGCTTGGGGCACCAGATAGAACGAAGCTTTTGCCCCCGTTGCAGTAAGGCTTCCTTGTTCATCCTTCACCTCCTTCACACTTCCCTTCACTGCATCTACCACGCAAGTGGTCTTCGCAGAAAAAGTGCATGACATCAGGTCCAAATCCTCCTCCGTATACCCTTTTCCTGGCAGAAACTCCAAATTAAGACGATGCAATGCATGGCGAAAAGTAAGTGACACGGCTTCAGAAGTACCTACTTCTACCGGCTGGGCAGCGGCAAGCAACAAATCTCCATAGGAGGAATTGAACGAATTAAATTCAAAAGTGCCATCCTTCTCCACTTTCTGTGTGGGATAACAAGCTGAGAAAGTGACTTGTGATACCTTTTCTGAAAGTCCAAAATCAGGCCATTTAAGAAAATCAAGCTCATAAGCATAATCAGTCACTACTGGTGCAGCTCCTCCCGTTACACAAAGAGTCATCTTATCTCCTTTCTGAAAACTGCCGCTTCCATCACTTCCCAATTGTGGAGCACGCGTTTGAGAGGCAATACTGGCGACAATGGAAATTTTACCAGAATTACCAGACAAGTCACCCGAGCCACTGCCGGATGTGTCTTCTGATGTATTTCCTGAAGTATCACCATTCACATTTGCCGGTATATCGTTTGTACAAGATACTGCTGTCAGCATAGCAGCTATGAATGCATAAAGCACACTTTTTTTTCATCATCATTCTTTTTATCATGATTATTATTTAAAGAGTCAAAGCATGAGGCGTAAATAGTTTTTTACAAAAACAGGAAACGCATTTCATCAATAAATTATACGCAAAGGAACATGATTTGTTCAATACAGTCTGTTGGTGATTCAAAACCTTACCGTTTATTTTCACCTGTTCACATATATATACAATCTCATACCTGCAACATAAGAACTTCATTTTCATTCTTCCCGAATTATTCGATAATTACACCGAGATTTCCTATCTTTGCGACTGATTAATATTAATGCACATTTAATTTTTTGACATGGAAAATAAATACATCACAGTAGCATATAAACTTTATGCGGTAACAGACGGAGAAAAAGAATTACGTGAAGAAGCCCCTGCAAGCCATCCGTTCCAGTTCATCTCAGGAATCGGTTATACTTTGGAACGCTTCGAAAAGGAAATCTTGGCACTGAAGAAAGGTGACAACTTCAACTTTACAATCCCTTGTGCGGAAGCTTACGGCGAAAGAGACGAAGACAACGTACGCCAGGTGCCCAAGTCTATGTTCTGCGGTCCGGACGGAAAATTCGATAGCGACAATATCTTCGAAGGCAACATCATCATGCTGAACGATGCAGAAGGCCATCAGTTCTATGCCAATGTAGGCGAAATTACTGAAGATAAAGTGGTGCTCGACCTGAACCACCCGCATGCTGGTAAAGACCTGATTTTTGAAGGTACCGTAATGGAAATGCGCGATGCAACCAACAAGGAAATGGAAAGCATCCTCAAACTGATGAGCGGTGAAGGCTGCGGATGCGGTTGCGACAGCTGTGGAGGCGGTTGCGGCGAACACGAAGCTGAAGAAGACGGCTGCTGCGGTGGCGGTTGCGGACACTGTCATTCATAATCTAATTTTTACTTAACCATAAAAAGAAGACGGCATGTTCCGTCTTCTTTCTTTTTCTACCTTTCTAATTCTGTTTTTCACATGATTCTCATAGCCGATAGCGGAGCGACCAAAACCGACTGGTGCTTCGGAAACACGTTACACGATTGCCAGGTTGTTCACACCGAAGGTATCAACCCTTTTCATCTGACAGAAGAGAAAATAAAACAGCTTCTTCAGGAAAGCCTGCTTGCACAACTGCCTTTTCCACAAGAAGAAGTGAAAGCCATTTTCTTTTATGGGGCTGGCTGTACCCCTGAAAAAGCCGGCAATCTCTCCGGTTTACTCGCCGAAGCATTCCCTCACGCAACCATCCAGGTGGAAGGTGATTTGCTTGGAGCTGCCCGTGCATTGTGCAAGCATCAGCCGGGAATTGCCTGCATATTAGGAACAGGGGCGAACTCCTGCTTGTACGATGGTCAACGAATCACGCATAACACTCCTCCATTAGGCTATATTTTAGGAGATGAAGGAAGCGGAGCCTATTTAGGAAAACGATTTATAGGCGACTGCATCAAGCAGCAGTTACCTTCCGGCTTGCTGGAAGGCTTATTGAAGGAATATAACCTGACCGTAGCAGAGATTTTAGATAAAGTGTACAGACAGCCGCAGGGTAACCGTTTTTTGGCCAGTCTTACACCTTATATATATAAGCACAAGCATCAACCGGAAGTCCGAGAATTCCTAATTGAATGTTTTGGTGAATTTTTCCGCCGCAACATTCTTTCCTATCCGGAGCATAACCGGATTCCCGTCTCTTTTGTAGGCTCCATCGCATGGTTTTTCCAGGACGAACTGAAGGAAACCGCCCGAAAATTCAACCTCCACACCGGTATTTTCATTCAGTCTCCCATACAGGAATTGAAGGGCTTTCACCTTCCTGAAAAACGTAAGTGCGTTTTCACACGAACGTAAAGACATTTGAAAATCGTTGGAAAATCAAATAATTTTCAATACCTTGCACTCAGATTCCGAATATCTAACTATAAATAAAAATCATCATGAAGAACTTTAGAATCGAAGCCATTATTCTGGCCATCGGCCTGCTGCTGTTAGGCGTATTCATTGAAAAAGGATTCAGTAAGTTTGCAGAAAAAGACCGCAGTATCACCGTAAAAGGACTGGCCGAAATAGAAGTACCTGCCAATAAAGTAACCTGGCCACTGGTGTACAAAAGCCTAGGAAATGATTTGGGAAGATTGTACGACGACATCAAGCGTTCCAATCAGACCATCACCGGTTTCTTGAAAGAAAAAGGACTGACAGAGCAGGAAATCAGTGTGAACGCTCCGGAAATCATCGACCTGGCTGCCGAACGTTATGGCAACAACCAGAACCCGGCCAACCGCTACAATGTGACCACTGTCATCACCGTAACTTCCGACAAGGTAGATCTGATACGTGGACTCATCAGTGAGCAGGGAGAACTGCTGAAAAGAGGCATCGCCATCACCTCCGGAGAATACCAGTACAAGGTGCAGTATGAATATACCGACTTGAACAAGGTAAAACCACAGATGATTGAAGAAGCCACCAAAAACGCACGCGAAGCAGCCGAAAAGTTTGCCAAGGATTCCGGCAGTAACCTCGGCAAAATCCGTCAGGCCAACCAGGGGCAGTTCAGCATCACCGACCGCGACCCCAACACCCCTTATATCAAGAAGATACGCGTAGTCACCACCATAGACTATTCACTTGAGAACTAACAGAAAATCCAAAAAACTCATAAAAAACCGGAAAAACCTCCCTTGCTGAGCGTTTTTCTGGTTTTTCTATTTTCCTTACCCTTAAAAAAAGCAAGCAAGCCTTTTAATATTCAGGATTTTATTATACCTTTGCAGCCGATTTATATAAACAATATAAAGTCTAACACAATTAGTTATTTAAAAACAATTTTTTTATTTAATGGAAAACTTAAAGAACATTGCTCCTATTGAAGATTTCAACTGGGATGCGTATGAAAACGGTGATGCAACAACGAACGTAAGCAAAGAAGATCTCGAAAAAGCTTACGACAGCACGCTGAACAAAGTAAACGACCGTGAGGTTGTAGACGGTACTGTAATCGCGATGAACAAACGTGAAGTTGTTGTAAACATCGGTTACAAATCAGACGGTATCATTCCGTTGAGCGAATTCCGTTACAATCCGGATTTGAAAGTAGGTGACACTGTAGAAGTGTACATCGAAAACCAGGAAGACAAAAAAGGTCAGTTGATCTTGTCTCACAAGAAAGCTCGCGCTACTCGTTCTTGGGATCGTGTTAACGCTGCTCTTGAAAACGAAGAAATTATTAAGGGTTACATCAAGTGCCGCACTAAGGGTGGTATGATCGTTGACGTATTCGGTA
>OGDE01000812.1_pt1 | contig 23056 bp, 18 predicted proteins | sample 1570321 | NCBI WGS metagenome assembly OGDE01 (sample SAMEA2581976, study PRJEB24529) | metagenome | biome: Human gut stool | place: China | collected 2011 | reverse complement strand
ATTCTTCAGCTCTTTTGTTTTCGTCTTCTATGCAATCAATTTGAGCTTTTAATTCTTCCATTTTTCCAGATGAAATTAAGTCATATTTACAATACACAAGTTTTGGATTTACCACATAACCCATTCTTATTGCATTTTCTAATGTCATATTTGCTGCTAAATGTTTTCTTTGGCTAATTTCTTCATCTGTATATCCAAGTTTCTTGGCTGTTTCATTTGCCATATCTCTTCTGTCAACATCTCTGGTTGGTGTTGCTGTTATTCCAAGCACTTTTACTTCTTCTGTTTGATTTTTAAGTAATTTGTCAATTTTTCCTTCCCATTCTTTTGCACCTGTTCTGTGTAATTCATCTAGCACTATCATTCCATATTGTTCTTTAATAACTTTTTGTCCTCTTTTTGCAAGCAATCCAGAATATGTTCCAAATGTTATATTTGGAAATACTTCTGCTATTATTTCGTCTTCTGTTTTGCCAACTGTTCCTTGTTTTCCGTGCACATATTTTACAATATAACTTTTTACTTGATTCAATATTTCATCTTGTGGTGCTAAATATAACATTTTCTCATTTGGATGTTCCTTGGCATATTGTTGCATTTGCGTTAAAGCCACAAAACTTTTTCCAGCACCTGTTGGTAGTATTACTTGTGCAAATTTATGGTCTTGAAATATTGTATTTATATTATTACAAGCTCTTTGTTGATAATCTTTTAATCGTATACCTGTGTTCTCTACATCATAATATCCTAAAAATCTTTCAACTACTTCTGTATTAACATTATTTTGTAAAACATCTTGTCTTGTATTTAATATTTGTTCTAAATTACCTTTAACATATTGTTCATAGATTCCATCCCTTGTTGCAATATTTAACAATACTGTTGGAATTTTGCTTTCTTCAATACCAAATTCTCGCAATTTTTCATATATTTCTGCACAATTTCTTTCTTGAAGTCTGGCTATTAACTCATTTTTTTCTGATGTTTTAAATTCTGCTATTCCTATATCTTGCCAATTGTACTTAGAAATTATTGCTTCTGCATAATATCTAGATTTATCTATTTTTTCACTTTCTTTAGCACTACTAAATACGTTAGTTATAATGTCTTTAGCATTATATAGTCCTCCATTTTGTAGAACATTGTCTAATTGTTCAGATGACAATTTTTTTATCTCATCAACTAATGCTTGCTCTTCTTGTTGTAAATCTAAACTTACAGACTCACTTAATTTTACACCTTTATTACTTTGTCTTGTTATTATTTCTGGTTCAACTCTAAATCCATTTTCTCTTATGTACTGTATAATATCTTCAAAACCAGAATTTTGCCCTAATATTTCACTTAAAACATTTGAAAGTTGTATTGCATTTTTTCTTGCTTTACTCAAATAAAACATATTCTTTACAATTGAATTTGCTTTTCCATATTCAACTTTTCCATCTGTAATTCCATACATTTCTTCAATTGAAATATCAGCTTTAACCTTTTCTTCAATTTCTGGTATAGCAGGAATTTTAACACCATTTTGTACTGCTGTTATCAATGTTCTTTTTAATTGTTCAACTCTGCCTTTATCCAATCCATCTATTTGTTGTATTAATGCAAATAAATCAACTACCTCTTTTGGAACTTCTATAATATTTTCTTGTTTTATATCTCCATAATGAATTACCTCTGTAGACGAAAATGCACTTCCTATTGTCTCTCTTAATTTCGAATTAGAAGAATGTGGTATTACATGTTTTAATACTTGCTCATTTTCTAATATTGCTAATTTTGCATATACTTTATTTACTTCCAATACCTGCTCGTCATCTAATGACTGATAATTGCTAATTCTTGCCTTTGGAGAACTATATATTATTCCTTTTCTTAAATGTGCTCTATCTAAACTTACTTCTTCTCTGTTAGCAGTGTATCTTTGAGCAATTATATCTTTTAAGTCTTTACTTTCAGTTGTTTTATCTATCTCCTCAAAAGCATTCGAAACTCTTTGTTTTGCATCTTCTGGCAAGCTTTCTATTGCTTGTTGTATTTTAGAATACAATTCTTTAAGCATATATTGGCCAGCTGCTAATGTTTTCTCTCCAAATTCTTTTTTTGGAATTTTAACCATTCTTTATCTTTTAATCACTCCACTTGCTGTGCTTATACGTAATAGAACAGTTAGGACATTCTGATGTCAGTACCACAATGAACATCTACGCACACTCAACAAGAAAGGCAAAGCGGGATTCCGCAAGACTTTTTGATAAAGTAGCAAGTAATGCATAAATAATAATTTCCCTTATTTCATTTGCAGATTCTGTGGTGCAATTTACGTTATGGAACTCACGATTATCTTTGGATTCTGCCGCTCATAACATGGATTGACGGATTTTCACAACCTAGATATTGCATGCTGCACAGTCTTGACTTAATAAAAAATAGAACTGATTTGTTTTCAGGATTTTGGGAGCGGCCGGTTCTTAGAAAGCAGACATTGTTCAACAAGTAAGATCAAATTGTCTTTTTGAAAATTGTCTTTAATCTATATCTCGCTCTTAAAATCTTCGCATAATCCTCGAAAATACATGTTCTGTGAATATAATGTTTCATAATCACCAATACCAGAAATCTTTCCATTTTGCATACAGATAATCTCATCATATCTTTGCAAAACTTCTTTATCTAAGTTATGTGTGATATTAATTACCATTTGCTTGCTGTTAACAAGAATATCTTCTATCAGCTTTGCATTTGTTGCATCCAATCCCGAAGTTGGCTCATCTGCTAATATTATTTTTGACTGCTTATATAATGCTCGCGCCATTCTGTTAACGATATATTTTTCAGATTCTCTGTATTCGCTAAAATATTTCCTTGAATATCTTTATATAATCCTAAAATCAATCTTAGTAAAGTTGTTTTTCCACTGCCGCTGCTCCCCACAATTGCGTATTTTTTATTTTTTTCAAAGTTTATATTTATATCTTCAAGGATAAATTCTTTTGTATCACCTATCTTAAAAGAAACATGGTTAACTCTCAAGCAGTCAAACAAATCCTGCGATACACATTTTTTTTAATAAAAATTTGAGACGGCAAATTGCCAACAATTGTTGATGTTTTGCCGTCTCTTATTTCTCATTATTTCGTTAATGATGCTTACGCCATTGCAGGCTCTTTCTTTACAATTTTCTCAATTTCAGATATGCTCTTTTCTGTTACATCTGCAATCTGCTCTAATGTATAGCCTTTTTTGAACATATTCAGTATGATTTCTGCTTTTGTATCATCTACAATTCCCTGACTCGGATTACACATAACGCTCACATCCTTTCTCAAATCTTCCTCTAATGGAATATCGTACTCTTTTTCAATTATGTTTAGCTTTTCATTTTGTGAAAGTTTCTTTGATAACAAAGCTCCCAGCAGCCGGTGTAATTCATGCTTTTTGTCCTGTCCGGGTAACTCTCTCGCCAAACCAAGCAAAACAATATTAAGCAGATCCTGCTTTCCTTCCCACCTACAATTACCAAGTACCTTTTTATTGGCAAGGTAATAATAATCTGTGCTATCCTCAGGCATATTCATACAAATCCAAATCGTATAAACCTGCTTAATGTCATCGTACTTTTTATTAACAAAATCTCTTTCCTTTTGTGATGAAACAAGACGGCATGCATAGAAGATAGCTCTGTTCAATATATGATATTCGGTTGGCATATCTTTTTGTGCTTCCACATTTACTATAATCTGCGATAATCCATCTTTCATTCGTACATAAAACACGATATCAAAATTGATTGTTCCTTCATTGATTTCTGTGTTTTCCGTATTCATTCCAACCACACGCTCAGCCATTCTTACCGTTAGCATATCCATCATGTCATTGCATTCCATATCTACTTCTTCCAGATGTTTCCACAATTTTTCCGTAAGAACCAGATGTGTATACATGGCATGATGATTTTCAAACAAATACCTCTGTCGCATTCTGCCACATTTGCCAATCTGATAATTTCTTCCATCTTCCAATTCCAAATCTGGAATCAATACATCGCCTTCCCAATGATATGTTAACTCCATACACAGCTCCTTCCTTTGTGCTAAATGTTTACAGTTTCGATTAAAAGAGTATCACCTTCTTAATACAACATCTGCAATCTATCATTCACCACAAATGAGCCAGCCGCCTATGTTGTGTTATATCCGCGAACAATGAGCCAATCTGACACGCTGGCGTGTCAATTTGGCGAATGTCGCGAGAGTCAAATGCTTGCATTTGACTAGCAGATGGAGGTTTCCGCTAAACAACACTGTTTTGGAAATCTGACATCTACACTTCACAACATATCACTTCATTTGCATATGCCTGTGCCGTGTCGACATGACGGTATCCTAAACGGATCGCTGTCTTCACCGGTTCCGCAACCTTATTATCATCAACAATCCATGTTCCAAGTGCAAGCTGTGGGATTTCCACACCATTATTTAATGTTATCATTTTTTCTGTCATCATGAACATTACCTCCTTTTTTCGAAGAGTATAGTCCATGAAGTGGACTTCAAGTCAAGAATTTTTTTAAATTTTTATTTTTCAGTTGAATTTCTGCCTGCATGTTTGCATGCATACATATTTCTGTCCGCCTCTGCAATCACATTTTTTAACTTTTCATGCTCGCCGATGGCATATCCAACCGCCGCTGAGATCGGTATCTCACAGTCCACCTGTACCGCTGCAAGTGTCTGTTTCCAGGTTTTTATCATCTTTTCCGCAGTTTCGCCGGTTCCTCCCGGAATGAGCGCAAGCATTTCATCTCCACCATACCGGAATGCCATCCCTGCATCTCCTAAAGCAATCCGTATTGACTGTGCCACTTTTACGATCATCTGATCTCCAGCAAAATGTCCGTATGTATCGTTTACATATTTCAAACGGTTAATGTCCCATTAAACGATGGCAACCTGCTGGTAATCATATGTTCTTTTCTCAATGGTCGCAAGCAGCTTGTTTTTATTGTATAGCCCTGTCATCTCATCCGTCGCTGCCTTCTCTTCCATCTTCATCGCATTTTTCAGTGATTTTCGGATTACCTGATTTACAATGTTGGATACATAGACAAACGACATTGCCATCAGACAGCGCGGCAGCACATAATACAGTGCAAGCGTGACTCCCGGATTTTCATTTACCTGATTCAGTAAAAAAGTTCCATTTTCAACCAGATGATTCATAGAAGTAGTTGTCAGAAGCACCATATTGGCATCGCACACACCATAATAATATCCTGCATAGGTACTGATAATAATATCCTGCATAGGTACTGATAATAATGGAAAGCACTGTAAGTACAAACGTATATATGGACAGTTGCTTTGACGTGTACATACCGGCTATGATGATCGGCATCATAATAATAATGATCATATGATAGGTTAAGGACACACTCGCAGCCATGATGATAAGGCTGACCGCCGTAATACTGACATACTTCGTCAGCGGATGCTCCAGTCCAAGATGCAGTAAAATCAAAACATATACAGCTGCAAACAGACATCCTGTAACATACCCTCTTGTAAAAATCGTCTTGTCAACGATAAAAATATCAACACTGTTTAACAGCATCTCAAATGAGTAAACGATAATGCAAAACAGTATAAACCGGAATACATAAATATTTTGCGTCACGTTCTCCTCTTCATCGTTTGGATCTTTACTGAATAACCTGTGTATGGTCATACTCCATTTTTCCACTGACTGCACCTTACCCTTTCGGCTGATACCTGATATCCGAAACATGATACACTGTAATAAATGCTTTCGGATCTTCATAATTCATATAATTCATCAGTTTCTGATACTCGTTCTTGTCCACGATAGTAATGATTTCATTGCGTTTCTGCATATTATAAGCACCGATGGATTCATAGATCGTCGCCCCGCTATGAAGATCATTGAGGATAAAATTGCGAAGTTCCTCCTCTTTTTCCGTAATGATACACACACGGCGTTTGATATTATGATCAAAAATAAAATGATCTAAAACGATCCCATTAAAATAGGTTCCCAAAATACTGAGTACCACTGTTTTTTTATCATAAACGAAAGCTGCTGAAAGTGCAACACACATCCCCGATAAGGACATTGCACGCCCAAGATCCATATGCAGATATTTATTCATGATCTTCGCAACGATATCAAGTCCGCCGGAGGATGCATTGCGGTTAAATAAAATACTGAGTCCCACACTGACCACTAAAATATAACACAGCACATCTAACTCCTGGCTGTCCGTCAGTGATCCAAGATTCGGGAAAACCATTTCAAATATCCCTAAAAACACGGGGAGCATAATGCTGGTATAAACGGTCTTTACCCCAAATTCCCTTCCACAGGTAAAAAATCCGATGACCAGAAGCACCACATTTAAAATCATGGTGATTGCCGATAACGGCAGTGGAATAAAATTAGAAAGCACGATTCCAAGACCGGAAATACTGCTGACTGACGCATGGCTTGGCACCAAAAAGAAATACACTGCAGCCGCAATGACTGCCACCGCTGCCGTCAGTATCACGGTTTCTTTCGCAATCTCTATATAGTTCACTTGTTTTTTCATAATATTCCTCGTTTCTGAGCAACTTGCTGCTGAGATATATTCCCATGCGAATTGCTGTTTTTTTCGATTCTACTGATGTTTTCTAAGCTGTCTTCTTTTGGTGAAATACAGGATTTTTTTTCAGCATGACAATTAACGGTATCACCATAATGATCCATGTAACCGGCTCTGTCCAGATGACGCCCCAGTAACCGAAATACCGGACGAATAACGCCGTGAACACGATCTTACATGCCAGTTCCAGAAAGCTGGAAAAGATCGGTGTCTTATAATCTCCGACTCCCTGCATCGTGTTGCGCAGGATCACGATCCACACACAGACCATCTCAAACAACATATCAACCCGCAGATACGTTGTTCCCCAGTATAGAATTTCTGCATTTTGCGTACTCGCTATAAAGCCAACCAGACAGGTAGAAATCGTATATGCCATGATCATGACCATCACCGCCCAGCCACAGCCAAGCATCAGCGCCGCCTTTAAGCCTGAAGTAATCCTGTCATATTTACCAGCGCCATAATTCTGTCCGCTGTAGGTTGCCATGGTCGCTCCCAGCACCGTGACCGGCAGTCCCCATATTTCAAAAACCTTTCGTGCTGCAGTATGTGCCACGATCACGGAAGTTCCAAGTGTATTGATTCCAGTCTGTAAGATCAGTGTACCAAGATTTACAAGACTCGACATCATTCCCATGGAAAGCCCGCCGGACAACATCGTACGCACTTCTGATTTTTCCAGTTTAAAATGTCTGCGTTCCACCTGAAGGATCGGGAAATGTCTTTTGATATGGATCACACAGAGCACCACGGATACCACCTGTGAGATCACAGTTGCCGCTGCGGCTCCGCCAACACCCATGGAAAATACCAGAATACAGACATAGTCCAGAATGACATTTAACACCGCCGCAAGGATCAGAAAAATAAGCGGTGTCATGGAATCTCCGATCGCACGCAATACATTTGCACACATATTATAGGCAAGTGTCACAAACATCCCAAGCACCAGGATGCTGATATAGGTATATGCCATCTCTTTCTGTTCTGCCGGCACATGCATGATGCTAAGGAGTGGACGTAAAAATACAAATACGCCGGTCACCAGTATCGCCGCCGTCACAAATCCTAAAAGAATCGTTCCCGCAACACTCTTTTTTAATTTTTCCGTGTCCCCTGCCCCAAAATATCTTGCCGTCACGACCGAAAAACCAAGCGTTAAACCGTTAAAAAATCCCGTCAGCAGATTATAAAGGATCGAGACGGAACCGACTGCCGCAAGCGCTCCCTCACCAAGGGTACTGCCTACAATCTTTGTGTCAATCAGCCCATAAAAAAGCTGGAACAGATTTCCCAAAAATACCGGGATTGCAAACTGCAGGATCAGTTTGACCGGCTTTCCTTCTGTCAGATTTGCACCATTTCGTTTCATTTCACTTTGTATCCCTTTCTCGTTTTCTGCTCTCAAAATAAATAAAATGATCGATTGCATCTAAAATATCGGAAAAATCTTCCCGCGGTGCAAGATCGATATAGCGTTTTAAGAGTTCCTCTTCCTGATCTTTGTATCTTCCATAAAAAATATCATACAGATTGTGTCCGCGCAAATAGATTTTTATTTCTTCCATATGTGCTTTGATATCAGAAATGCTCTGCATCTCAAATCCAAGCACCTCCGTCAGATGTTTCCCGCTGCTAAGGCGGTGTAAATACTCCTTCCATTTTTCAAACAGCGTCTCATAAAATGTCTCCTCAGATTCGACCACACCAAGTTCGGTCATCACTTTGGGGTTGAAAAAATAGTTTTCAAATGAGTAGTATTTTAAAATCAGGACATTTTCCGGCCGGACCTTTGGCAGAGTGTCAACATCCTCCAAATTCCGCTGCTCATAGTAACGGCAGAGCTGCCGCCCTAATTCCATACGGTCTTTTCCATCCCCGTCGCGTATCATCAGAAACTGATCCCGCAGGTAGATCTGGTTCATATATTTCAGGTTTGCGTAAGTCTTGATGTTGGTACAGCTGTTTGTCGTGATGATCGCAATTCTTGAGAGTTTTCCACTCTCATCGTAAGTCTCCGAATAATATTTCCGGATCAGAAGCGGCAGGCGGCTCTTGTCCTGTTTCCCCTCCACAATAAATACAAAGTTCACATTCATCAGATCACTTGCCGTGTAACCGAGATCTTCGAGGATCGCACTCACATCCGTCTTTTCACACATCTTCGAATATCCTTCTCCGTCTAAAACAATCTGTCTGATCTGCCTGCTGTTAAAGTTCGCCAATAGATTTGGCGAGTGCGTGGAAAAGATCACCTGGTTCTTTCTGGACAGGCGGTATAAAATCTCCCCGGAAACTTTCTGTAATTTCGGATGCAGAAATATCTCCGGATCCTCGATCATAAGAATGCTCGGGATCCGACTTTCCGTTCCCGTATATGTTTCAAGCAGCGACAACATGTAAATACTGCGCATGCCTTTTCCCATCTTTGCCACCGGTCTGGTCAGGTTCTGCGCCGGATTGTGGATCTCGGTCGTAACTTTTAACATCCGCTCCACATCCCGGTTCATCGAGTATAAGATCTCATCCTGTCCGCCGTTCTTTTTATAATTCTGATTTACTTTTCTCGCAAACTCGTCCAGATTTAACTGGTATAACTTGTAGTCCAAAAGTTTCGCTGTCTCAAATGCATCCAGCTCTGCCGGTGCTTTCTTCTCGATCAGACCGATACACGAAAAGCAGTGCCCGCATTTTTTTGCCTGATTGAACATACAGGTGTCCGCACGCATTCGTTTTAACAGTTCATCCTCCTGCAGCATTAAAAGGTCGCCCTGCAGCTGGTTTAGATCACGCTCCGCATCCAGATAGTAGATCTTCGGAAACACCTGTGGGATACAGGAATTATTTTTGTGCTCCCCATCCTGATAGCGCACCCAGCCATCCCGGTGTGCGATAAAGGTAAACTGCAGTACACCGCCTGACTCTCCTTCGTTCACGGAAAATGATGGCAGCTTTTTACAGAAATCCTCAAGCCACGTCTCATATCTTTTATACTGGCTGACTATGCCGTTCTGATGCAGCCATTTTAAATCTTCAATGGAAAATTCTAATGACAGATCCATCTCAATGTTGGCACAGTCACCGTCAAAATCTTCCGCAGAAATATGATAATCTCCAAAAGCCGCACGGATCGCCTCTAAGATCGTTGTCTTTCCTGTATTGTTCTGTCCTACCAGAATCAATGCATTTTCGATGCTGTCGATTTTCATCTCGTGGATCGCTTTAAAATTTTTTATATGGATACCGGTCAGCTTCATATGCTTCCTCCCACATTATTTTCATTCATATCATGTGCAAAATCGTCACATGATCCAATTCGCCGTTTGCTTACGCCCATGATACCTTTTATTCTAACACTGAAATCCTGATCCGTCATCAGCCTTTACAGGAATCTGTTTTATCAGAAATATTTAAAAATACATCACAAAATATAAGTTCTTCTTTACAAAGCCTTATCAGTATGCTATAACAAAACTTGTCAAAACTAATATTTCATATTAGCAGAGTAGAACTCTGTGCGTTAAGTGCCATGTGAACAGGGAGTTGTCACACGGACGAAAAACAAAGGCGCTGCTTTTGTTTGCGGTACAGAATTCGCATCCCGCTGCTGCATAAAGGTATTTATGTCTCCTCTATGTGGTTTTAGGAAACTGCTAAGGAAGGAGGCTTTTTTTATGAAAAAATTAAAGGAACTGTATCAACAATCACTTCAGGAACTGTGCCACACAAAGACGGTCGTGCTCTGCGGACTCTTAGCTGCACTCGCCATCGTCTTAAGTATGGTCGCAAGCATCCAGCTCGGTCCTTACATCAAGATCGGCTTTTCCGGGCTGCCAAACCGCATCGTTGAATTTTTATTCGGTCCGGCGGTCGGATGCCTGTTCGGCGGTGCGCTCGATCTTTTAAAGTATGTCTTAAAGCCGGATGGTCCGTTTTTCTTTGGATTCACCTTTAATGCCATGCTTTCCGGTCTGATTTACGGCACCCTGCTCTACCGCCGTCCGGTCTCAATCAAGCGTATCGTGATCGCCGAGTTTTTTGTAAAGCTAGTCATCAACTGCGGTCTGAATACGCTCTGGATCTCCATGCTTTACGGAAAAGGCTTTATTGCACTGCTTGGTCCGCGTGTCATCAAAAACGTGATCATGCTGCCAATTGACAGCTTTATCCTGTTCTTTGCACTGACTTATGCGAAAAAGATTGCGGCGCAGTTTGGATTTTTCACAGTAAAATCAGGTGCGAAGGAACGTGCCTGATGGGTAAAATCTGATAGTGGATTCTTTTTAGAATTGCAAGTCAAAGTTCAGAATCATAGATTGTATCCTGCGCAGGCATAGCTATAATCGTAAACAAAATGCAGAGATGTGTATCCGTAAATGAATATACATCTCTGCATTATTTTTTTCTTTATTGAAACTGCTTAAACGCCTCTCTCTGGCAGTAATCATATCAGAAAGCCGATGTAATTGTAATGATTACATTTAATATTTCTCGCCATAATGCCATTTCATTGATTTTTGATCCATAAGCAGTACGATCAGCGTTCCACCCTGCACAATGGCATTCTGCCCCGACAAAAATCTCATTTTCACACTACCACATTTTTCGAAGTCCTTTCGGATAGTGGTTTTTCATGATTCCACCCGCCAGTTTTCCCCAGCCGGTGCTAAATCCGTCTGCCATGATCAGATACCATCCCTTTTCTCCCTCATAAGAAAAAGTTCCGCCATTTAAATAACCACGGATCACCTCTCCGTCCGAAGCCAGATCTGCCGTATAGCGTACCTGTTCTTTTTTTAGTGCCAGTGCAAGCGCATGTGACGGCTCCATGCGGTTCTTTTTTACCGTTCCAAGATGCAGTCCCGGTCGCAGGACTTTAAGACCTTTTACAGAAGGCATACCTTTCGGTGCAAGGTAAAGCTGATCTCCAAATTTCACATATGTACCATTTTTCTCCAGTCCGGCTAATGTCTGTGGATCTAATGTATCTTTCGCAAAATCCAGAAATTCCACGATTCCTTTGCCCGGTACTTTCAGATCTTTTGCAGGGATTCCTTTTTCTTCCCCATTCCGGCAATAACCCTGTCTTAGTGTTCCCTCTTTTTCAAGGACAGCCAGATAGTGGCCCTCTCCTTTCAGATGCTGTGGCCAGAGACGGATCGTCTGTGCAATCTCAGGCAATACCTGTCCCATTTTTTCCCCGAAATAAGCCCATTCCGGTACTCCTGCCGACATACCCTCTGCCTTTTTCACTTCCACAATATGAAACTCCGGGTGACGCAGCAAAAAGCGTGTCATACTGCCCTCATTCTCCGCAGGCGCAAAGGTACAGGTCGAATACACGATCCTGCCGCCCGGTGCAAGCATTGAAGCCGCACAGTCTAAAATTCCATCCTGCCTTTCGGCACAAAGGCGGACATTCTCAGGGTTCCACTCTTCACATGCCGCCTCATTTTTGCGGAACATGCCTTCCCCGGAACACGGCGCATCCACCAGAATACGGGTAAAATAATCCTCGAACACCTCCGCTAAACGCTGCGGCGACTCGTTCGTGACCATTGCATTTGCAATCCCCATCCGCTCCACGTTCTCCGATAAAATCTTCGCGCGTGCCGGATGGATTTCATTGCAGATGAGAAGTCCCTGCTCCTTCCACTTCCCGGATGTGTACATTTCATGCATTCTTGCCGCGATCTGTGTGCTTTTTCCGCCAGGAGCCGCGCACAAATCTAAGATCCGTTCCTGACAGTCTGCCGCTTCTTTTTGCACCACATCATAATCTTCCATCAGATAGGAAACCGGCGCCATGGCACTCGGCTCCTGGATATAATACACGCCCGCCTCATGAAGCGGATGCCTGCCCGGAGTGTCATCTTTTTCATAGTAAAATCCATCTTTCGCCCAGGCTACCGGCTGCAGGGAAAAAGGTACTTTTTCCTTCATCTGCGCAGTATCTCCCTTGATACTGTTTAACCGCAGTGCCTGATATTTATCCTTGTCATAACTTTCTAAAAATGCCGGATATTCATTTCCGAGCATTGATTCCATTCTGTTTAAAAACGCTTGTGGAAGCATTTTAATCCTCCTTGTTTTGCGGAGCAAAATGCGACTGCCCATGCAGGAGCAGAGGATTTCCCTCCTTGTTTTGCGGAGCAAAATGTCTGCTATGTTGCTTTTACATAGCATGTGCCTCTTGCAGGAGCAGAGGATTTCCCTCCTTGTTTTGCTTTTCCGTTTCTTTCTGCTGTAAATAAAAAACCGCCTTTTGTGCTTCTATCTCTTCTCGCAGTTCCTCTTCCGTTGGCAGATATAATTTATATTTGCTGGCAAATAGCTGTTCATTTCCATGCAGTATAGAATACCTTGCAATATCCTCATCTGTTTCCGAACACAAAACAATGCCTAACGTAGGGTTGTCATCCGGTGACTTTTTTAATTCATCATACATGCGAATGTACATATCCATCTGCCCTACATCCTGATGGGTAATTCTGGTTGTTTTTAGATCAATCAATACAAAACATTTTAAAATATAATTATAGAACACCAAATCTATAAAATAATCCTGTTTCTCAGTGTGAATATGCTGTTGTCTTGCAACAAACGCATAGCCTTTTCCCATTTCCATAAGAAATTTCTGCAAATTTGAGATAATGCTCGATTCTAATTTTGTCTCATTAAAAGAAGCGTCCAATGTCAATCCTAAGAATTCTACCACAACTGGATTTTTTATAAATTCTAACTTGTCCTGCTGATACTCAAACGTCTTTTCCTGCATCTCATGCTCTACAGCATCTTTATCTTTCGACTGCAGTAATCTGTAATAATATTGTGTATCTATATTCCGCTGTAAAGTACGCACACTCCAGGTTTGCTCATATGCTTCTTTTTCATACCAATCACGCGCTGTCTTATCATGCACCTGTAATAAAGTTCTATAATGAGACCATGAAAGTCTAATATTAGATTGTCGACACAGTGTGTCGACAATCTCTGGAAAAGCTTTATAAAATCGTACACAATGATAAAGATTACTTCTGTCATAACCTTTTCCATATTTATCTGTAAGTTCTTTTGACAATTTTTTGATAATCTCTACCCCATACTCTGCACGATCTTCACCCGCCAGTTCTTCCTCTGCGATCCGATACCCGATCAGCCAGTTTCTCTGTGACAATATTGTATTAACTGCACGATAGGCTTCTTTCTGTGAAACTTCTATGATATTTTGAACATCATTTAAGATATTTTCCGTTTTTTGAAATTTGTTCATAATATCATTATTTTCAATTTTCAATGCATCATTCATCTGCCAGTCTCCTTTCCGGGAGATAATCTGCCTTATACTCTGTGTAATATACTACATTCTATTTCTGCTAACGGTTCTTTGCCCGGACCTGTTCTTTTACATAGACAGACCTACGGTTTGAAGCATTACACAGTTCTACATACATACCGACTGACATGTATGAGTTAAAATATCTTCCATCCTTTACAAGTCCTGCAACCATTATTATATTATTCTTTGCGTTGTAATTCTCGACTTACGTTAATTAATTCCTCAATATTAAAATTTACTTCATCCATTAATGATTTATTCCATTCTTCGGTATCCGCCGGTTTAAAGCTTTTAAATAATATACTAAAATCTTCTTGGCTTTTTCCATCACCTTTTACATCCGGTGTTAATACTATTACTTTTTTTACCGGGCGCATATTTAACCTTTTTCCCCATTCCCCAAACAAATATTCTGAACGAGTATTATTATAATATGCTTGCAATTGACCTATACTTCCTCGCTGTCCACTAGCCTCTATCGAATATATTTTTCTATATTTACATTCCAACACTATTGACCCCAAATACCATCCATTCTCAACATCATAAACATAAATTAAAATATCCGGACGATTATGCATTTTAGAATATTCTTGTGTTTTCGCAACATAAAGCGGTGAAAACAACTCCGTTTTTTTGTTATCATAAACAAGTGGCTTATCAAACACAACTTCTAATTTAACATAATCATTTTTTAATTCAATTGATGTTCCTACCTTCAAAAACGGAAATAATATTTTTCCAGAAAATACTCTTACCCAATCGGGTTCATTCATTTCATATTGTTGTGATAATAAATGAACTAACTTAAAATAACACCACATTTCATATAAATAACTACTTCTTTTCCATGTATAAGAAAATTCTGGATCAAATTCTATCTTAAATGTTTCTCTTTTTAGTTCCAAATACATCTGATAAAGAGTATTGTAACGTGTATCCATTATAAATGAATGTGGTATATACGGTTTAGATACTTTCCCTACATCCAAATACCATTCCTGTGTCTTTAATAAAGATGTCATTTTCTTTAATTTTTGTGCAACATTTTTAAATTCTGAAATACTCTTTTCCCACTCATTTTTATATTGAATCGTTCTTCCAGAATCATAATTATTTGTATAATCTCGTAATTCTACTAATAATTCCAAAAAACTATTTAATCTACTCTCATAATCAATAATTATATTTTTTAATATCCTATTATCTTGAATATCATAATTAATAACTTTAACAGGAACTTTATAGGTTGCTTCCGATCCTGCTCTAGTAGCATACCTTTTTATACTTTCTTCATCAAGACGGCAATTTTTATTATTTACCACTTTCTTATACTGAGTTGCAATCTCACATCTTGGATTCTCTACAATATCAAGTAACGCAACAAGAACTGATTGTGCATATTTTTTTATAACTATAAAATCATATAAAACTTTCGGAGGAACATCCCCATATTTTTTATTACCAAATCCAATATTTCTTCGTACAATATCTTGTGCTAGCCCTACCATCTCCTTTTCCAAATCATCTTTCATCATAGTCCATTCGTTAATACTCATCGGTTTTGGAAGTACTTGGAATACCCCATAATACCATGTTTTATAACAATACACTGAAATCTGAAATGTATCCACACACAAGGCATCAAATTTTCCATCATCTTTATATAAAACAAATGATTCTGAACTTGGCATTCTATATATATATCCTTCTGAATCATAAGCAATCTTTCTATCATCCAAAGGTACTATATCCAATGCTTCCAAATACAATTTAGCATTTTCGTCTTCCGATTCAAATAATACCTCAATTTCGTCATTTTCTTCAACGCTTAAAGTTACTGCTTCCTTTTTCCAAATTTCTTTTTCATTATCAAAAAAAAGTTTTCCCTCTTGATACGTTTCCTTCGGAAATTTTTTTATAACCTGCAATTTAAATGGCAAATCAGATACAATAGCCATATGATTCCAACTCCCTTTGTTTTTGAACTACAATCTCTCTGCATAAATTAAATTCTGATAAGTCACGATATTCATCAAAAATTTGATATATATTCTTAAAGCTTTTGTCGCTCAATATTTCTCCCAATTGGTTTTCCGGTCCACGCACTTTGGTCAAAACCCTCTGGGCAATCTGCAAATCAATTCCTATTGCAAAAGTAAATCCACCTATATTCGATTGAGGTAAATTCCATAAATACATATCTATATTTTTAACAATTCTTGGTCCAACACCATATTTTGAGCTTACGTCATGTAATAAAGTATGAATATCCCATAATAATTGATGAACTCTCCCCATATCCTGTTCAGAACTTGTAACAATTATCGAATTATAATCATCCATACTCCAATTTACATTGACTAATGATCCATATTTTTTCTTTTCCCATTCTTTTGCATAATTTAAAACATCTAATTGAATGACGTTTGCTCTATCTAAAACCTTATCTGAAAAATGATATGTTGACTCATCTACATTGACTGTTCCTATAAATTTAACATTATCTCCTATTGTTATTTTATATGGATACTCTGCTGAATTATATAACCTTCCACTATACTGTTTGTCATATAATTGCAATTCTCTATTTTTAACCGGCTGTTCCAAAAGTGATAAAAACTTGCTAAAATAATGTTCAACTCTCGCTAAATTCATTTCATCAAAGCACACTATAAATATCTTATTTTTATTCTCATCTTTTTGTGCTCTAACTAAGAAATCTACAAAGCCTGAATCCGATGCTCTATATACCATATGTACTAAATCTACATACCCAAGTAAATCTGAATCATCATTCCAAGACGGTCGTACTGGTATAAAGAGCAGTCTATTCTCATCTGGATTATTTGCATTAGTATTAATTCCTAATGCTTTAGCATAAATATCTACAATAGCAGATTTTCCTGTTCCACTTAATCCAGACAAAATAACAAGACTATTGCATTTCAAAGCAGTATGAATATTTACGAAATCTTTCATATTATAAAACAACGGATCTTTTCTCTTTTGACTATGATAATCCATTGATGTAATAATTAACTCGTCATTTTTTTCTGTAGCATCAATTTCAATAATTCCTTCATTATCTACTCGTATATTTTGTCCTACATCAATTAATTCTTTTTCTATTTTTTCCTCTTCAATATTTATTTTATCATTACCTTCTTTCATTGTTGTGTTCTTCAACAACTGGTCTTCTATCTTCGCATAAATATTTTCCGGCAAATACAGAATGGTCGGATTTAAAGATATCTGATAAACCCAATATTCATTATAATCACTAATATCTACACTTCCAATTCTATCACAATCATAAATAATTCCCCCTTGAATATTTTGTCTGTAGTCTAAAATATGCCCAATTGCATACATTGCTCCATCATCTTCCATCCAAATAACAAATGAAGGCATAAACGCATCTATATAATATCCATATGTACTTCCAACACTTTTTTTATTTTTTAAGAAATAAATAAACTCCTCTTGATTTTCATAATCTCGATATAATTTCCAATTTTTATCATTCGCCCATTCAAGTACTTCGTTATTATTTTTAGAGCAGAATACAGGTATTGCATAATACTTCGTATTATTTTCAAATTTAGATGGCTTACTTACTAAGTTTGTTTTTCTGCTTAACATATTAGCATGTCCACCTTCATTAATTTTATAAGAGTAAATAAATAATTTATCTTTTACCTCTGCTTTAAAATCGGCAATTCGACTTTCTTCTGAAGAGTACTCATCATCATTAACTACCTGATCATCTTCAAATGAGCTAATAAAGCCAGCCACAAAAATCGGATTTTCTTGAGGTAACAATAACGATTTTACTCTATATTGAATATAAGAGCCTTTATTTATAAAAACATTATCTCTTCCATCAGCTTCGTCCTCATTTGCCAAAACTCCAATATATTCTCTATCTTGTATATCCATTACTATATCCTCCCACTTTCTCTATCAACGACTTAATATTACGTTTCAAAATAATTTTATTGCATGGTAACTTTTTCATTTTTACTACTTCCGAATAATTAAAATCTGTCTCTATTACCCATATTTCTTTATATTCATCCCATTTAATAGTATCCTCATATTCATCTGACCATTTATGTAATTGTTCAACATTATAAAACGGAAAATTCCCCTTATTTATATCCTTTTTTGAAAAACACAATACTTTTGGTGCTTTTTTGAATATTTCTTGATAATGTGCATTTTCCTGCTTACAAAAATCAAGTGTGTCTTCTAATTGTTTAATATTTTCTTTTAAAATATTTATTTCATCTTTTAACTCACTACTTTCATATGTTTTTTCCTCAACTTGCTTTCCTAATTTTCCATTTTCTTTTTGTAATCGCAATATTTCCTTTTGATAGTTTTCAACTTCCATTCTCAAATCTTGAACTATACTTTTTAATTTTTTATTTTTTATTTGTAACTGTTGTATATCTTTTTCATAATTATCATTCTTCTCTTTCTTAATGTTCTCTCGTGCATTTGTTTCTTCTATATTTGTTTCTTTTTTCTCCATCCTTGCTAATTCTATTCGTTCTATTTCTCGTTCTATTTCATTACGTGCATCTTTATCCTTTAGCCATTTTTTTGCCAATTCAATAATCTCATCATCTACTTCAATCTCATTTAATGCCTCTAAAAAAATACTACTTTGATATATGCCTTTCTTTTTTCTGTCTAATGCCGCACATACTAATGCTTCAGGTGCTAACCACACATTTTTATTAAATCCCTGTACTGTAAACCCCTTTGTCACAGCCTTTTTTACAATCATTTGAAGTACATTTATATCTAATATTTTTATTATCTTTTTCGAAAAGTCAATCTCTCTCATACTTCCTCCTAAACGAAAATAACGTTCGCAAATATATCTATTATTATACTTCAAATTTAATTAAGAATAAAGCAAAAATCATTACTGCTCATCTAATCCGTTTTTTATGCCAGTGCTCCAACTGTTGAATATATACATTCTAATTCTACTCATAGACTCCTTCTCATACAATTTATGTGCAATTTTGCCATCCTTATAATAAATTTCCATAATATTACTACTAAACCAAATATTTGATTGCCGTTACATTCTATCTCAACCATTTTCTAATTTACGCCATTTAAAAAGGGTCCGGCATAACCAGACCCTTTTCACCAATTACATGTATTCTTTTCCCTGCATATCATCTGCTTCCATTTCCCGTAGCTAAAGGACATACAGGAACTGTCCATTTTTTTCTACAAACCTTACAAATCCACTTCATCAATCACAGATCGCTATATGGTATCTTACCTTACGGAAAATCTTCCACACAAGAATTATCGGCATAGCCAATACAAGATAAGCCGTGGACACGGGAGTTTGACACATTGAAATCCAAAAAAGTACCACAAAGCCTTGAAATAGGCTTATTTTTTTATCAAATTTTTATTTTTATTATATAGTAATATTTGGTGATATGTTGTATAATGGTGACAGAGGTGATTATTGTGCGTATAACAACATCAAAATCAAAAAATTCTGAGTCCTTTTACATCACTCAGTCCTATACAAATGCCAATGGGAAAAGTACTTCCAAAACCATCCGAAAATTAGGTACGTTAGCTGAATTATCAGCGCAGCTCCACACGGATCGTGACGGAGTTGTTGAATGGGCAAATGAACAGGCTCGTCTTGAAACGCTGAAATATAAAAGTGAAAAAGAGGATGCTACTGTCATGATCCCATTTCATTCCAACAGACTCATGGACTATAATAAGCAGAAACTTTTTTCTGGCGGATATCTTTTTCTTCAGTCTATTTACTATGGACTTAAGCTCGATTCTGTCTGCCGAAAAATCAAAAGCCGACATAAATTCGAGTATGATCTTAATGCGATTTTATCTGATTTAATTTATACAAGGGTTCTGGAACCTTCCAGCAAAAGTTCTTCCTTTCGAGCAGCAAAACAGTTCCTTGAGCCTCCAACTTATGAACTTCATGATGTTTACCGAGCTCTTTCTGTTCTTGCTTCTGAAATGGATTTTATTCAATCAGAAGTTTATAAAAACAGCTTTTTTCTTGGTGACAGAATGGATCGGATCCTTTATTATGATTGCACAAACTACTACTTTGAAATCGAACAGGAAGATGGAGATAAAAAATACGGAAAAAGCAAAGAGCACCGTCCGAATCCCATTATTCAAATGGGTCTCTTTACGGATGGTGACGGAATACCTTTGGCTTTCTCACTCTTTCCTGGAAACCAAAATGAGCAGAAATCCTTAAAACCTTTAGAAACAAAGATTCTCCAACAATTCGGCTGTGATAAGTTTATCTATTGCAGTGACGCCGGACTTGCTTCTGAGGATAACCGTGTTCTTAATCACATGGGACAGAGGGCATTTATTGTCACTCAGTCCATCAAAAAGCTGCCTGCTGAAGACCGGGCATGGGCTTTAAAGAAAACTGGCTTCAAACGTCTCTCAGATGATAAACCTGTTGATCTCACAAAACTGACAGATGATGACAAGAACCAGCTTTATTATAAAGACGAACCATTGACAACAAAAAAACTGGATCAAAAATTAATCATAACCTACTCCCCTAAATATGCCGCTTATCAGAAAGCCATCCGTGCGGAGCAGATCTGTCGGGCAGAAAAAATGGTTGCAAATGGCTCTCTAAAAAAACAGCGCAAAAATCCAAATGATCCTGCAAGATTTGTAAATAAGGTAGCTGTAACCAACGAAGGAGAAAAAGCTAAGATCCACTATTATCTCGATACGGATAAGATTGCTGAAGAAGAAATGTATGACGGGCTTTATGCGGTATGTACAGACCTGCTTGATGATGACGTTGCAGATATCTTAAAAGTCAGTGAAGGAAGATGGCAGATTGAAGACTGTTTCAGAACTATGAAAACAGACTTTGAAGCCAGACCCGTTTACTTAAACCGTGAAGATCGGATTAAAGCTCATTTCCTCACCTGCTTTCTTGCTCTGTTACATTTCCGGTTATTAAACCGCTCCTTGAAAGGGACTTATACCACAGAACAATTACTTCACACTTTAAAAGACATAAAATTTACGGATATAGAAGAACAGGGCTTCATGCCGGTATATGAACGTCAGGAAATCACTGATGATCTCCATGAAACCTGCGGATTCAGAACGGACTATCAATTCATAACAAAACGGAAAATGAAAGGAATTCAGAAAAAAAGTAAGCGGAGATAAAACATTACTATATTTCGTGTATGCAGATAAAAGTGCCACACCCCTTGTATTTGAAGGGCACTGAAAAACTTCCATTTCTTCTTAAGTGGAAGTTTTTCTTTTATATTATTTTCAAATCTTTACTTAGGAAAATCATAAAAAGCTATGGTTTACTCCATAGCCAGCTCATCTAATCTTACTATTCGTTTTACATTTGCTGTAAATGCCGTAAAATACATTTGCAGATGCATAGCAAATAAACCTCTCGAATCTGCTTTACGCAAACCGTGAGCTTCCTTTAGTTCTCCATTCTTTTCTTCTATCCTGTGCCGAATCTTCATTCGCTCCTGAAAATATTCGCTTTCTTCAAATTTAAGCCTTTCAAGATTTTTCTCGCTTGCTTGCGTGATACTGTAGCTTCTTGTTTTAGCGTTTGATCTTCCTACACGGCATTTTTCTCTTTGGGGACATTTCCGACACGTTACTTTGCTAAATATATATCTTAAATAAGTATTCCCATTTTTTGCCGTTCTTTTTTCTACACGCGTGGAAAGCTCTCCGGCAGGACACTGCAGCATCCCAGCATCTTTATTAAAGCAGAAACCTTCCTCAAGGTTCCCGTTTGCTGCAGCAGCTACTGCTGTATTGGTTCTGGCAATCAATGTAATCTCTTTTCCGCAGACTTCCAGATTGTCATCACTGACATATGCCATATCGCCTATAACTTCTGTAACTTTTATTCCATTTTCCTTCGCGTTTTCTATCAGTTTTGGTAATTCCTGCCCATCTGGTGCTCCTCCATCTGTTACAGTGATCCCCGCAATGAGACGTTCTTCAGTCATCGCAAGATGATTCTTATATCCATAGAACGTACTGGTTGCCGTTTTATGTCCAAACCGTGCATCTTTATCATCTTTGGATCGGATCTCTTTGAGCCGCTCATCTTCTAGTAGTTCTTTCATTTCATGAGAAAGTTTCTGTATCTTTTTATTTCCACAGGATTTTATTCCTTCCTCCAGAACCTGGAGTAGTTCCCTAGTATAGGCAATTTCTTCATCCAGTCCTGCTTCCAAAGAGGGTTTCTCAGGAAATCGCTCTGATAATTCAAAAGCTGTTTTATAAACCTCTTTCCGAAGTTGTTTGCTCATATCCCGCAGAATCTGCGTTGGAGATTTTGCCCAGACAGAAGCAATTGTATGGGTGGAATCAACGATAATGGTTCCCGATTTGATCAGATTTTTATCCAAAGCCTGTTGAATGGTTTCTTTTAACATTTCTTCCAGAATATCTTCTGTAATACGAGTTTTTCTGAATTTTGTGAGAAGACTGGGATCTATCATTTTTGCTTCTGGTTCCAGGTCAAGGAAAAATTTATATGCCATGTCCGTCTGGGCGCTGCTAATCAGGGCTTCGTCAGAAAGATCGTACAGTTTTTTCAGGAAAAGCAGTTTAAACATCATTTCTGGTTCCTTTGCCGGGCGACCGAAATTTTCACAAAAAAGCCCAATTCTTTTTTAGAATCAGACTTTTTCAGTGCCCTTTTAAATATGGTTTTGATTTGGTTTTGTAGCATAAAAAAATCTCCTTGTAGTTGTATTTGCATCGTGCAGATGCTTCTTTAACTACAAGGGCCGCTCTCACTACTTCTAAAAACCAATCAGTAGTGAGAGCGGCCGCACATTTGAGTTGAAGTGTCAACCCCTATTTAGGGAAAAACTAAAAAAGAGGTTAGACCTCATGTATAAGATCTAACCTTGAAAATTAACTAAATGACATTGACCAGTGAACAGTAACAAAATAACCTTACATAAAACAACAGTATATACACCCAAAAACAG
>OGDE01000810.1_pt1 | contig 23095 bp, 25 predicted proteins | sample 1570321 | NCBI WGS metagenome assembly OGDE01 (sample SAMEA2581976, study PRJEB24529) | metagenome | biome: Human gut stool | place: China | collected 2011 | reverse complement strand
AGCTGCCGGTGGATGCCGACACCCTGATGAAGCTGGGCGCAGGCTATGCCGCCGGTATGGGCTGTATGGAAAGCACTTGCGGTGCACTCATCGGCGCAGTGATGGTGGCAGGCGTTGTCACCGACGGCAAGGGCACGCCCCGCATTTCCAAGGAACTGTTGCAAAACTTTCAGGAAAAATGCGGTGCTACCATTTGTAAAGACCTGAAGGGTGTGGAGACCGGTGCACCGCTGTGCCCCTGCCCGGAGTGCGTCCGTAACGCCGTGCTGGCACTGGGCGAGGTGCTGGGGGAGTAAGATGAAAAAAGTCTTGTTTATTTGCCACGGCAATATCTGCCGCAGCCCCATGGCGGAATTTGTGATGGGGGACTTAGTGGAAAAGGCTGGGCTTTCCGCGCAGTTTGAAATTGCCTCGGCTGCCACAAGCACCGAGGAGATCGGCAACCCGGTCTATCCGCCTGCCCGGCGCAAGCTGGCGGAGCACGGCATCTCCTGCGCGGGTAAGACCGCCCGGCAGATGACCCGGCGGGACTACGAGACTTACGATTATCTTATCGCCATGGATCACAACAACCTGCGGAACATGGCACGGTTTGTGGGGGGTGACCCAGAGCACAAGGTGTCCTTGCTGATGGATCACACCCGCCGCCCCGGCGATGTGGCAGACCCGTGGTACACCGGGGACTTTGAAGCTACATGGCAGGATGTGCTGGAGGGTTGCACCGCCCTGCTGGAAGAACTGCGATAAAAAGGGGAAGGCTATGACAGAACGTTATTGCGAAGGTGAACGGTTTACCGGCCTGTCATTTGCAGGGGAAGCCTTTGAAAGCTGCGATTTTGCGGACTGCGTATTTGTGGACTGCTCTTTTTCAAAATGTGAGCTGGACCACACCACCCTGAACGAGTGTCGGTTCGTGCGGTGCGAGATCACCGGGCTGCGGAGCGTGTCCTCCTCAGTGCAGTCGCTGGATTTTGAGGACTGCCGCCTGCAGGAGATCGAGTGGGCGCCGTTGCTGTCAAACGGCGCATTCCCAGACCCCATCCACACGCTGAAGGACTGCAGTCTGAAATACAACACCTTTACCGAAATGAACTTCAACCGCTTCGATTTTTCAAACGGAAACGAGATCGTAGGCTCCATGTTTGCCAAGTGCGAGATGCAACTGGCAAGTTTCAAGGGCACAGAGCTGCACGAAACGGAGTTCTACCAGTGCGATCTGCGCAAAGCGGATTTCCGGGACGCCACGGGCTATAAGGTGGATATTCTGGGCAGCCGCATGAAGGATGCCAGGTTCTCGCTGCCGGAGGCGGTAAATCTGCTGGCTGATTTGAAGATCAAGCTGTCCTGAACAGGGAGGGCAACGGCTACACCGCCGACAAGCTGACCTTGCAGGATATGGAAGCCGAGTAAGACATAATAAAATAAGTGAAAAGGGAGCTCTGCCCGGACATTCGTCCGTGACGGAACTCCCTTTTTTGCTTTGTATTTCACGGAAAAAGACCTGATACACCGACAAGGGCAAGGCGGAAAAACACCTTGCCTATGCCTGCTGCTTTCGGCAGAACGACAGAAATTTTCTTTAAAATTTGTGCAATTTTCAACGGAAGCAAAGTGACCGGCAGTCAACACTTTATTATTTTAACACGGCAAAGGCTTTTTGCTGCTTCTCCTGTCGGAAATGTATCCAAAAGCTGTTCGCGCTTTAGTCATACTCATTTGACAGAAACTGCTTTTTTCGGTATCCTGTCCGTATCACGAGGACGGCGGGCAGAAAATACCCGCTTTTTTTCGTTTATTCTGTATTTATAGGAAGGACAATCTATGGCAACCATGAAAGATATCATCCAGAGCCCGCTGCTGCTGGCGCTGGTCATCGGCGGTCTTTTGTACATTTCCGCATTCTCGCTGGTCTACTTCAAAAAGGCCTACGACCACTGTTTGGAGTTGGGCATCACCCGCAAGGAACTGAGCAACGTGATCAAATCCAGCCTTATATTTTCCGTCGTGCCCAGCCTTTCCATCGTGGTGGGTCTGTTCGTGCTCATTGCGGTGCTGGGCAGCGTGTGGGCATGGTGGCGGCTGTCGGTCATCGGTTCTCTGTCCTACGAGACTATGATCTCCAGCTCCATTGCGCAGGTGCTGGGCTATGCATCCTCTGCGGAAATGCTGGAAAGCGCCACCGGACGGCAGTTCGGCGTGGTGATGATCCTGATGAGCGTGGGTATGCTGAGCGGTTTCCTGATCCTGCTGCCCCTCGGCAAAAAGCTGTGCAAGAGCGTGGACCGCTCTGCAGCCGAAAACGGCGGCAGCACCTGGAAAAACGTGCTGTCCGGCGTGTTCATGCTTGTGATGTTCTCGGTATACATTCCCATTCTGCTGTTCACTGACAATGTGCAGGCTGCCGTTATGATCACCGGTCTTGTGATCGCCATTGGTGTGGGTGTGCTGGCAAAGCGCCCGGGGCTTGCATGGCTCAATAACTTCGTGATGGCATTCTCCATGCTGGGCGGTCTGATCTCGTCGCTGGCGTGGGTACGGATTTTCGGTTGAGGAGGAAAACGGACATGAGCAAAGCAAAGACTGAGACCAAAATGGACTCCTTCCAGAGCTGGGCGCACCGCTGGGGCCGTGTGGGTACCCTGATCGCCCTCATTTACATGGTGGCGCTGCCCTTTGTGGTGCTGGCTGCCTACGACAGCATCCCGTCTCTGGGCGAGGTGTTCAACGTGAACACCTTTTCCATCCTGCTCATCTACATCCCGGTGGGCTTTTCGGAAGCACTGAGCTACACCCCCATTCTGGGCTGCTCGGCCTATCTGGCCTTCATCACCGGCAACATTATGAACCTGAAGCTCCCGGTGGCGGCAAACGCCATGAACCTGACCAAAAAGCAGCCCAACACCCCGGAGGGTGAGGCCATTGCCTCGGTGGCTGTTGCGGTTTCCTCCCTGATGACGGTTGCCATCCTGACGCTGGCAGCGGTGTGCGCCTCCTTCATCAGTCCGGTATTCGAGCTGCCCGCCGTCAAGACGGCCTCCGGCTACCTGCTGCCGGCCCTGTTCGGCTCCATGGCGCTGGGCCTGTTCGCCAGCTCGTCCAGCGGCAGCAAGGTGGTCAAGGGTGGCATCAAGGGGGTGCTTCCGGTGCTGATCATCATGACGGTGCTCTCCCTTGCCGCACGCCTTGCGGGCTACGGTTCCGTGCTGGGCGGACTTGTGGGCATCTTTATCATCGTGATGCTGCCCATCGGCATCCTGACTTCCTATGTGCTGTGGAAGAAGGGCAAGATCCAGGTAGTGGACAAAGAGCAGAAGTAAAGCAATCGGAACGGTCTGGATCCTGTATGGTACAGGGCTCAGGCCGTTTTGCTTTCATTAGGGGGGCAGGGGTGACTACTCCGCACCTTCCGAAAATTGACAAATAATTCTCAATTTTAGTATTCTCAACGAGGCCATTGAGCAGATCAGCTTTCAGGCTACGAAGGCCCGAGCCTTTGCCGCTGGCAGATAAAGGCATAGAATAACAAAAAAGTCTGAACTGAGGCATGAGCCACCGGTTCAGACTTTTTTCATACTATGAAAACACCAGCTGCTGCGGATAGCAGCGTGCAGTTCAATTTGTTATCAGCACTCGTCGTACTGTTTTTGCAGATATTGCAGGCACTGGACTGCGTTTTCCGGGGTGGTGTTCTCCAAGGTGGCGAACACATAGGGCTTCTGTTCCTTGGCAAACCGCAGAATGGTGCGGTAGTCGCCCATACCGCCCTGTCCGGCACCGGTGGCAGCCAGCTGCCCGTCGGCGTCCTGCAGCAAAAAGTCCTTGAAGTGGATCATGGCCACATCCTTGCCCAGCAGCTCAATGGTCTCGGCGAACACTTCCTCCCGCTGGTCTACGTTTTCCATGTTCAAAAGGTTCACCGGGTCGAGCAGAATCTGCAGATTGGGGCTGCCGATCTCGTCCAGCACGGTGCGGGCGCGGCGGGCGTCATACACAATGTGTCTGACCACCGGCTCAATGGCAATGGTCACGCCGTATTGCTCGGCGCAACGCACCACCGGCTTGAAGTTTGTGATAAAGGTGGCAAGGGCGGCATCGCTGCGGCACTCCGGGCAGAACTTGTACTCTGCGTTGGGTGCACCGGTCTCGGTGCCCACCATGCCGCAGCCCAGCAGGCTGGCAAAGCGGATATGCGCGTAGTACTTTTCCTGAATGGCGTGCAGAGCATCCGTATCCGGGTGCGCCAGATTCAGGTAGTTGCCCAGCACCGCAATGTCCAGCTCGTTTTTGGCAAACAGGCGGCGCAGATAGGCCGCGTAGCCGGGGGTGAGGGCAGAGGGGGTGTTGGGCACCTCCTTCAAGGATTTGCTCAGCGCCAGATGCACGCAGGAAAAGCCCTTCTGGCGTACCAGCGGCAGCACCTGTTCAATGGGCAGCTTTTCTGCGTCGTGCAGACGTAGACCGAATTGAATCATGCTTGGTTCCTCCTTTAATATGGGTGCGTTTTTACCATTATACACCAAAATTGTTTGCGGGGGAACACCTTAAACGCCTTTTAGCGCTGCTGATCGTTGCCCCGGGCAGTACGTGACAACGCGAGTGACGCAGAAGTGTGTTAAAAAGTGTGATATAAAGAAGATAAAATACGGATTTGTTAGCTTGTTTGTTGGATTATGACATAATTTCAGGCATTTCACAACACATATAAAAGCAAAAATCCCACGATACACGCCGCTATTCTAGCGGTATATCGCAGGACTTTTCTTGGAGCTGGTGACAGGAGTTGAACCTGCAACCCACTGATTACAAATCAGTTGCGCTGCCATTGCGCCACACCAGCTTATTTTTAGCGTTATTTAGTTGTTTTTCAAAACCGACCAACTGATTTTTACTGTCTTAACCTATTGATTGCTCTAGTAGATGTTTCAGTAATCTTTCCATCAGCTGGAAACGAATTTCTGTACAATAGAATATCAGAAAACACGCTGATTGTCAATATTCTTGCGTCATAAAGACTGTATCATCTTATCTAATGCGTTCTGTGCAACATGTTCCAGCTTCTTATCGGCTCCCTTAAATGATTCTTCAATCGCATCTTTAATGCACTGTTCTAACTGTTCCATGCTAAAAATGAACTTACCTTCAAAAAACTGCTGCATCATCTGGCTTTCTGCGGTGCTTTCTCCTAGTCTATAATAATCTCTAATCGCATCTGCGGAGTGATTTGGGTCTACCTCCACTGTCTGGATTGCTTTCTAAAGTCTGTAAATGTTCACTGCATCGGTATTTGTTCTCATTTAGGTGTTTCCTTTCCGTCATATATAATATAACTCTGTATTAGTATAGTATTTCTGTATCAAAACCTTTTACAGCTTTTCTTAAAATCTGCTACACGCTTTTCAATTTTTGCTACACGCATTCAATCAAAAGCAAAAAGCTTGCTTCTCTGATACGCTGCCCGCCGGGTTTTCAATCATAATCACTTCATCATTCTGCGGCATCTCATAAAAGATGTAAACATTGCTTCCTTCTTCTTTCCGTACTAGATAGCTGCGCTCTATCAGTTCTTTCACCGCTGTTTCATAGGTGTTCTTTGATACGCCTGCCCATCTGCAAAAATCTTTACAGGACAGCGCAAAAGAATACTTGTCCTGATTTTTCACCAGATACATCCATAGCTTAAAGGCGGTTTTGGGCAGCGTTGCCGCTTCATCAATCCCTTTCAAACTGATTACAGCATACAGATTGTTCTTTCCTACTTTTTCCTTTTGAATCTAAACAACTTTCTGATTTGGTACTGTTTCCATTGTTCTTACTCCTTTTATTCTAAAATATCATCTAGCCAGCTTTCAAAGGCTGTTGCTTTGTCTGACCTTAAATTGTATTGCTCATTCATCCAGTTATACAAAGATGTGATTGATATTCCTAAAAATTCCGCTTGTACGCTATAAGGGAAGTCTTTCGGATTCTTTGCTTTTGCTACCCTTGCCTTTTCCCTTACTATATTCTAATCTCTCATTCTTTCATCCTTTCTTCCCGGCGGGTCTACCCCCATGAGGTTTTGGGAAATTTCTTATTTTTCTTTTAATATAAGGTTTTTCCACCCCCTCAAGCTGTCCAACTGTTGCTTTGAATCACAGTAAATTTTTACTTTCTAATTTATTATCACATATTTTTTCTTCAAAATCAAAAAAGCCCTTAGTATTTGGCTCTTGCCAATCACTAAAGGCTGTTCTGTTATGCTTTAGGCTGCATCAAAGCTGTTGAGCAGTTCCGTTAACTCATCATCAAAGGTCTTTTTCTGCGCCTTTTTGTACTCGTCACTGATTTCTTTGAAAAACTTCTTTGCAAATTCTTCACGGATGTAAGCAAAGTCGTAGCTCTTGCCTTTCTCGCTCTTTGCCTTGCCAGAGTTCAAAGGAACGTCCTTCCTATGTTCCCGCATCAGGTCTACAAACCACTGTGCATCCTCTTTGTTGTTGCGCTGCTTGATAAAATTATACATATTCTCTTTGGTTAGCTGGGTCTTGCTGGTAGGATTAGTTTCGGTCAGGTCAATAGCTTTCTTAGACATTTGAATTGTCCTCCTTAACTGGTGCTCTATTGTTTTTGTTCGTTTCATTGTCTATATTATACGCTTGCACCTATCCAATAAACAGGACTTCTATTCTAAAGGCAAAAAATTTTCCTTACAGCTTTTTCACTGTAAGGGAAACTTTTCAGCTTTCCAGTTCTTTCAAAAGTTCTTCTTTGACCTCTTTCTTATACTTATAATAGGTGTTTCGTGCTACTCCTACTAATTTCATCGTATCTACATCATTCAAACTGCCGCCGAAATCTTTATTATGCTTTCTAATCAGCTCTTTTGCGGGGCTTGCCTTTTTCACATTCAGCTTTGCACCCTTAACACCGCCTATCTGTTTACCCTCTAATCTTGCAGTCTGGATTCCTTCTTTTGTGCGCTGGTGTAAATCATCAACTTCTTTTTGAGCCTGTGCAAAAGCAAGCTTGACCTGTTCTTTCGCAAGTTCCATTGTGTAGCGGTTCAGGGCTTCTATAATTGTGTTCATCAGGTTATCCGTTGCGGTGTTGCCTGTATCAAGCTTTACCTGTATTTGGTTTTCCAGCGTCTTTTTATAGGTATCTGTATTCACATAGCTTTCCTTCAGGAACACCAGCCGCACACCCTTTTGAAAAAGTTCCTCATACAGTGCCGCTCCTTCATCTGCGCTGCGGCTCATTCTGCTGACCGAATCAAAAACAATAGTGTCATCGGCTTTCACAAGCTTTAGCAGCTTGTCCAGCTCTTTCCGTCCTTGAAACTTTGTTCCCGTGAACACTTCTTCAAAAATCCTTGCATCGGGGTACTGTTCCAAGATATTGCGGATTTGCCGCTGTATCGACTGCTGGGGAGTGCTGATTCTTGCATATCCGTAAATCATGTTCTGTACCTCACATCTTAAAAGTATCAATTTTAACGCTCGTTGAATTTGCTATATTTATTATAGGCTTTTTTCATGCTATTGTCAATATATTTTGATACTATTTCAGATTAAGTTAATTTTGATACTGTTCTTTGCATACAAGAGCCGCCCTCGCTGCTTAATGCTTAAAGGGCGGCTCTTCTCTATTATTCTCTATGCTTTACTCTTTATCTACTACAGGGCTTAATCCAATTCCCTTTCCGTCAACATTATACTCAACTCCTTCAATCGTCACAATGTGGGATTGTCTGCCGACTTTGCTCCAATCATAGTCCTTATAGTTCTCATACGACCAGTTTTTAAGCTCAACGTCTTTTGTTCTTTCAATCTCGCTTTCCAGTTCCTTTAGTCTGGCTTCACTTTCTTCAATTTGCTTTTTCGCAGCTTTCTGTTTGCGTTCTCCTTCCATCTCCTGTTGGAAACTCTTTTTCCACAGTTCCGAATTGTGTCGATCAATTTCGTCATTTCTTCTTTCAGCTTCAAGATGGGCAACATATCCAAGTGCTGTGCCGCCTGCTGCTGTTCCTGCGATTCCATAAGCTGTGGAATTGACTCTTTTCTTCATCTGCATCTTTGTTAGTGTTGAGCAAACCAAATCCATGCTCCCTAAAAAATTTGCTTTATACGCTGTATTTACATCAAAATATGCTCTGTGTAACTGCTTTTTTTGTTCATCATCTGCCGCTTCATAAATTCCAACTCTGCGTTTTATAAACTGCTCATCCTGCTCTAACTTCGTTCTTTTCTCAATAAGAGTTTTATGCTCTTTTTGACTTTCTTTATATATCTTTGGTATGCCTATTCCCATACTTACCAGCATAATAAACGTCATAGCTCCTAAGCCATCATAATCTTTAAATTTATAGCCAATCCCCAAAAAACAAAGTTCTGCCACTAAAAATACTACCGCTAAAAATATTCCTACCATTTTCGTTTCTTTTTTATTTTTTTCTATTTCCTTATTAACTTCACTGAGCCGCATTTTCTGTTCCTCCTGCTTTCAAATTTTCCCTTAACTGCAAGGGTTCTTTCTATTATTTTAGAGTTTATAACTCTATTTGTCAAGTGGAAGCCAAAAATCCTTATACTATTTTGTGTAAGGTGGTGAATTTTGTGCGCTACAATGAACGCATCCGTGAAATAAGGGAAGATAATGCCTTGACCCAGCAGAAGATTGCAGACCTCTTGCACATCGGGCAGCGCACATATTCTGACTATGAAAGCGGCAAAACAAGGATTCCGATTGATAACCTTTTGATACTTGCCCGCTTTTATAACGTATCTATGGACTATCTTTCGGGCGCAAGCGATATTAAAACCGAATACCCTAAAAAGTAAAAGCAGCGGCTATCCTCTAACCGCTGCTTTTGTGTTTGTATTCTGTTATCGGGTTCTTCAATCGGATTCTTTGATGTTCTTTGTTCGGCTGGCTTTCTTCTTTGTTGTTGCCAGCGGAGAGAAGCGGTCATAATCGCTTGTAATATCCGCTGCTGCCAGATTGACATACCGCCTTGTCATTTCCATGGTGGAGTGTCCTAAAATCTTTTGCAGCTTGAATTGATTTCCACCGTTTCTTACATAGTCAAGAGAGAATGTATGCCGCAAGCCGTGGATGTTGTGCTGTTCAACCCCTCTGTCCTTGCAATACCGCTTAAAAGCACAGCGCAGAGCGTTTGTTGTAAGCTGCTCGTCACCGATGTTCGGGAAAAGATAATCTTCCTCTGTTGCGCCGTATCTCCACTTTCGGATGTACTCTTTCAGAATGGTTTTGAGGGTGTCCGACATACCGACTACTTGCGCCTTTTTGTTCTTCGTGTGGGCGTATGTAATGGTCTTTTTCTTTAGGTCTATATCTTCCATCTTAACACAACAGACGGTTTGCGCTCTTGCACCGTTGTCCATAATCCAGCAGACAATCACATAAGTGCGCCACTCTGCAAAATCTGCTTTGCGGTTCGGCTTTTCCATCAACAGTGCAATATCATCATCACTAAAAGCTTTCGGCTTTGTGTCCTGCACAGACAGTTCTTTCATCTTGAAGCGCTTTTCAATATAAGCTCTATCCTCGTCCATGCACCAGTTCAGAAATGTGCGTACATCCCGCAAATAGTGGTTTACTGTTGTAGGGGTCAAGTCCTGTGCCATCGTGTTGACCCAATGTAAAAAGGCTTTTTGGTCTGCTTCTTCTATGCCTGTGTTATCGTCAAACTCGTTAAATGCACAATACTTTTCAAAGCTTTGTTTATAGTTGTGAATCGTAGCTGCACTTTTGTTCTGTGCTTCCTTTTCTTCTATAAACTCTGCAAATGCTTCCATAAGGTTGATACTGTCCGCTGTTGCGCTCTTTTTGATGGTTCTTTTCATACGTCTTTCAGCCTTTCTTGCTTGATTTTCCAGAATCTTCCAACTATGGAAACCACAAAAATCATTCTGACCAATCAGTCAGTCAGGACTTAACGGCTTTATCTGCCTTTACTAATATTAAATCAGTTGGTCTTAAAAGTCAACCTGCGCATGAAAAAAGAGCGTTCAAACGCTAAAATAAGCGTCCGAACACTCTGAAAAATTTGTTTTCTGGCTCGCTTTGATTACAAATCAGTTGCGCTGCCATTGCGCCACACCAGCATCGGTTACCTAGATAGTATACCACCAGCGGGCGGGTTTGGCAAGGCTTGATTTCTGATTCTACGGTTATTCCACGGTCACGCTCTTGGCGAGATTGCGGGGCTTATCCACATCACAGCCGCGCAGAACAGCCATATAGTAGGCAAACAGCTGCAGTGGAACGATGAGCTGCAGGGGCATCAGCAGGTCATCGTAGTCATCCAGACGCACCACATAGTCGGCCACGCCATCGGGCACCACGGCATCCTGGGTGGTGAAGAGCAGGACTTTTGCGCCACGGCTCTTGGTCTCCTTGGCGTTGGAGATGGTCTTTTCGTAGACCTGCTTCTGGGTGGCAAGGGCGATCACCGGCACGCCGTCTGTTACCAGACTGATGGTGCCATGCTTGAGTTCACCCGCCGCGTAGGCATCCGAGTGGACATAGCTGATCTCCTTCAGCTTCAGGCTGCCCTCCAGCGAGAGCGAATAGTCGAACCCGCGGCCGATGAAGAAGCAGCTCTGGGTATTGACGAAACGGCTGGCCAGATACTTGATCTGCTCACAATCGGCCAGGCGGGGCTTGATGACCTCCCCGGCTCGGAGCAGCTCTGCTGTCAGGCGGTGGATCTCGGCATCGGTCTGCATTCCCCGGGCGTAAGCCAGCCGCAGGGCGAACAGGTAGAGCACGCACATCTGCACCATGTAGGCCTTGGTGGAGGCCACGGCGATCTCAGGGCCGGCATAGGTGTACATGACATAATCCGCCGCGCGGGCAATGCTGCTGCCCACCACGTTCACAATGGCCAGCACCGGCACGCCCCGGCTCTTGGCCAACTTGAGGGCTGCCAACGTATCGCTGGTCTCGCCCGACTGGCTGATGATGATGACCAGATCCTCCGGCCGCAGGATGGGGTTCCGGTAGCGGAACTCGCTGGCGATCTCCACCTGTGCAGGCACCCGGGCCAGCGCCTCGATGGCAGCCTTGCCCACCATGCCCGCGTGCATGGCCGTGCCGCAGCCCACCAGATGCACCGTACCGATGCGGCGCAGCCGCTCATCCGTCAGCTCAGGAACGCGCAGGTCGGGCAGACCGTTTTCCACGCGAGGGCTCACTGTGGCCGTGATGGCCGCAGGCTGTTCGTTGATCTCCTTCAGCATGAAGTGCGGGTAGCCGCCCTTTTCAGCGGCTTCCTGATCCCAATTGGCGGTCAGAACTTCCCGCTCCACCGGCTCCGCGAACTCATTGTAGAAGCGGATGCCGTCGGCGTTCACCGCCGCCATGTCCCCCTCTTCCAGCACGCTGTACCGGCGGGTATATTTCAGCAGCGCCGGGATATCCGACGCGATAAAGTTTTCCTCTTCGCCCCAGCCCACGATGAGCGGGCTCTCCCGCTTGACCGCGAACAGGGTATCCGGGAAATCCCGGAACAGGACAGCCAGCGCATAGCTGCCCCGCACCATGGCCAGAGCGGCGCGCAGAGCCTTGAGAGGCTCCCCCTCATAGCAGCTGTCGATGAGCTTGACCAGGACCTCGGTGTCGGTCTCGCTCTCAAAGGTATAGCCCTTGGCCATGAGCCGCTCCTCCAGCACACCATAGTTCTCGATGATGCCGTTGTGGACGATGCTCACCCGGGGCGTGGAATGCGGGTGGCTGTTCACATCGCTGGGCTCCCCGTGGGTCGCCCACCGGGTGTGGCCGATGCCGCAGCCGCTCCGGGCCAGGTCCTCCACCGCCAGCCGCTTGCGCAGCTCCGCCAGACGGCCCTTGCTCTTGACCACCCGGATGCCGCCCTCCAAAGCCAGCGCCACACCGGCGGAATCATAGCCGCGGTACTCCAGCTTTTCCAGACCATCCAGCAAAACATCCTGTGCATTCCGTTTTCCAACATAACCAACAATGCCACACATACAAAACACCTCCATGCCGACAGCCCGGCGCAAAAAACGCGCGCAGCACAGCTGTCAGCCTCCTGTAACAGTTTATGTTCTTGTATGGCTTTCTTTGAGGGGATCTGTTACGGTATCACTGCCGATTTTTGCCCCTCTCTGCGGCTGGTATAGCCCATGGTCAGCCGGAGAAACATCCGCCGAAATTTTCGATGATTCCTCTCCTCGTCACCCTCACGGCTGTCACCCGTGTGGCCCGGCGCTTTGTGTCAACTGGTGGTAGACATCACTCCTCTCAATTAGAATCCTCTTAGACAAAGCCCTGCTATTAAACCCCACCGTCATCCCTTCGGGATGACACCGCCCCTACTAGGGGCGGCCTTGGCAGAGCAATACAGTTTGTGTATATAGGGAAACTTTACGAAATGCCAAGGGCCCCACTATTAGGGGGGCTGGCGGGCGTAAGCCCGCCTGAGGGGTTTGACCCATTATCTTTTTCCCAGCATCTTATGCAGCTTCGGCCGCCACACCAGCTGATACACCTGCAGCAGGTTGTGGAGCGCCCGGTCATACAGCAGAAAAGCCACATTGCCCATGGCAAGGGTGGCCAGCGAGACCGCCAGCGCGGTGGTCTTCAGTTCCTGCGAAATGCTGCCCGCAGGCACCAGCAGCAGCACCAGCCCGTACATGGCCAGCACGGCACCGTTGCAGAGCAGCAGCTTGCACAGCACCCGCACCAGCGGCAGACGAATGCGCTCAAACCGGGGCTTGACCAGCGGGTAATACCCCAGCAGGAACACAAAGACCAGCGCCACCTCCTTATCCGGCACAAAGAGCAGGCTGAGCAGGCTCACCGCGCCGTAGGCTGTCAGGGCCATGGTCCTGCCGCACTCCACGCAGACCGTAGCGATGAGCAGGCTGGCCACCGCCGGGGCAATGAACATCAGCACCGGCACCACGGCCCCCAGCAGCATCAGGGCCACGCTCAGGGCAGCCGCCATGCCGCAGTAGGCCATCACCCAGCTTTTGCGGGCCTTCACGGCAGCTCCCAGCGCACGGGCTGGTTCTCCGGGTCCAGCGGTTCCACCGCATGGCGCAGGCCCAGGATCATAATATTGTCGATCAGGCTCTTGTTCAGCTTGACATCCAGCATCCCGTAGGCGCGCACCAGATCGTTTGCCGCAGCCAGCGACTGCCGCCGGGCATTTTCCAGTGCAGCACCGGGGTCCTCGACACCGTTGACCAGATACACATTGTACCGCCCGGCCCGCTTGTCACCGGCCACACGGCCCGCCTTATCCAGCAGGTAGAACACCCGCCCGATGCAGCTGCCGATATAGCGCATACTCTTGCGCTGGCTGTTCTCATCGGTGGCAAGCGTGGAGTAGAGCGCGCCGTAGATGTTGCTCATAGGCTCGGCAACCTCGGTGTAGTTCTTGGCGTTCAGGTTCATCTGAACGATCGCCTGCTCCTGCTCCTGTTCAAACAGCCGTTCCAGCGCGGGGTTCTCCTGCACGGCCTTCTCGTAGGCGCGGCGGAGCAGGATGCGGTCGATGGTGCGCTTCACCCGCTGTTGGAAGGGCAGCTCGTCACAGCGGCGGTCCTGCAGCTTATGCCAGCCCAGCAGCACCTCCACCTGCGCGGCCAGCCGGATGCCCTGGGTCTGGCACATCATCGGCCTCCAGCAGAGCGTCCAGGGCAGGCGCACCTTTTTGCAGGTCGCCTCCCGCCCGGCCAGGCTGTCCGACAGCAGCGCAAACAGAACCCCGTTGTGCTGCAGCAGGCTGCACGAATAAAGCCCGTAGGTCGTGTTCAGCTGATACTGCACGCCCCGCAGATACCACTGGTAGATATTATAATCCCGGATGGTAAGCTCCGGAAGATAAGGCCGCATCGGACCGTCCATGTCTTTTTGTTCTCCTGTTTACTTTTTCTTGAACTCGACGGTACGCTTCCCGTCAAAGCCCTGCTTGGGCATCGGCTTTGCCTTGTGCTCAAACTTGGGGGCCTCGTAGTACATATACAGCTGGCAGGGGATCATACCGTTGTACATCTTGCGGCGCTTGTTGGCGCGCTTGCCGTAGTGGCTCTCAAACTCCATATCGGCAGTGATGGCGTACAGGCCCGCGCAGGGATGCTCGGCCATCTGCTGACCCAGGGTGCGGGCCAGCTTGGCGGCACCCTCGATGGTGCTCATCCGCTCGCCGTACGGGGGATTGGTCAGAACGATGGCTTCGGGCTTTGCCGCAAAGTCAGCGACATCGGCCACCTCAAAATGGCAGCGCTTTTCCACACCGGCCAGCTTTGCGTTGGCATTGGCCAGTGCCACGGCGGCGGGGTCGATATCGTAACCAAAGGCCTCAAAACCCACATCCAGCTTGGACTCTGCCAGCGCTTTCTGACGCTGCTCGGCCCAGAGGGAAGCGGGTACAAAGCTGTAACGCTCGGCGGCAAAACGGCGCTTGAGGCCGGGGGCAATATTCATGGCCTTCTGGGCGGCTTCGATCAGCAGGGTGCCGCTGCCGCAGAAGGGATCTTCCACCAGACTGTCGCGGCGGACACGGCCCAGGTCGGCAATGGTCGCGGCCAGCGTCTCACGGATGGGGGCCTCCATGGCGTTGCGGCGGTAGCCGCGCTTGTGCAGGCCCTCGCCGGTGGTATCCAGCATGATCTCGCAGACATTCTTGCGCAGCATGAAACGGATCTTGTACTCCGCGCCGGTCTCGGGCAGAACAGAGGTATGATGCTTGTTCATCAGGCGCTTGACCACAGCCTTTTTGATGATGCTCTGGCAGGCAGGCACGCTGGTGAGCTGGCTGTTCAGGGAAGAACCGGTCACAGGGAAGGCGGCATCGGCGGGCAGCAGCTCTTCCCAGGGGATGCTGTACACGCCGTCAAACAGCTCATCGAAGGTGGAAGCGGGGTAGGTGTTGAGGAGCAGCATCACGCGCTCCACCGTGCGCAGGTTCAGGTTGGCGGCAGCGATCATCTCCGGCCCGCCCGCAAAGGTCAGGCGGCCATCCCCTACCCGGATGTTCTCGGCCCCGATGCGGGTCAGCTCAAATTTCGCAGTTGCCTCGCAGCCAAAGAAGCAGGGTGCGATCAGTTCAAATTTTGCAGGCATTCTGGTTCCTTTCTTGTCCGTGGGCGTTGCCGCACCACCAAAAAACAGGCCCGCCCCGCTGGGGCAGGCCCGGTTCGTTCTGTGAATCAGCGGCCGCGGCGGGAGCGCGGTGCATAACCGCCGCCGCGGCGGTTGTTGGTCTCGTGGTCGAGGTCGGCCATCTTCTCCTCGCTCTGGCTCTTGAAGCGGCTCATCATATCCTCAAAGCTCAGGTTATCGCTCCTGGCCGGGGCCTTGGGCTGCCACACACGGGGGGCAGCGTCCCGGGCAGGGCCGCGCCCGCCCTCACGAGGGGGCCGTCCGCCGCCGCGGGAATTGCCGAAATGGCCGCCCTCGCGGGGGCCGTTCTGGCGCGGGCCGCCGGGCCGGGGCCCACGGTCACTGCGCGGCTGACGGGGTGCCGGCGGCAGCAGCCGCTTGATGGACAGCGCGATCTTGCCGTCCGGTGCAATGTTGATGACCTGCACCTTCACAGCATCGCCGTCGTGCAGCACCGTGTTGATATCCTGCACATATTCATTGGACACCTCGGAAATGTGGACCATGCCCGATTTGCCCTCAGGCAGCGCAACAAACGCGCCAAAGGGCTTTACGCCGGTCACACGGCCTTCCAGTACGTTCCCTACCTCAATTGCCAAAACTCAATACTCCTTGCTCTCTTTTTGTGGGGGCACCGGGTCTGTCCGCAGAGCTGCCCGGCGGGGTGTGCCCTCAGTTGCCGGTCACATCCACAAAGATGCGCTCGTTGGGGGCTGCGTAGTTGTAAGAATCCCGGGCGACCCACTCGGTCACATCGTCGGCATCGCCGCTGAGGATGCGCTTCATCTCCTCGTTCTGGGTCTTTTGCTGTTCGATCTGCTCGTTCAGCGTCTGCAATTCCGCACGCCGGGAGCTGATGGACACCTGATTGGAGATGTAGGCCGCCAGCATACTCAACAGCAGCAGAATGAAGAAAAGACGAAGGATCGTCCGCACAAACGGGCTGCGTCTGCGCTTTTTCCGGGTGGTATTTGCCATTTTTCAGCGCCTCCTGTGCTCAGCAGGCCCGAAACGCCTGTACTCTTACTTTGATACGTTAGAATTATACAACAACCGCCGTGTGCTTGGCAAGTTCTTTTTCGGTTTTTTTGCGCTTCTTTTTTGCGTGCGGCGCGCTCTGACCTGCTCCGCCCGTTTTTTGCGGGCTGCTGCCAGCGGCTGCAATGCCCGCCGGGCCAGCCGGAGCGGCCCCGCTGCCAGCCAGAACAGCCCCTGTTCCAACGCCCGCAGGGCAGGCCGCAGAAGCCGTTCGGCCCCAAAGGCGCAGAGAAAGGCGCTGCCCGGCATATACCACCGCAGCACACCCCCGGCGCTCAGGGCGGCGGCATAGCTCTGCAGCCCCAGCAGAACAGCCCCCACAAGGGCCATATCCGGCAGGAACGCCGCCCGCCCCCTGACCGGAAACACCGCGCGCACGCTGCCCAGCACAAGACCCAGCAGGGCGCAGGCAGCCGCCTCCTGCCCAATGAGCGCGGGCGCAAGGGCCGGTGCCATCAGCGGAGCAGCCGGGACAGAAAGCCGCCCGGGGTGCGCGCGGCGGTGTACTCCACCGTGTCGATGCGGCCCGTCAGCTTCACTTCCCCGCTGTCGAGGTCGAGGCTGGTCACGTTGAGCTGCGCCCCGGCCAGCTGCAGCACGCCCCGGGCTGTTTCAATGGCGGCGCTCTCCGCGTTGCACTGCAGCACCCGCCTGACTCCTGTTACCGTCAGCTTTTCCCGGTTCTCCAGGATGAGGTCGCTGTTCCCCGCCTGCTCTGCCATGCACCTCTCCCCCTTCTGGTGAAGGTTATGCAAACAGCTTGCGGGATAGAACCTCTCCGTCAGCCCTTCGGGCTGCCACCTCTCCTGATAGGCGAGGCAAGAATGCAGCAGCATAAACCTGGCACCTCTATTAGGGGAGCTGGTGCAAAGCGCCTGAGAGGTTATTCCGAAATGATCTCGTACATCTCCCGGGCCACATCCTTGGTGCGGGGTTCCACATCAGAGAGCACCTTTACCTTGATGGGCCGGTTGCCGAAGGTGACCTCGATGATGTCTCCCTCCTTGACCGCCTGGCTGGCCTTGGCGATCTTGCCATTGATGAGGATGCGGCCCGCATCGGCCACCTCGTTTGCCACGGTGCGGCGCTTGATGAGCCGCGAAACTTTCAGGTATTTATCCAGTCTCATTTTCAATCTCCTGTCCTTCTCGCACACTACGCAATACCAGGCCTTTTTCACCCCGTAAAATCAAAACGATCTGCCATCTCCTGCCAGGGGAGCCGGCAACGCGAAGCGTTGACTGAGAGGTTTTACAAAAAAACCGCCGGAACCACTGCGGCCCCGGCGGCAAAAATCAAACTTACAGGGTATCCTTCAGAGCCTTGCCCGGCTTAAAGACAATGCTCTTGGAAGCAGCGATGGTGATGGGCTCACGGGTGCGGGGGTTGATGCCCTGGCGCTCTGCGCGCTCACGGATCTCGAAAGTGCCAAAGCCGGAGATGGTGATCTTCTCACCCTCAGCCATTGCCTTGCTCAGTGCGTCGAAAGCGGCGTTGACAGCCAGCTCGGCGCTCTTCTTGCTCATCTCGGTGTTTGCTGCAACCTGTGCGATCAGATCGGTCTTGGTCATAATGGGTACCTCCACAAAATTTTACTCAGCTTTTTCTATCAGACAGTGGCAGGGCGTTCCTGCTCGTCTGAATCTTCGGTCTTTTGCAGCAGCTCCTGACGGAACCGCCCGGATGCAAAGGTCAGGGCCTCTTCCGCGTCCACACCGGCCAGCCGCATGGCATTGGCCGCTGCAAACAGCAGCGCCCCGGCCCGCTCGGCGGCGTTTTCCGGCACCGCTTCCTCCCAACCACGCTCGGCAGCCTTCAGGGCAGCGGCGGCATCCTCTGCCGTCTGCGCAAACGCGCCCTTGCGGGCGGCACGCTTCTGCATCTTCTGGGCATACATCAGGGCGGGCAGGGTGGCCGGAACCGTGTTCAGCTCATCCGCCAGCGTGGTGCGGCCCTTTTCCTTATTTTTGAGCACATCCCAGCTGTTTATACCGGCATTTTCAGCCGCCGAAGAGGCAAAGATGTTCGGGTGCCGGAACACCAGCTTCTCGCACACCTCCCGGCAGACCTGCTCGAAATCGAACCGGCCCCGTTCTTCCTCAATGACGGTATGGAACGCCACCTGCATCAGCACGTCGCCCAGCTCCTCGCGCATCATGGCTGCGTCGTCGGCATCAATGGCTTCCAGCGCCTCGCAGGTCTCCTCCAGAAAGTTCTTCCGGATGGAAGCGTGGGTCTGCACCTTATCCCAGGGGCAGCCGTTTTCTCTGTCGCGCAGAATGCGGATGATCTGCAGCAGATCCTCCGCCGTGTAGCGTTCCCGTTCGGGCCAGTCCTGCATGGGTGCACTCCCCTTTCCTCTGCTCAAAAACCTGAGCTCGATTGTACCGCAGAATCCGCGATTTTTCAAGGGGACAAGCGCATTTTCCGGCTTTTCATTTCAATTGTTTCCAGAATTTTCACACTTTACCCTCTTTCTGTGCAGAAAGGGCGGCATCCCCCTACGGGGACACCGCCCTTTCAAGGCTTTTGGGGTTACAGCTGTGCGCCGCACTTGTTGCAGAACAGCGCATCCTCAGAGACCGGCGCACCGCACTGGGGGCAGGTCTTTTTGTCCGTGTCAGGCTTTTTGTCCTTTTCCACGGTCAGCTTAATGGTGATGCCGCTGCCCTCGGCGGGCTCCTCGTCCAGATCGTGGGTGATGACCTCGGCAGCGGGGCCAAGGCTCTCTCTGAGGGCGTTCAGGTTGGCCTCGATGCTGCCGATCATCTCGATATACTTATCCACAAGGGGCTGGTTCTCCTCGTTGCCCTTGGCCAGGCTGTAGACCAGTGCACCCAGCTGACGCTGTGCCCGGGCAAGCTTGGTCTGCTCCGAGACGATCTTTGCCTGCGTTCTGCCGCGCTCTGCCAGATCCATGGCGGCATTGCGGCCCTTTTCCGCGTACTCCAGACCCATTTCCTTGATCTTATTGAAATCCATAATGACACCTCTCTTACGGGTATTGGCCCTGTGTGTGCTGTCAGATGATGGTATCATTATAGCGCACTCAGGCACCGATTGCAACGAATCCACCGCAACTTTTACAGTTTCGTGCGGATTTGGAAACAGTTTTTTCGCATTTGAACAAGAGGATGGAACGTTTTCCCCGCAGAGCGCGATTTTATTTTACGGCACTGCCGTAGAACTCCCGCAGCATGCTGTCGGCGGGCAAAAGCTCCAGATCCAGCGGGAGCACGTGCTCAAAGCGGCGGGCAGTCTCGTCCCAGAGCTCGGCGTTGTGGCCCTCCAGCGTGAACTGGCGGCGCACGATGCCCAGCAGCCTGGAGATCAGGCCCAGCTCATAGGTAAAGGAGGTATCCAGCAGAAAGTCCGCCGTGGTCTTGAAGCCCTTGATATACCGGGTCTCGCCGTCCAGCACCCGGTCCCACATGGCAAGGGTCTTTTCGGGGCTGCGGCCCCGGGCGGCAGCGTCCCGCAGGGTGCGGCGGCACAGGCGGATGTCCTGGGTGTTGATGACCCGGCGGCCGTCGATGGCATATTCCTCCCGCAGGCCGGCGTAGATGCGGTAGACATCCTCCGCGGGCACAAGGCCGGTGAGCTCCGGGTTCAGGGCATGGATCCCCTCCACAATGCAGACACCGCCCTGCAGGTCCACGGCCTCGGTCTCGTCGGAGCGCCGCTCGTTGGCAAAATCATAGATGGGCAGGGTGGTCCGGCCCGTCTCGCTCAGCTCATGCAGGCACTGCCGGACAAGGGGCAGGTCCATGGTATCGGGGTTTTCGTAATCCAGGGTGCCGTCGGGCAGGCGGGGGTAGAACTCCGCCCCACGGAAAAAATTATCCAGGCTGACCACATGGGCGTATGTTCCCTGCCGGATCAGCTCCTCGGCCAGCTTGTGGGCGCTGGTGGTCTTGCCGCTGGCCGACGGGCCGGTGAGCATGACGATCTTGGTGCCGGAAAAGCGCACCTTTTCGGCAGCGTACTTCACGCGGTCGCGGTAGCTCTGCTCACTCAGGGCGGCAAGCTCCTGCGGACTGCGGGCGGCAACGTTGTACAGCCCGACTTCAACCAGACGTTTCGGGACCCAAATCGTGATCATAAAAATCAGCCACTCCTTTTTTGCGCTCCAGTACCTCCGCAAAGCGCTGGATATACTCTGTCGGATACTTGAAATTGAAGATGCGCTGCATCCGTCGGCCGCCGTCGGCCACCAGCTTGGTGCTGCCGCCTGCTCCGGCCGAAAGGATGGTCTGGACTTCCTCCATGATATAGATATTATAGTACCCCTCGTGGCCCGGCTTGCACCAGCCCACATTTTCCAGATTCTGCAGGGTGTTCTTCTGGCGATAGAGGTAATAGGGGCGATATCCTGCATCGGCCAGCAGCTGGCATTTTTCCAGCATAGCCGCTACGTCTGCGTAGTCGTTCTCCTTCTGGTCCTCGATGACGATGCGGGAGGCCCGCTTGAGGGTCAGGGTGTGAACGGTGATGTTCTCAGGGTCCAGCGCGATGGCCTGCCGCAGGCTGTGCTCAAAGCCAGCGACCGTATCGCCGGGCAGACCCGCGATGAGGTCCATGTTGATGTCCTCATGGCCCGCTCTCCGGGCATCGGCATAGCAGTCCAGGATATCCTGCGCCGAGTGCCTGCGGCCAATGCCCGCCAGCACCTCGTCCGAGAAGGTCTGGGGGTTGATGGAAATGCGGGTGGCACCATACTCTTTGATGACAGCCAGCTTTTCGGCATCGGTGCAGTCGGGGCGGCCCGCCTCCACCGTGTACTCCACCACCTTGGAGAGGTCAAAGTTCTCCCGCACCGTACCCATGAGCTGGCGGAGCTGGTCAGCAGACAGGCTGGTGGGGGTGCCGCCGCCGATATAGATGCTGCACAGCTTCAGTCCCGCCTTGTCGGCCTGCTCCCGGATGGCCTCCACCTCTCTGCACAGGCAGTCCACATAGGGCTGCACCAGCTTGCGGTCCCGGTCAAGGTTGCAGCTGACAAAGCTGCAGTAGCTGCACCGGGAGGGGCAGAACGGGATGCCGAGATACAGGCTGTACGTTTTTGGGGCGCTGCCCAGCTTCAGGATGGGCTCCTGCAGGTCGGCGATGGCCTTGGCCATGCCGTACTTCTGCCGGGAGCAGTCAAAGCGCTCCAGAAAGAACCGGTCGATGTCAGCTTCGGTCCAGCCCGCGGCCCGCTTGTCATGGATGAGCCGCACCGGGCGCACGCCGGTCATCTTGCCCCAGGGCGGGCGGATGCCGGTCCAGCTCCGCAGCAGGTCATAGGTCAGGCTGGCAAGGGTGAACTCCACCGTCTCGCCGCCTGCTTCCACGGGGCGGGGCAATGGAGCCGCCGCATCCCTGCTCTGGCCCTGCTCCCGCACCATGGCGTACAGACTATCCTCTTTTTTCTCGGCCCAGACACAGTCCTCGCCCTCTTCCGGCGGGGTAAGGGTGAGCGGAGCCATGGGGTAAAACAGGCGCACCAGATGCTCCACCTCGTAGCCGGAGGGCAGGCCGGTAATATAAATCTTCATGTCTTTCTCTCTTTATCCTTAAAAGTCCGCATTCCCGCCGCGCAGGGCGCTGCGGATATAGAAATTGTTCGCCAGTTCCTCGCCAAGGGTGGAAAAATCCCCGTGGCCGGGCAGCAGCTGGGTCTCTTTGGGGATGGGCAGGCCCGCCAGCTTGCGCAGGCTGGCATCCATTTTCTGCATACTGCCGCCCTCCAGATCGGTGCGGCCAATGCTGCCCTGGAACACGGTATCGCCCACAAAGAGGTAGTCCCCGCACAGCAGCACCACACCGCCCTCGGTATGGCCGGGGGTGTGCCAGACGGTAAAGGTCAGCTCATCCACGGTGAGCTTTTCCCCCTCCTGATAGCCGCTGTCTGCGCTTTTCAGGGGAAAGAGCTGGCTGCCCCTGCAGTCGGCGGGCTCACAGTAGATCCGGGCCTTCCACTCCCGGCTCAGCACCCCTGCACTGCCCACATGGTCATAGTGGCCGTGGGTGCAGAGGATGGTGGTGAGCGTCGCGTTGTTCTCTTTGAAAATTTTATCGTACTCCTGCACTTCGGCGGCGGGGTCAATGACCACTGCATGGCCCGCTTCGGAGATCAGGACAAAGCTGTTGGTATAAAGCGGCGCAGCGCCGAGAAGATGAAATGCTTTCATATCTTATATCCTTCTGACTGTTCAGATGTTCCGGCTTTGCCGGGGGCGGGCCGTTACGAGTGGTGTGCCCACTCGTCCGTGTCGATGACAATGGTGCAGGGCCCCTCGTTCACCAGAGACACCTGCATATCCGCGCCGAACTCACCGGTCTCGACCGGCAGGCCGCTCTCGCGGCAGCGCGCGATGAATGCTTCATACAGCGGGATGGCGGTCTCCGGACGGGCAGCGTTCGTGAAACTCGGGCGGTTGCCCTTGCGGCAGTCGCCGTAAAGCGTGAACTGCGAGACGATGAGCAGTCCGCCGCCCACATCCGCGAGCGAGCGGTTCATTTTGTCGTTTTCGTCCGTGAATACACGCATTTTAACCGTTTTATCGGCCAGATAAACCGCATCGTCCACGGTATCACCGTCTGTGATGCCGAGCAGGACAAGGAAGCCCTGTCCGATCTGTCCGTGAATCCTGCCGTCGATCGTGACCGAGGCGTGAGAGACGCGCTGAACCAGTGCCCGCATTGTTTTTCCTCTTTTCGTAGTAAGTTTTGAATTTAATCTGTTGATTTTTTTGATTTGGAATGGGTGCCAAACCTTGGCTGGGGTTCCAAAAGGGTAGACACCAATGGTTTCTACCCTCTTGGGACTCCCGTTTCCTTTTTTGGATACCTTGAGTGCAGATGGTAGACTTCGCAAGCAGGAAAGGAACGGCAGAGGATTTTTTCTTCCGCATGGTATCCACTTATTCGCATTTCGGAT
>OGDE01000792.1_pt1 | contig 23356 bp, 10 predicted proteins | sample 1570321 | NCBI WGS metagenome assembly OGDE01 (sample SAMEA2581976, study PRJEB24529) | metagenome | biome: Human gut stool | place: China | collected 2011 | reverse complement strand
AGCTGCCGGAGCGGTGCTTAAGCCGCAAGGCGGGAATTGTGCGGTGTTGCCTAAAATTATAATCCTGTATCAAAAAGCTCAGGCTGTTCCCTGTTGGGGGCAGCCTGAGTTTTTATACCATGGAAAATCATTCCGCCGTTTTACAGATTCAGCATATACGTTTCCATTTGCATCGTCCTTACCGCCGCTCTTCATGATTCTGCCGGAACAAACGGCAATTCAATGTTTTCCTCGTCCACAGGCGGGGTTTGGGTTGCGCTGGGGGGCAGGGTTTCTGTCGGTTCCTTCGTGTTGTCCGCCGGTTCGCCGTCACCATTTTCTGCGGGCGCGGCACTGGCGGTGGGCTGACCGGCGGCGTTCAGCACCGGTGTTTTTTTCGTTGCGGGCTTCTGGGTCGGCTTGGGGGCAGTTGTCTGCTGCGGGACAGTAGTTGCCGTGGGCTGCGGTTCAGCCGTCGCGGCGGGCTGCGGCGTGGGCTCTGCCGGGACGGCATCATTCGTTTCCGCCTGCCGGGTCGGCTCCGGGGTTGGCCGGGTACCTGCCTGCGGCCGGTGCAGTGCAAAGGCAGCGGCAAGCACCACGGCAGCCACCACAACGGCCAGGACTATTTTTTTCTTCATTGCTGTTTTCCTTTTTATATTTGGGGGCGTTGTGGCATCAGCCTGCCACGCTGTAACGCTGTGCGGCGGTGGTCAGGTCATCCAGCGCGCGGAGCAGGTTCAGCAGCGGCAGCTGGCTTTCATCCACCGCTGCCAGCGCGCGGACCATATCGCCATAGCTGAACACCCCATAGCGCAGGATGCACAGGTCCGCCCCGTTTTGCCGCATGGCAACCACCGGCATGGCATCCGCGCGGCGGAACGCAATGGCCGGTGTAACAACATAATATACCTTTTTGCCGTCAAAGCGGGTGTTGGTATCCACGGGCTGCAATTCGATTTCGGGCTCACCCGCGTTCCAGGCAAAAGTAAAAGTGCATTCTGCGCCGTCCGGCACCATAAAATAGTGGCGGATCTGAATAACGGGCTCCAGCAGCAGGCTGCTGCCGTAATAATCATCGGTCTGGGTGCCGCTGCTTTCAAACTGGTAGCTGCCCCAGTTGGCCGTGGAGTTTGGCTCCGCGGTGCCGGCTAACGCATCGGTCCGGTAGCCAAAGTACAGCTGCGCTTTGCCGCCATACACCAGCAGGGTGCCGGCCAGCTCCTTTGCCTGTTGGGGATAATCGTGTTCCAGCAGGTAGTTCAGGTAATCCTTTACGGTGTAAGTATAAACCGGGCCATATTTACCGTTTACCACCATCCGGGCTTCAATATCATCCGTCAGCTGTTTGGCGGCCACCTGGCAAGGGAAAGCGGTGCAGCCTTTGCCGTTTACTTCCACCTGCTTTGCATCTGCCACTGCCACCTGTGTTACGGTAGAATCCGGCAGGGTAAACTGCATGGCGGCATCCTGCGGGGTATCTTCCGGCAGGGTAACGTAAAAATAAATTGTGACTGTCTCCCCCAGGCTCAGGCTGTAGCCATCCAGATGCTCGCCGGTCTGGGCGGTTTCCGGGGTGGCGGGATCCTGCGGCGGCGGAGTTGGCACGGCAGGGTCAGGCCGGCCGGTTTCGGGGGTGCTCTGCGGCGGATCCGCCCAGGGGATATCCTCATCCGTTTCGCTCACCTGCGTCTGGATGCTGGCCGTATTTTCCTCTGCCAGCGCGGCGGCAGGCAGCGCGGCACACAGCACCACCGCCGCCAGCAAAGCCAGCAGGCGCTGGGGCCAGCTTTTTTGTTTTGTATGGTTCAAACTCAAGGTGTTTCCTTCCTGTTTTTTGTTTTATCTTCTCTTTTTTATCCCGCTAAAGGCATCATCCCTGGTTTTTGGCCAGCAGCGCTGCTCCAATCACCCCGGCGCGGTAGCCGAGGGTGCAGGTGGTAATGCGGGTGTGCTTTTGGGCGTAAGCATTGCCAAAAACCATTGGTCCCACCGCGGCGCGCAGGGGAGCCAGCAGGTTCTCCCCCTGGTTGGCCACCCCGCCGGACAGACCGATCACTTCCGGGAAGAAGATGTTGATCATGTTGGCAACGCCCACTGCAAGGTAATGGATGTACTGTTCTACCACGGCTTTGCCTGCGGCATCGCCCTGGGCGGCGGCATCAAAGGCGGTGCGGCCATTTACCCCGCCGCTTTGGGCGGCTATGCCATGCAGGGCGCTTTCGGGGTGGGCTGCCATGGCTTCTTTGGTCATGCGGATCAGGGCGGTGGCACTGGCCAGGCTTTCCAGGCAGCCGGGGCGGCCACAGGTGCAGCGCGGGGCATCCGGGGTGTCCAGAATGACCATGTGCCCCGGCTCCGCCGCTGCGCCGGTGTAACCGGTCAGCAGTTTGCCGCCCAGCACCACACCGCCGCCCACGCCGGTACCCAGTGTGATGATCACCGCGCTTTCGGCCCCTTTGGCGCAGCCCGCCAGTGCTTCGCCCAAAGCGGCGGCGTTGGCATCGTTGGCAAGAGCAACCGGCAGGCCGGTTCTGGCGCGCAGATAATCCCCCATGGCAAAATCATGCCAGTCCAAATTGTTGGAGTAGCGCACGAGGCCGCCACCCACCGTGCCGGGGCAGCCAACGCCAATGCCCGCTACCAGCTGGCCCTGTGCCAGCTGATTGCAGAGGGCTGCAATATCATCGCACACGGCCTCGGCCGGGCGCGGCAGTTTGGTGGGAGTGCTCGCTTCCTTTATAATAGCACCGTCTGCATCCACAAGCGCAGCTTTGATATTGGTTCCCCCAAGGTCCACACCCAGATAATACATGATTGCAGCCTCCTGTACATAACATTTTTTTCAGTGTAGCAGATTGCCCGCCCCGGCGCAAGAACTTGTAGACAAAAAAGCATCCAAAAGTAAACCCGGAACTACCCACTGCTCTTTGTCGGGTCGTGCCGGTTGGATTTCATTTTTTAGGCAATACCGCATAATTCTAAGTGCCGATACGGTGAGCGAGGTGCGGCAGCTGCTAAGCCAAAAGCGCAGATAATACTTTGTGTATTATCGAGCATTTTGGCAACGCAGATGCCGTGCCGCAGCCGCCGGAGCGGTGCTTAAGCCGCAAGGCGGGAATTGTGCGGTGTTGCCTTTATTAGCGGCTGCTCATCCGTTCAGTTTGGCGTACTCTTCGTCGGTAACGGGCTCACACCATTCGTTGCTGCAATCTTCGCCGGGAACTTCCACAGCAATGTGGCTGAACCAGCTGTCGGCCTTGGCACCGTGCCAGTGCTTGACGTTGGCCGGGATGGTGATCACGGTGCCGGGGGTCAGGCTGACGGCAGGTTTGCCCTCTTCCTGGAATTGATAACGCCTTCTATATTTTCATATGAATACCACAGCAATAGCACAACACAAGCAGGATTTAAGGCAAAGAGCTGCAGGCAGTATGATGCGGGAATAATCAACCAGCAGGGTTCCGGCTGCTCCGGCTCGATGAGTGCCTCGCGCCCTACAATCGGTCCAATGCCTTATCGCAGTATGTTAAGCATGTGGCTGCTATATTTTTTCAAAATTCCTTATCGAAAAAACTGCCCGCACAACGGCTTATCATACCGTGTACGGGCAGTTGATTTATAATTATCTACTTTTCTCTCAGGTCTGGGTCGATAAACGCAACCCCACCTGGTACCCCAGCAGGGTGCGGGTTTCCACCGGCTGATGGCGGATGAGGGAAAGCAGCTGCTGTGCGGTACGGCGGCCCAGCTGCTCGGCATCAAAAGAGACCGCCGTGATCTGTGGCGTACACCCCTGCAGCGCTTCGTCGTCATACAGGGAGGCAAGACGGATATCCTGCGGCACGCGCAGGTTCAGCTGTCTCAGGGTGTTCAAAGCCAGCTGGGCAACCTGGTCATCCATGCACAGGATGCAGTCCGCCCCACGCTGTACCGCGAGCTCCACAGCGCTGGTGCGTAGATCGTCGCTTTCCAGCTCCAAAAACAGCAGGCTCTCATCAATCTTGCAGCAGGCGCGGTCATGCGCCTGCTTATAGCCTTCCAGGCGGGACTGGTTGACGGTGTACAGCATGGATCCGCCCAGCAAAGCAATGCGGTGCAGGCCCTTCATCAGCAGCAGGCTGACCAGCTCGCGGCAGCCGCCCACCTGATCATGGTCCACCGAGATAACATCCTGGTCAGCCGGGCGGCCAATGGCAACAAAGGGGATGCCGCTTTTTTGCAGCATGGGGATCAGCGGATCACGCTCCAGCGTGCGGGCCAGAATCACGCCATCAATCTTGCGGTTGACCAGTAGACGCTGCATCGGGCTTGTTTCCTGCTCGCCCACCATCGTCATCAGCACATCATAATCATTGCGGGTGGCAATATCGTACACGGCGCTGACGGTTTTGCGCAAAAATGGTGCGGCAAGGTTGCCGAACTGGCGCGAGAACACCAGTGAGATATTATAAGACTGCTGGGTTACCAACCCGCGTGCCAGCATATTGGGCACATAGTTTTTCTCTTTGGCGTACTGGACCACGCGGGCGCGGGTCGCTTCGCTGACACGGCCATTGCCCGAAAGGGCACGGGATACCGTGGTCTTGGACACGCCAAGGTCTTCAGCCATCTGGCTGATGTCAATTTTTTTTTCTCCTTCTGTCTGTTTACGGCGCGGCATGGGTTTACTCCTGTTAACGTTTGCTTCTATAAGATCTTCTTTCTGTCCTTGCCGGTTTTCTGCCCCACGGGCAGTTCCCAGGGTACTGTTCCAGAAACCAGTCCCCCACCCCGGCCATTCCCTATTTGGTTAATGGACTTAACATATTATACCACATTTTCCTGGATCATGGTAGCCCCCTGTGCAAAGAAAGCAAAGAACACGCTACCCCAGTACGGGGTCATTATATCATTCCTGGCTCTGTTTTTCAACCGATTTCTGGCTCTGTTTCCGTTTTCCAGTGTGTTTTATAACCTGGTAAAGTTTTCTCATTTTGTCCGTATCCTGCTCAGTCATCGTACCTGCGCCAAATTGGGCGGCTTGGGCCAATGCCAGCAGAGCTTCGGCATCCTGGGGTTCAAGGGCGGGGACACAACTTTGCAAAAATGCGGCAAACTCCGGCGCATCGGATGGTGTATCCGGCGGCAGGCCGCGACGCACCAAAAGGCGGTAGATGCTGCCAAACACAGCCAGCACCCGCGCGTTGCAGCTGCCCCGGCCATACCCCATGGCATGGCGGCGGGCCAGCACCAGCAGCACCGCAGCAGCCAACAGGCACCCCCCCAGCAACGCCGCCAAAACCAGCCTGCTGCGGGGCACGATGGTGGCTGCGGGTTCGTTTGCGCTGCTCTCCCCTGCTGCGGGGACGGTGTCTTGACCTTGAGTTTCGGGCAGCGGGTCGGTGCGCAGGTCGGCCTGTTGGGCGCTGACCAGCACGCCGGGGGTCATCTCCATGGGGGTCCAGCCCTGGCCGGAAATGTACACCTCCGCCCAGGCGTGGGCGTTATCGTCCTGCAAAATGGCGTGCCAGCTGCCGTCCTCCTGTTGGGTAAACAGGGTTTGCGGCGCGGCATAGCCCACCACATAGCGCGCAGGCAGCCCGAACATGCGGAACATAACCACCGCCGCCGAAGCAAACTGCACACTGTACCCCTGTTTGGATTCCGTTAAAAAGTAACGGATGGGGTCGGCTCCCTCCGGCGGCTGGGGAGCGCTGGCGTTATACTGGTAGTTGGTGTTTAGGTAGGCGCGGATGTAATCGCCAATGTCCGCAGCTTCGGTCAGCTTCTGGTCCTTTTTGGCTTCATCGCACAGGGTTTGCAGCTCGTCATAGCCGTCCGGCACGGCGGTGTAGCGGCTGGCGGCGTAAGCGGCATAGGATGCTTCCATCCGGTCCAGCACGCTGGGGTCGGCATCGGCGCGGGCTTCCAGCTGGGTTTGGGCGGTATCCCGCGGGTAATACAGGAACACATCGTCCTGCGCGGTCTGGCCCGCGGCGGCGCCATCGCCCTGGATGGTGTAATAATCGCCCCAGTAGGCATTGTACGGTGCATAGGTGTACTGGGTATCGGCGTGGATGCGCTCCACCGTCAGCGTCTGGGGCTGGGCGGTGCCGTCATAGGCGGTGCGCAAAAACGGCAGGCTGGCAATGGTCAACCGGGCATTATCCTCGGTTTTCCAGTTCATAGCGGCGCTGTCAAAGGCATCGGCATCAGGGGCCTGCCAGGTGGTGCCGTCATAACTGCCGCCGATAAATCCCCGCAGGTATACGGTTTCTTCGGGTTTGTCGCTGGCGGTCAGGGCCAGATCCGTCACTCCGCTGACCTGGATACCCCCGCCCTGGCTCAAGGCGCCATCCGCCACACCACCGGCAGCGGCTTCTACCTGAATGTTCAGCCTGCCGCCGCTGACCCGCGGCAGCCAGGTAATGGCGGTGCTCAGCGCGGCGGATTCCACCCGCTGGGCCGCGGGCTGCAGCCAGCCAAGGGGAACCCCCAGCGCCGGGCGCAGCAGCCACCAACAAGGCAGCGCCAGCGCAAGGCAAAGCCCGCCCGCCGCCAGCGCGGCAGACTTTTGGATGTTATAATGGCGGCAAAGGTTCTGGCGGTAGTTTTCGGTATCACGCCTGCCCCACAAGGCCCGCCGCTGCACCGAGCAGGAAGCCGCCCACGCTCCCAGCCAACCGGCCAACAGCAGCAGGCAGGCGGGCACAGCAGGCACGGCCCCGGCCAGCGCCAGCAGCACAACAACGGGCAGCAGCATTAGATCCAGCAGCAGGGCATCCGCACGGCGCAGGGCCGCAGCGGCTAGCGCCCCGGTAACGGGCAGGGCGGCCAGCAGCAAAAACAGCCCCAGCTGCGCCGCACTGCCGCCCTGGGCCACCGGCAGCGCGCTGCCAAGGCGGGCGTTCAGGCTTTGGGCAATGTTCCCGGCGCACTGCTGCGCCCCGGCCAAAAAGTTCCGCTGGCAGATGAACAACACCACAAGATACACAATCACCCCCGCCAGCAGCCCCCAGCGGCGCAGGGCTTGCGGCGCACGCAGGAACAGCGCCCACCCGGCGCAGAAAGCGGCTGCCGCGGGCCACACCCACAACGGCACCGCAATGCCGAACCCGGTGGAAAGCACCAGCAGCAAACCAAAGGTGAGCGCCAGCAGCAGCGCGGCATCTGCCGCCAGCCACAACGCGGGGTGCGCTGCGGGGCGCTGGGTGCTCACCAGCACACGGTCCACAAACTTCAGCCCACTGCCGGGGTCGGCAGCGCCGCGCCGGCTCAGGGCAGTACGTTCTTTTTTGCGCTTGGGCGGGTTTTTGCGGTGCTTCGCCGCCTGTTGGGGAAAATCCCCCCATTCCTCCGCTCCGTCCAGGTCCCCACCGGGGGTCAGGGCAGCGCGCAGGGCGGTCAGCGGTTCGCGCACCATCAGGCGGTCCAGCTTGGCGCTCAGCTTCCAGTGTACCTGCTTGATGGTATCCCCGTCCCGGTACTCCCGCAGCTCATAGCTGCCGCCCAGGGCGGCGCGGGTGTCGGCTTCGTCGCCGTCCTCATCGGGGGCGGTTTCCGCTTTGGCTTTGCCAGCCGCGGCAGCGGGCAGCACACAGATGCTCTGGCTTTGCACGGCAGCCGGGCATGCCGCGGTGAACACCCCCAGGTGATCCCGCAGGGTGATGCCCCGCACCGCAATGCTCCACACGCCGCTTTTGCCTGCGTTTAGGGTAATGCGCTGTTCGGCGCTCTCCTTGCCGCCCAACATGGCGGCGCAGCGCAGGGTGATCTGCCCGCCGCCCCATTCATCGGCGGCGTTCAGCAGCACCACAAGCGCAGGGATGGGCAACCGGCTGCGGTTGCGCAGCCGAACCGTCAGGGTAAAATCTTCGCCCTGTATCACGGGTTTGTCCGGCACCAGCAGCTCTGCCGTTACCTGCCTGCGCAGATAGGCGGCGTCCAGCCGCAGCAGCACCAGAAGCACCAGCGCAAACGCTAACAGGAACACCGCCAGCGGTGCCTGGGTGATGAGCGCCGCGGCCAGCAGCACCAAAAGCACCAGCGCCCGGCCCAGCTTACCTGCCATGGCGGTCAGCCTTTTCGGGGCGGGGGCGCGGCACGGTGCGCAGCAGGTCCTGCATTACGCTGTCCACCGTTTCGCCGCCTGCGCGGGCCTGGTCGTTCAGCACCAGGCGGTGGCGGGCAACCGCATCAAACACAGCGGTCACATCCTGCGGGGCAACAAAATCCCGCCCCGCCAGGTACGCTGCCGCGCGCGTCATGCTGGCCAGCGCCAGGGTGGCACGGGGGCTTAACCCCACGGCCAGGCGCGGGTCCTTGCGGCTGGCCTGGGCCAGCGCCACAATGTAGCGGTACATCAGCTCATGCACAAATACCGTGCTGACCTCCTGCTGCATGGCAAGCAGATCCGCCTGACCGGCAACGGGGCGCACACGGTCCAGCAGGCGGCCTTTGCTCTGCCCGGCCAAAATTGCCAGCTCCGCTTCCTCATCGGGGTAGCCCATTACGGCGCAGACCATGAAACGGTCCAGCTGAGACTGCGGCAGCATCTGCGTGCCGGCGGCGCCGATGGGGTTCTCGGTTGCAATTACGGTAAAGGGTGCGGGCACCGGGCGGGTGGCGCCGTCCACCGTCACCGTGCCTTCTTCCATCACTTCCAACAAAGCCGACTGCGTGCGGGAGGAGGTACGGTTGATCTCATCGCCCAAAAACAGGTTGCACATCACCGCACCGGCGTGGTACACAAACTTGCCGGTCTCTTTCTGGTAGACCGAAAATCCCACCAAATCGGACGGCAGAACATCCGGCGTAAACTGCACGCGGCTTTCTTTCAGGTCCAGCGCGCGGGCAAAGGCCAGCGCCAGCGTGGTTTTGCCCACGCCGGGAATATCCTCAATCAGCACATGGCCGCCCGCCAGCATGGCCATCCAGATGGTGTTTACCGTTTGCTGTTTGCCCTGCACGGCCTTGTTTACTTCGGCCGTAACGGCGGCGGCCTGCTGTGTGTACTGCATGGTTAATCCTCCCGGTGTTTTTTCCATATCACCATAATGCCAACGGCGGCGGCAATAACCACCAGCCCGGCCCACAGTGCGTTGTTTTCCAGCCAGATCATGGTATTGGAGATCGCGCTCCCCTCGGATTCCGCGCTGCCCTCCCCCGGCAATGGGGTCAGGGCCTGGGGGGCCACTTCGGCAATGGAGCTGCCGCCGGCATCCTCCACGGTCACCTGGCGCGGCGTTTCGTCCCAGGTAGCGGCGCTTTCCTGCAAATCCTCCTCTTTGGTGGTGTCCGCAGCGGCGGTGTCGTGCTCCGCAATTACCAGGTAGCGCTGGCTGTTGCGGGTGTAGGGGTGGCAGGTGGAAAGGGTCAGCAGGTCCCGCCCCGGCTGGATCAGCACGGCGTTGATATCGCTGGGGTCAATAATTTTCAGCTCGCTCACGCGGTAAATCAGCGTTTCCCACGGGGTGGTCAGCTGGATCTTGTCCCCCACCTGGATCTGCTGCACGTTGCGCAGCATTTCCGCGCCATAATAGCCGCGGTGGGCGGCAATCACGGTGTTGGTGTTTTCGCCGCCCAGCGGCATCGAGGTCTGGCCCAGCAGCGCCGCGCCTTTGGCCAGGTTTTCGCGGCTGGCGCCCAGGTAAACGGGCAGCTCCAGGTTCAGGCGCGGGATCCACAGCACAGCCAGCACATCATCGTCATAGCCATAGGCAGCAAGGTCCAGCGGGGCTTCCTCGTAGGCGAACGGGTCGGTCAGGCCGCTTTGGCCCCCGGCGTAAATTTCCGCGTTATAGTCCTGCATCGCGGCGTACAGTTCAGGGTAGGCGCGTTCCGGCTCCGGGGGTTCGGCTGTGGTTTCCTCTGCCGCGGGGGCGGTGGGCTGGGCTTCGGCGCGGGCCGCAAACTGCGCAGCGGTTTTGGCGTTGCGGGTGCTGGTCCACCACTGGGCGGCGGTGGGCTGTATCAACAGCGCCAGCCCCAGCAAAATGGCCAGCCAGGCCAGAATTTTAGCAATCAGCCGTCCCATTTAGTCATCCTCCTCGCGCTTTTTGCAGCGGTGCAGCAGCAAAAGCAGCAGCAGCGCTTCGCCGCCGATCACAATGCTGCCCGTTACCGCGATCCACGGCCAGGCATCCACCACGCGCTTGACCACCGTTCCGGTGCGCAGCGCCTGATACTGCACGGCCTGCGGGGTGTTGGCTTCTTCCTCTCCATTATAAGGGATGCGGGTGCCGCGCACAAGCATGCGGTGGGTGTTGATGGCATACGGCGTGCAGGTAACAAGGGTGCAGTAATCCTGCCCCGCGGTGATGTCCAGATCCTCGGTGTGCTCCGGTTCCACCACTTTGATTTGATCCACCTGGTACGCCAGCGTTTCATCCAGAATATGCAGGTAGAAACAGTCGCCCTCTTCCAGCTTGTCCAGGTCGGTGAACAGCACGGCTTCGGGCAGGCCGCGGTGGCCGGTCAGCACGCTGTGGGTGCTTTCGCCGCCAAGGGGGTAGCTGGAGCCTTCCAGATGGCCAACGCCCCTTTGCAGCACATCATCGCTGGTGCCTTCGTAAATAGGCAGGTTGACGTCAATTTTCGGGATGGTGATATACCCCAGGCTTTCGCCCACATCCACAAGGTCCACATAGCTGGTGCCGGTATCCTCCGCTTCGCCTGCGGCATCGCGCTCCACGGCGCTGTCCAGCTGCTGGTTATAGCGGCGGGCGGCCTCCTTGGCGGCGTCCAGTTTTTCGGTATCCATGCTTTTTACGGTATCATCGTAATTTTGGATCGCTTCGCTGGCGTGGCGCTGCGCCACCGCGTTGCTGATAACCGGGTACGATGCCACCCCAATGCCGGACAGGATCATCAAGGCCGCAAAGCCGACTTTTAGTTTTGTTGTGGTATCCATAGCGTCACCGCGAACCTTTCCGTGAGAGGGTTGAAGTTGGGAACTGATGCAATTAGAAATTAGAAATTAGGAATTGGAAGTAGGCAAAAGAATAAAGAATAAAGAATAATGAATAATTGTGGTGGACCGCGGCGCATTGCGCCGCTCAGGAGATATTGGGTTGGGGGTGGTTTTTAGGGTAGTGAATAACAATAAAATAATCTGTAGGGCCTTACGGCGTTGCACACCACAAAATTGTAATAAACCTCGCCCTGCATGTAGGGGGCGGCGTCCCCGACGCCCCGTTTGACGGGCCTAATAATTGCCGCCCATCCACCCCGCGCCGCAAACGTTGCAAATCATTTGTAGGGGCCGATGCTCGCCATCGGCCCGTTGACAGGCCTTGCCATATTTATTTTTAGGTTCTGCACGGGGAACCACCCCTCAGTCACCTTCGGTGACAGCGCAAACAGCGCCCCGTCCCCTCTGTCGCTTCGCGACATCTCCCCGCGGGGCGGGGAGTCACCCCTCAAGGGGCGCCAATATCTCACCTTATGTTTGCGGTGGCTCCCCTTGAGGGGAGCTGGACGCGGAGCGGCCTGAGGGGTGGTTCCTCGCCGCAAACCTAACGCCCGTGGGGTGGTTTCTCGCCGCAAACCTGACGCCCATGGGGTGGTTCCCCACGCAGGGCCTAAAAATCAACCGAACAACGGCCATGTACACCCAAAAAATTTATTCCCCAATAACCCACCATAGGGGGAGGGCCAAATCCGGCCCTCCCCCTGTGTATGATGGATTATCCCTCTATACCCTATTGGTGAATTGTAACATTGTTTTGCCTTGCGGCGGGCGCATCAGGCGCGGTTCTTCTTTTTCAGGCTCAGCAGCACGCCAACACCGGCCACAACCAGCAGCACACCAATGCCGCTGAACAGCAGGGTGCCGAAACCACCGGTGGTGGGCAGGTCGAAGCCCTTGCGGTTGATGACAGTAACCGTGATTGTAGCAGTGTCAGTAACGTCTTTTCCCTTATCATCGGTAAACTTCGTTGTTTTCTGATCCCAATCATGCTTTGTCAAAACGCCATCTTTGTACTCAAAGTTTTCATTCCAAGACGTCTCTTCGCTAATGTTCAGCGTAACCTTGACAGGACCGTTCAGCAAATTATAACTATCAAGAGTCTCTTTCTCAACCAAGTAGTAATCACCATTTGCTAAGCCATCCTGATGAATATTACCTTCGCTATCTGTTACCAACGTATCTGTGTTTACTTTAACCCACACTTTTCCAGCTTCTGCAGTAGGCAGACCATATGCTTTCACTTCATCCGCTGTCAAAGCCTTATCTCCGGCTTCCTGCTCCGGAACCTGCTTGTACAAGTCAAACTTTACACCGACTAGATTCTTTTTATCATCACCGTCTTTATGCACATTGATTGTATAGCTATAAACAACGGTATCGTCATGAATCTCGCTGTTAGAGCCGTCATCCGGCTGACCATCGACATTAATCTTATTGGTATACTTCAACTTTGCAGTATTGTGATTACCATCTTTCGGCGTGCTAGCAGCAGCCGTCATTTCGGCAGTATAAGAAATCACAATATTCTTCCCTGCATAATTTTCCATAGCAGCAGGGGTAAATGTAATCTTAAAGCCATTTGCAGGAACATCTTCACCCTTGGTAGTAATCCTATATACCGCTTCATCCACAGCAATGCCTTCGCAGGTCAATGTAGCATTCCCATCATACTTCAAGTTGTTAGGCGTATCCGTTACTTCAAAGGTACTAAGCTTCGTAATGTTATTAGGAACACTTACTGTAATCGTATACGGAACATGGTCGCCTACGCTGTAATCTGTATCTTCTGTTTCGGTATTGTCTTTATCAATTACTTTCTTTTCCAAATCCGGCTTTTCATTGATAACTTCAATGGTAACATTTGATTCCGTTTTGCTACCATACGTAATCTTGCCCTCGCTGTCAACTACAAACACAATCGGAGTCTGATCAAGAATATAACCAGTATCTGGATCATAGCTCTGTTCGATAAAACGGTAGGTACCCTGAGACAGACCGCTTACAGTAATCTTGCCATCAGTCGTCTTTAACGTTCCAAGATCTTCATCCGTTTGCTCATTTTTGGTTACTTCTTCCCATGTTTCGGGATCATCTTTTACCTTCTTTTCAAGCTTGTATGTAACGCCATTCAGATTCTCTGGAGTTCCACCGCCCACGCGGCCTTTTTTCTCCAAGGTCACTTTGCCGTAGGTCGTTGCATTTTTAGGGAATACATACACATCGTACATCCACTCTGCCTTATTGGTTGGATTTGCCATAGGAAGCGATACCAGGAACGGTTCAACCGGGGTCGTTACCTTAGCGGGGGTTTCAGTTTCGATAATAACATACAAGCCAACCGGCAGGCCCGTCTCGCCATCGCCAAACTTTACAATGCCATTCTTGCCCGTCTTACCAGAGCCATTTGGCTTATTAGCATAAGCAGAAAGAATCTGACCATTCTTATCAACATAAGTGTTGATGCCTACCTTCTCTGTGCTTTTACCATTATAGTACTCGACCAGTTCATCCGCAGTCATTACCTGATAATAGGTAAAGGTTGCACCTTCCAAGTCTTTTGCATCTGTGGGCACATTGTTCTCGTCTCCTGCTACACCTGTGCCGGCTTTATCCTCGTTACCATTATATTCATACTTATGAATCGTGATGGTACCCTTTGCATCTTTATCAATAGCGCTAGCCAGGGGAGTTGTGGGTGTAGTTTCACCTGTACCCGCTGCCATTGCTGGCATGGCGCACAGGCTGAGGGCCAGGGCGGCGCTCAACAGGCCTGTGAGAAAACGTTTTGCTTTTTTCATTTCAGTACCTCTTCTCTTAAAAAAAATCATCATCGGATGGGCGGCGGGGCCGCCCGGCTTAAGGGTTCTGCATCAGCACGGCGTGCAGTGCGGGGCGCTGCAGCGGGGAAACGCTGCCGCGCCGCCCGCACTGTGCCGTGAAGAAAAAAGGAGGAAAAACTGGGCCGCTTGCCCACTTGGCTTATGGCCGCGCCCTGCCGTAAACGGGCGCGCACTGGCGGGCAGGCCCTGCATCCTGGGGGCTGCTGGGTTTCCGGGGGATGGTTAATGTCGCCGGCCCCCTTTCCTGTTGTAGCGGAATGTGAATATCAACAGCCCTGCCACCGCCAGCGGCATGCCGATCAGCAGCCACAGGCTTGGCGCGTCTGCACCCGTGTGGGGCAGCTCAGGCGTTTTACGGTTCAGAACGGTAAGGTTCATGGTGTAGGTGTTATTGGTGCCCGGAATGAACGTCTTATCGTCTTTCTTAACTTCCGCATCATCAATATAACACTTGCCGTCTTGGGTAAATTTGATCACAATTGGCTGTGCCAACAGGTTGTACCCCGGATGTGCCTTGGTTTCCGTCAGGCGGTATGTACCGGGTTCCAGATTTGCGAACTTATCGGTGATTTCGCCTTTGTCGTTTGTTGTGGCGGTAATGGAACCTGTGTTTTTGTTATCGAATTGATAGTTAGTATCTACCTGCGGTTCTCCTTCGCTTGTTGTTTCGACCAGCTTTTCCAGCTTGAACTCAACATCACTCAAGGGCACTTCTTGGTCCTCATTATTGCGTTCCGCGTCCTTCTTGATGATATCCAGTACAAACTTCGGGTTCTGCAGCTTGTTGGTCAGCTCAATCTTGCCGCTGCCGCCGGTGATGGTTCCATCGGTGGTTACTGTGGCTGGCGTTGTAGTTGCGCCGGTTTCGCTGTCCTTTTCGCTTTTTGGTGTTGCTTTAGCCTTTACAACATACGTATTGCCGCCAATCGTAATGGTTCCGTTTGCCGCGGCAAAGTTGCCAGCCTCATCCACCGTACCTTCCACAATGCGGTATTGGTAGTTCGTATGATCCTTAACGTCAAACTTGTCCAGGTTCGCAAAGGGATAGTCCCAGCCCTTGCTGTTCGGGGTTACCTTTACATATTCCAGGCTGGTTGCTTCCGGATACCTCACCGTCTGCCACTTATCGCTTTCCATTTTGCGGCGCTGGAGCTGGATATAAATTTCATCCGGCAAGCCATCTTTCAACGGGTTACCATTTGCGTCCACCCACGTTTTGGTAAAGTCGATCTTGATCAATTCATGCATCGTGTTCGTGAATGTCGCGGTAACATTCGTTCCACTTCCACTGATTGACCCCTGCACATAGGTATTACCAACTACCTGTGTATCAGCGCCGCCACCTATTACGCTCACGCCTTGCAGGTGCGATCCGTCACTCGGCTTTACCTCTTCAATACGGAAGCGTGTTCCGATGGGGATTCCGCTGATCTCACAATGGTCCTCGGTTTTCATGTTGATGGTAACTTGTTTTTTGATGGGTTTCTGCTCCAGACTTTCGTCGCCGACATTGGTGAACGTTACATTAAAGGTATATTTGCCTTTAATCAAATTAACTTCATCACTTGCCGCAGCTTTTTTGATTACCAGTTTTCCGGTTTTCACCTTATTAACAAACTGTACTTTCAGCTTTGTCAACGAAGATGTGTTTTCGTCCGGGTCCTTATAAGAGCGGAACACAATGGTGTTTGCATTTTCCGGCTTTTGGTTTGCCGTGTAGCCGTTATTTGCAATATCCGGTGCAGGATTATAAACTTCCGTTCGGCCATCATCGGGGCCCGGCTGGCTTTCCGTTGCGGCTTGTCCATTCAGGTCTTGCGTACCACCGTTATTAACGGTTTCGCCCGATCCATAGCTTTGAACCGCTTCGTCATTTTCAAAAACAGTCCAGGTTGTATCATACAAGTTCGGGCTTAGGGTTTCTTTGAGCGAAATGTAACTGCCGCGGCGGAACTGGTCGCTGAAGGTAACGGTTTCACCGTTTTGCAGCATAAACTGGCCGTTTTTGTCCACAACCTGCGTATCGTTGTTTTTAGTGGTTGTGAACTGTGCGCCTGCGGCATTTTTCAGGCCTTTGGCATCAATGGAACCATAAACAGGGATATCTTCCTGCTTGGTGGTAAAGCCTGTTTTGGTTGTAGCTTTGGCCTGGGCCGAGAATACAAAGTTCCGGAAGTAAATGTGCCGTGGGTAGTTATCGCCCACACGGATCGTTGTTACTTGCTTCGGGTCAAAGTCATCCTCCGCATTCAGCTTGTACAAGTCCAGCTTTACGGTTATCCACTTATCATTTGCCAGCGTTACCGTGCCGTATGTAGTACCGTTCAGGCACGTTTTGTCCAGGCAGCCTTTCTGCTTTCCGTTCTTGTCCAGCAGTTCAAGGTACAAGTTGCCAAGCGACAATACGCCCTGGCCGCTTTCCGACTTTGCGTAAATATCGAACGTCAGGTATCGCTTCTGGCTGATATCTATCGCATCTCTCAATGTCAGTATGCCGTACCGTTCACTTCGACACTCGCTGGGTGGATTGGTATCTTGGTATTGCCCATACCAATGCAATGCTTCTTCACCAGTCGGCGCTGTGGTTAGTTTAAAAATATTTCCCTTGCTATTTTCGGTTGCTGGTTTACAGCTCGCATAGTCGCTGTTATTCAACTTAATCAGGTTCACATCCGAATCAATGGTAGCGTCCTGTTTAGGATTCTGATAGTGCGTTGCCTGGTTTTTGATGTTGAATGCAAACAGATCGGGAGTATCGAAGCAGCTCTTGAACCAATCATTGACATCTGTTGTATCAACGATTTTTTGAACCTGCAGCTCGTTATTATCCGGGAAGTTGAACGCCACCGCCATGTTGGACTCCCACATACCGCGTTCCATGTAGTACATGGTAAGGGTGTGCTTGCCGGTGGAAAGATTGTCGATGTGGACACTTGCGTTTTTATAATACTTTTCGGTTGTTCCTAAGTAAGTAATGCTTGTCTCCGTTTCATACTTGTTTTCATCACAATCTTCAGCGCCATAATTATCTGTTTTGCTGTTCTTGACCCGGCTGACATAGGAAGTTACGGTGTTTTTCTTATTATCGCGCTGGTCAAATTCCAACACACCAGAAACTCTGGCATGATCACCGCCAATATCCAGGACAAGCTGATCGTCAATGAAAACCCACACATCATCATCACCAGAGAAGTAAAAACGAATTGGAATTTCATTATTGTGCTTGTCCTCAACTGTTCCGGTGCTGGTTAGGGTAAACGGGATTTCAAGTTTTGCACCGTAACCGTAATTGTACCTGACTGCGCTCTGATTGGTTGTGTTTTCATTGAACGGGAAAAAGCCGTATTTCGTTGAAACACTACCTGTACTATTTGCACTGTCCACGTTGAGGGACGCATCGCTCGTATAGTTAGCGGTTGTCTCTTCCTTGCTATCATTACCAAGGTACAGCTGATCGCTATTTGTATCTTTGCGCAGATATAGAGAAGTTTTGCTACTGTCAAACCACCAGTATTTAACGCCCTCGCCTGTTTTATCTGATTCTACAAAAACTTCTTCTTGGGTAAACGGGAACTCAACATTGTGGTAAACTTCGCCAAGTTTTGCATTTTTGCTGTTTTGGCTGGTCAGGAACTTTTCATTGAAATGCGGTTCTTTCAGGGTCGTTCCATTCATCACGATGTCGCCATCGCTGTCCCTTGTGTCTGCCACAATGCCCTGGAAAGCGTAGGCATTTTTTTTCCCGTTTTTGCTTCCTCCTATATCATAGTTCGAGTTATTGGCTGCGATAAAGATATTGTAAGAACTCCATCCGTACAAATTCAATGTACTTGCAATATCCGCAAATTTTTTATCCCAATCACTTGGCTGGAAATGGCCTGTATAAATGGGATATATAATGGACTTTCCGGTATTTTTATTATAACTCTGATAGTAGTCGCTGATTGCCTGATCGAACTGGCGGAAGGGTACCCAGTTGCGGTGACTTAAAGCAGGAAAATTTTGATCGTAACTATCGTAACTATTACGGTTCTTGCCATTCAACTCGTAATCTGTATAATAGTCATACAGCGTACTGGTAACATACTTTGTGTTTGGTTTTTCCGTAAATTCAGCGGATTTAATATCTACTACTTTAGTGTCAGGATTTTTCCACGTTTCGGCATCACGCAGGGTACCTTTTTCAGCCCAGTAGCCTTCGCGGTTGCCACCTTTATAAATTACATCATCGCTGGCATCCGCAAAGAAACACGGTTCGGAAAGGTCGGCTGGGATGTCCATCATGGCCGTACCATTACCGTTATCGGCTGCGTTTTCGTTCTCAACTGCCCAAGAAGCAAAACGGATTTTTGTATAACCTTCCGGCACTTCGTAATACCAGATGTTGGTGTCCTTTAGTCGCTTCATCTCCTGTTTTGTTATAGGAGCCTTACCATCGCCCGTCAGATAGCACCAAAGCTTACCGTCGTTCGTCGGCATGCCACATCCAATCGCGCCATGTGTTTCACTTGTTTCATTCTCATAAGAAAGCCCGGAGAAAGTTGCATCGAAGTAAATAACTTGCTTGCCTTGCGGGGTTCCCCAAGTGGATTGGTTATTTCCTTTATAAGTAAAGCAATATTTTTTGCTTGCGTTATAAAGGAATGTATTTTCGTCTGTTCCCTGTTCGTAGAAGTTATAGCTCGTACTTAACTGTTTTTTACCATTTTCGGCAAAGAATTGAACAGAAGAGCAGGCACTTGTAGGAATTTCAAAACCCTGCTTTTTGTCTTTGGCAACATCACCGATCTTTACCGTTTGAGTTGCCGTTGTATTTCCGGAAGAATCTTGTTCCGTAAATACTGCGGTTACATTTGCCAGGGCAGAATCACTCAGGTTTTCAAAGACCATCTTCTGGCTACCAAAAGCGGTGTGGCCAGCAGGGTCAGGTAATGCTAATGCATTTGCCCAGTCGGCATCATTCCAAGCTACATCACCATTTTCGCTGTTTGCATCGCCATCATAATATCTGTCATTAAATACTTCAACTTTTACAAAATGATTTGCCGTATTGTTCTCTTCAGGTGGAGCTGTTACTTTTACTTTATGGCTTCCATCTAAAGTAAACTGCATCCAGACATATCCGCCCCAGGGGCATATCGTCTTGTCGCCATTTATTTTATAAATGCGTTGGCCTTTGGAAGTAATTTTGTCGAGAACAAGGGACATTAGCTTTTCGCCAATCTCTCCGTCAATTGCCTGGTCGCCATTTCCGCGCTTTGCATTAAAGGTAATTGTAGAATTTTTTGTTACTTCCCAACTGCTCGGGACTGCAAAGTAAACGGTAAACTGATTAGATTGTGTGCTAACCCCCAGCGCCCTATCCATATCTTCCGCTTCCTCGGCGTCCATCTGCGGCTGTTCGGTCGGTTCCGGGGTGGCGGTGGGGGTCACGGTCGGCACAGGGGTGGCCGTTGCGGTGGCTGCCGGTTCCGGGGTCGGGGTAGGTTCTGCCGTGGGCTCCGGCGTTTCGGTCGGGGCGGGCTGCTCCGGCTCGGCGCTTTGTTCCGGTTCCGGGGTGGCGGCATCCGGCACCGGGGTGGCGGCGTTCTGCTCCGGCGGAACGGTATCCTCCCCGGAGGCCGTTCCCTGCTCATCCTCCAGCAGCTCTACTTCGCCAGGTGCGTCGGGCAGAAGATCCTCCTCGGCGTATACAGGCAGGACCATTGCCATAACCAGGCAAGCGGTGACAAGCAGCGCTGTCAGCCGGCGCGCCCAACCTGTTGTGTTGTTTCCTGTTCTATTCAATCTGCTCACCCGCCTTTCGCGCTGGCTTGATGGAAGCACATTGTTCCACAGGGGATCCCTGTGGAACAGTAAAGGAAGCCAGCTTCTTTTACTTGCGCAACCGTTGCCATGTTGTTTTCAAAAAAAAACCGCATCGAGTTTTCTCATTGCGCATTTACTTTTTATTGTTAAAATATAGCACCTTTACACCAGAAAGGCAATACAATCCACGCAAATTCCTGTTTTTCAGCATTTTTACTGATTGCGCTTTCCTCCGATTATACAATATGTTCAAAGCCTTTGTATAATTTATTTCTAATTTTCTTTTTGGCCGCGGTCATTTTATATACTTTGACCGCGCGTTTTATGATCCTCTGCGCACGCAGAGCGCAACTTTGCAGCAAAATTCGCCTTTTTTGTTGCGTTTCCCTGTTTTTGCGCAATTATTTGTTTCGCATGCGCCTGTTTGCGGCGGGGCCTGGCGGCTGGGTGGGCGCCTTGTGGGAAGGATGGCAGGTTTGCGGCGCACGGTTCCCGTTTTTTTGCGGCGCGATGGGTAACCGCGCCCCTGCAAACGGTTTGCGGTGTTTGCGGCGGCGGGTGTGTGTTTGGTGGGTTGCATGCCCGCCAACGGGACGCCGTTCTCCCTTTACAACGGGGTGCGGGTTTGCTGCAGATATGCCATTCGCTTTTTTGTCCCCCCTGCCCCGCCCCTGATTCCCGGTTCCCCATTGCCGATTTCTATTTGCGCCAGCTCCTGAGGTGCATCTGAAAGCAACGAAAACAGCGGATCTTTCGCAAGCACAAAATCCGGCTGCGTTTACTGAAACAGACGAGCTTTTTGACGTTTCAGATAGATCCCGGCCCCCAGCTTTCAATCTATCCTGTGTAAACTGCAACCCCTCACGCGCCATTCTGTGCGGCACTTACCTTATAATAAGGGGGTGCTGCCCTGTGTAAATTTGCAACTGATCTATTTGAAGCAGCTGTGAGCTGTTGCAATTTTGCACAGGGTATTGCCCACATTCTGTGCCGAACATTCCCGAAACGTGTTGGAAAAACGCACAGGATTGCCTTATTTCCCTATACCGCTTATCGTTGGAAAAACGCACAGGTTACCCCCGGAACAGTTGCAATTTTACACAGGGTATTCCCGCTCCCCTGCCCCGCCGTGACCCGCGTACCTGTTGGAAAACCACACAGGATAGGCCCGTTCCCCGTGTTGCAATTTACACAGGTCTGGTTGTTTTTGGCTTATTTGCAACTTTACGCAGGTTGCTTTCCGCACAGGAAAGTGGTGGTGGAATGCACAGGCTGCAATTGGTTGAACACACAGGTTTGCGTTGTTAAATTACACAGGCTCTACCTATTACTAATATAAAACTAAACATCTAAGCCATAATAACAACCAGAAGTAAGCCGGGAGATGGGGGAGAACGGGAAAAAAGTGGTGTTGCCATTCCATCAGGTTACAGAACCCTGAAACAGCAGGACAGAAAAGCACAATAAAACCCTGTGTAACCTGCACCCGGGCTGCAACCCCCACAGGATATATGGCAAACCACAACGCGGGTGTTGCATTTTGCACAGGGTAATGGCGGTGAAACCCTGTGTAAATTTGCAATTCTTGCGCTGAACAACAGGATGTGCTATAATGTTTAGCATGATGTGCGTGACCACCCGGGATACAGCAACCGATACAGGAGGCCCCTGCTTATGGCGGCAAGTAAACAGAAAAAAGATGATCCGTTTGTCGTTACGTTTGAAGAACGCGGGGACCAGACCATCGTTCGCAAATCCAATGACCTTGTACAGATGACGCGCAACAACCTGACGCTGAGCCAGCAGCGCCTGATGCTGCATATTTTTTCGATGATTAAGCCGGAGGATACGGACCTGCCCTCTTATGAGCTGAGCATTTATGATTTTATCAAGATGACCGGCATGGACCCGCACAGCGGGGCGCTGTACAAGCAGGTGCGCAAAAATATTGAGGAGCTGGCCAACGCGCCCATCCAGTGGATCAAGAATAACGGAACTTCCACGGTGGAAACATTCCGCTGGATCGATAAAGTGCGCATTGATGAGGGCCGCGCGCGCATGACCATCACGCTGGATCCGGTGCTGAAACCGCACCTGGTGCAGCTGAAAACCCTGTATACCACCATGGATGTGACCTACACCATGCTGATGCGGTCCACCTATTCCATCCGCATTTACGAGCTGTGCAAGAGCTACCAGAGCCTGTACCTGAAAAAGAAAGCGGCCGGGGAACCGCTGGTATGGAACCTGAGCATGCTGTATGAACAGCTTTCGTATACGGCCAACCGATGGTCGGATTTCCGCCGCCTGGCACTGGAAAAGGCAAAGGCGGAAATTAACGAAAAGACGGATATTATTTTTAATTACAATGTGTACGAAAAAAAGGGGCAGAAGGTTCTTTCGCTGGTGGTAACGATTGACCCGGTGGATGATGCCGCTGCACAGGCCAACTTGGACAGCATTAACAGCACAGTGCGCAAAAAGAGCAAAAAGAAGGGCCGCCCCACCGTGGCAATTGAGGATTCGCTGCTGGATGACCCCAGCGTGATCACCTTTGATTATGTTTCGGCACCGGAAACAACGATCCCCTATTCCTTTGGACGCCACCGCACCGAGCTGCGGGAGGAAATTGTTGTGAAAGCGCGCATGGATCAGCTGCGCGCGGAGATTACGCCCGAAGAGCTGCACGCGGTGGAAGTGATCATTGATGTGTTGGCAGATGCCTGCTGCACCATCCAGGCAGGCGATGGCGAGCAGGACGGCGGCAACAAAACGGTGTTTGGAAAGATGAATGCCATCATCCTGGATTGCGGCGGGCTGACCAGTTGGCTGGCCGGTGTGGCACCCCGTTATGCACAGGAGATCATTCCCCGGTCGCAGACGATGCGCAGCCCGGCGCGGTACCTGAACAAGGTGCTGCGCGAGGATATGGATAACTATCGCATTTATATTTTCCGCAAGGCAAAGCCGGCAGCAGAACCCAAAGAGGAGCTGTTGGAAGCGGAGTACCATGTGATGGACGAGCCGGTGCAGCAAACGATGCCGGAGCCGGAGCCGCCCAAGGTAGAGCTGATTCCCGAAACGATTGTAAAACGGCAGGATATGCGAAAAGAGTTTGCAAAGTTTGTAGATGATGGATACCTGGAAAAGACGTTGACGAGCGGCCAGCGCGGCGCTTACCACGAAATTTACCGCCACCTGGCAGCGCGGTGCGTGCCATCGCCTTCCAGCCTGCGCAATGGGCTGAAAGACGAAATGCGGCTGCATTACCTGGCCTGCATGAATGAAGTGATTGAAAAGTATGGCAGCCTGACCCCATTGATGGAAGCTATGGCGCATGAACTGGACTTTGATGTGTTTTGGGCAAAGGCCGCCAAGGACCCCAACGTGAATAACCCGATGGGGCTGTTTTACCACATTATTGAAGAACGCGCGCTGAACCCGATCGGCACCATAATGAACGACCAGGCACAACGGCAGAAGGTTGCCGCCAAGGAAAAAGGTGAAAAAGATAAGTGGCACAACGAAAGCTGGATGGATGCTTTTGAGGAAGATATCCCGGATGACAGCGAAGAGTAATTGAGATGAAGCGGAGCGGAACATCCGGGAACGCTATTATAATAAGGTAAGCAGCGGCTGGCAGATTGCTGGCCGCTGCTTTTTTTGTTGGGGTGCAGCTGAGAAATGGAAATATCCTGCGCTTTTTGATTTCAGATAGACCTTGGGCAACACCGCACAATTCCCGCCTTGCGGCTTAAGCACCGCTCCGGCAGCT
>OGDE01000791.1_pt1 | contig 23385 bp, 17 predicted proteins | sample 1570321 | NCBI WGS metagenome assembly OGDE01 (sample SAMEA2581976, study PRJEB24529) | metagenome | biome: Human gut stool | place: China | collected 2011 | reverse complement strand
CTTAAGCACACCTCCCATAAAAATAGCAACAATAAATGAAAACAAAAAAGCAAAAAAGTTTCTATAAAAAGCAGATTTTTTACCTATATATTCAGCCTCTAACGGAAAAGTCAACATTCCAACCATGGTAAGTGTAGTAATTAAAGCAGAAACTTGAGCATAACCTGCTCCATTTTGAAGTAAAGTATTACCAGTTGAAAATGCAACAAAAGTTGGCATCATAGCAATAGAGCCAACTATAGAAGATAATAAGACTCCCAAAATTCCAGAATCTTTACCGATAAGCTTTGATATTGTTTCTATTGATATTGAGGCTAGTATTTGTGCATCTGAATATCTGCTACGTTTCTTTCTTTTCAATTCCACTGCTTTGTTTATAAGCGGTTCATATACTTCATCATTCTTGACCTTCATCGTCATTGCAGTTGTATTTGTTATATTCTTTAATTTTCTAAAGTACTTATTATATTCTGATACATCGCCTAAATATTCTATATCGTCCACTCTAAGTATTTCAACTTCAAATGACTGTGTATTAATCAATTTAATATTACTATATTGCCTGCAAAAAATATTTATGTCCTTTATATCCTGCCTTATATCTATATTTTCAAGTATATTATCTATAACAACAATTATATAATCATTATTAAAATCTATATTATTCTGTTCTATTTTATCTTTTAATTTATTTACAGCATTATATATTCCCTGAAGTGTATCTACCTTTATGTCGTAGTCTGGATATAATATTTTCACCACACTCTCAATTAATTCTTTTCCATCTCTGGAGTCCTCTGTAAATATATAAATCATATTTTTCTCCCGCATACTAATCAAATACTGGCTCTACTGTTAATTTACTATTTTCCTTATCATATTCCACATTGTGCCAAGTTGTTATATCCTGTACAAATATGGAAGTTCTGGTAAACATTAAAAAAATATTACTACTATCATCTAAGCATATTATATTTAAAATATTTTCATTCGTTCTAAAAATCTCATCTGCCCTGTCTATTATAATTAACGTATCTGCACTATTCTTCAATATATTTTTAAAACTATCTTCCACATTACCTGCTAATTCCCATGCTTTTAATGTATCTGTATTTATGCAGATTGTATTTTTAACTTTATTATTATTTATCAATTCATATAAAAATGTTTTCCCTGTTCCACTATCACCATCTAGGAGCTGAGGTTTCCGATACAGATTAATAATTATTTCTCTCTGAGATAACTTATCTTTAAACTCTATTGTTTTCATTGCCTATGCCTTTCATTATTCAAATATTTCAGATGTATTATGAAGAAGATATCCATTATACTCAAAATCAAATATAATATCTTTAGGTATTTCTAAATGTGTAAGCAACACATTCAGACTGCACTCTTTATATTTTTCAAATATATATTTTAAGGCATTAGGTCCACAGGATGTTATATCAATAATTTCATCAGTATTACCTAATTGTGTATATACATAAATAAACTCTGCTGTTCTGCTTCCATCCGATAACTGGTCTACTCTAATTGGAGCATTTGTAAATGGAGATATAATGTTGTTACGACTGTCTACTGTGCATTTATCTATTTTAATTGCTATATCTTCCTGTATTTTATATAAACTATTAATTCCAAACTCTTTTATATACTCTGCCTCTATAAGACTGCATTTATCATATGGACTCTCTATTAACTCTTTTCCCGATTTTTTCACCTGATTTATGTCTGTATATATTTTTATCATAATAATCCAACCTCTTAAAATAAATTAAGTCATTCTACCTGTTACATATCCTGCCATAAAATGCCTCTGCCACCTTACTGAATACCGCATGTTTCTTCCACACAAGTGCCAGTCTTGTTGGAAGTTCCGGCTCTAGCGGAAGAAAACACACATCCGTGTCAAGCTCTGGTTTTTGAAGACCAATCCTCTGATGCATAATCAACGGAATACTTTTAATATCTTCATTTGTCAGTGCCTTTTTAGCAGCTAACGCATCACTCTTATTCATAAGAACTCCCCACTGTGAGCAATCCGGCAGCGAAACAAATTCATACTTAATATTATCAACAGGTTCTAACATAACTGCAAAGTCAAGGCTTCCGTGATTTAACCTTTCCGACACATCCTGCGCATCCCCACTGTAAAAATGAAATCTCACGTCAGGATATTCCCTCCTTAAGTCTGCTGCCACTGACAATATAGTTTCAGATGTACTTCCACCTATATAAATATCACCCGACAACTCCTCAAAATCATAGCTAATCTCATGCTCTGTCTTTTCCACCAGCTCAACAATTTCCTCCGCACGTTTTCGGAGTATTGCGCCCTCCTCTGTAAGAGTAATTTTCTTCTTTCCACGAATTAACAACTGTTTACCCAGCTTTTTCTCAAGCTCCATAAGCTGCTTTGACAGTGATGGCTGGGCAATATGCAGGCTTTGAGCTGCACGCGTAATATTCTCTTCTCTTGCAACAGCAAGAAAATATCTTAACTCCCGTATCTCCATAATACTCCTCACTATCATCATTCTTTTTAACCATATTTTATCATAGATAATAGATATTGGATATTATTTTTTGTCAGTCTATAATACATTTACAATAAAATATAATTATAAAACAGGAGGACTTTTCAATGGAGAAGACTGATAACAGTATTTCCATGAATAATGGTACATATATGCCGCCTATTGGCTACGGCGTTTTCCGTATGACTGATGAAAAACAATGCGAAGATGCAGTGTTTCAGGCACTAAATGCCGGATACCGCCTAATCGACACTGCTGCTGCCTATGAAAATGAACAGGCTGTAGGACGTGCCATAAAGAAAAGTGGAATTCCCCGTAATGAACTTTTCATAACAACCAAGCTCTGGATTACAGATACCTGCTACGAAAAGACAAAAGAGGCTTTTTCGCGCTCACTTAACCGCCTTGGTCTTGATTACGTTGACCTGTATCTTATCCACCAGCCATATAATGATTATTATGGTGCTTGGAGGGCTATGGAAGAATTATATGAAGAGGGCAAAGTAAAAGCCATCGGAGTAGATAACTTTACACAGGATAAGCTTGCTGATTTTCTGTTTTTTAATAAGGTGAAACCTGCCGTAAATATGATTCAATGTAATACATTTTTCCAAGGACAGGATGAGGCAGAATATATGAACAAAGAAAACATCCAGATACAGGCATGGTCGCCTATAGCAACCCTTGATACCGGTCATAGCTGCTTTAATGAAAGAAAAACTGCGGCGCAGATTACGGACTTTTTAAATATTGCTTTAAAATATCATGTGTGACTATAAAAAGGATAAAAGGCATTTATTCTATATATGCAGGAATAAATGCCTAATCACTTCTAAAAAATAATTACTTTAGTAAGTACTTTTTTAGTCTTGTAATTGTCGCATGCTATGCCTGTTCCAAATTCTGCTCCCCTGCCAGCCAGAAATACTTGCGATGCATTAATCCCGAAATAATCATTGTCAGAAATTCAGCTACAGGAATAGCAAGCCATGCTCCTATAATGCCAAACATCTTTGGAAGAACTAACAGCGATATAACAATAAAAACAAGTGTACGGCTAAAAGAGATCAGCGCAGATACTTTTCCATTTGACAATGCTGTAAAAAATCCTGAAGATGTAATGTTAATACCACTGAACAAGAAATTAATGGCAAATATCCTGAAACCGGCAGAAGCCAGTTCCCATGTATGTTGCTCCTTTGTAAAGACCGTAACAATCACTGGTGAAAATATTACAGCTACTGTAACAACCAATACAGAAGAAATTATAACAAATAAGAAAGCAATCCTGTAAATCTTTCTTAACTTCTGCCTGTTGCCCGCACCATACTGAAAACCAATAATTGGACTTATTCCAATAGAAAATCCCATATAAACTGCATTAAATAAAAACTGTCCATACAGCAGAATTGTTATAGCTGCAACTCCATGTTCCCCTGCCAAAGACATCATAACTATATTAAATAAAAATGTAATAACTGCATTTGACAACTGCGATACCATCTCAGAAGAACCATTATAACAGGCCTCAAGAATCTCTTTCAAAGATAGTCTGAAACGGCAGAAATGAAGCTCATTTCTTGTAAATATAAAAAAACATAATCCACATATTGCCGGAATACACTGCCCCATTCCTGTGGCAAGTGCTGCACCTGCAATCCCCATCTGACATGGAACAATAAACATATAATCAAGAAACATATTTGAAATACCTGCTCCAATCATAAGTGCAAGTCCAAGTCCCGGGCGTCCTGCTGTTACCAGAAATGACTGGAAAACTGCCTGCAGCATACAAGCAGGTACAAACAGCATAGCTGTACCAAGATACATACGGCAGTCTGAAAGCAATACATCACTGGCACCAAGAAAACGGGATATTGAAGTAAGAAATGTTTCTGAAAAAATAAGCAGAATGAAACTCAATAATAATACTAATACTACAAACTGTGTCAACGCTTCACGGGCACGCTCTTTTTTTCCTTCACCAAGATATCTACTGATAATTGCACTTCCGCCCGTACCAATCATTGTAGAAACAGCAATAGCTACATTAACTACCGGATATATAATATTAGTTGATGACAATGCATTACTTCCAATAAAACGCGAAATAAATATTCCATCTACAATAGTATACAACGACATAAATATCATCATAATAATTGATGGTGCTGCAAACTTTAAAAGCCCAACAGGGGTAATATTCCTATTAATCGAATAACTCATATGCTAAAACTCCTCTTTCATTTGAATATTATAGGATTGACAAAAGTCAGTATATAGTATAGTGTTACCCTATAGTCAAGAAGAAATGAGGAAAATATGAATAAAAAAAGAATGTATATGACAACAGGAGAACTTGCCAGAATTATGGGAATTACAAAAGAAACATTATTTCATTATGACGAAATCGGATTGTTCAGACCTGCTGTCGTTAAGACAAACGGATACCGTTATTATGAAGTCAGACAAATGGAACTGTTAGATACAATTCTTCTTTTAAAAGAACTTGGAATGCCTTTAAAAGAAATTCAGAAACTTCTTGGAAACCGTAATCCTGAAAAAATGTTGGAGGTTTTTTCTGAAAGAGAACGTAAAATTCAGGATGAAATGACAAAATTAAAAAATATGAAACGATGGATTGTTCATAGAAAAAACAGAATTCAAACAGGACTTCAAGTAAACACCAATGAAATTTATATTCAAAAATTTCCAGTACGTTATTATCTTTACAGCAGTGTAGAAAGTGAAAATGAAGAAGATAATTACAGAAAAACAAATGAACTAATTACCAGATTTATGGAAAATAATCCAGCATTTAAAAGTGATTATGAAGTTGCATATATTCAGCATGGTAAAGATGTGGAATATGGTATTTATAACCGATATGACAATGCAGTTGTCTTATTGGATAAACGTCCACAGAAACTCTCCTATCACATATTTCCAGAAGGTGAATATCTTACTGCATATCACGCAGGAAACTGGAAAAATATTGGAACGGCTTACCAGCGGATGATTGCATACATCAAAGAGCATAATCTGCTGGTTGAAAATGACTATATGGAACGTTATCTGATAGATATTCTTGCTGTTGATAATCCAGATTCTTACATAACTGAGATTACAGTACGACTAAAAAATTAAGTGCTGTATTTATTACGGCACTTAATTTTTTCTCTTTATATACTATCTGTCTGATTACTTTTATCATCTACTTACCTTGCCATGCGGTAAATTTCTTCAAAATCTTTCTGATATAAAACCTTTGCAGAACCCTTTTTACCGCCAGCCGCACGAGAACACGATTCTGCCATTGCAGTAATCTGCTCATCTGTAGGGGCAATACCAAGTTCTCTCATATTAACTGGCATACCAATACGATGATAAAATTTCTCCATAGTCTCTATACCTTTCAGTGCAGTTTCCTCATCACTTCCAGAATGAGTTACTCCCATCACATTTACAGCATACCTTACAAATCTAGGAAGACAATCTTTATAAACATATCTCGCCCAGCTCGACCAGATTGCTGCAAGACCTGCACCATGTGTTACATCAAACATTCCTCCCATTTCATGCTCCAGCGCATGACATACAAAATCACCGCCGTCATTTCCACAACCTGTAAGACCATTATGAGAAAGACTTCCTGCCCACATAATCTCTGCACGTGCTTCATAGTTCATAGGATTATTATGCAATATTTCTGCATACTTCATTACTGTACGCAAAAGGCCTTCAGCTATCTCATCTGTCAGTTCCATATTGCCGCCATTAGTAAAATAACGTTCCATAGTATGCATCATAATATCCGCACAACCCGATTCAGTCTGGTAATCAGGCAGGCTCATTGTCAGCTCAGGATTCATAATTGTAAATTTCGGACGTGATATATTATCATTATATGAACGTTTTTCGCCTGTATCCTCATTTGTTATAACACAACTGTTACTTGTTTCACTACCGGATGCTGCGATAGTTAAAACTGATGCAACAGGAAGAAACTTCTCAGCCTTACGTTCATGCCTGAACAATTCCCAGACATCATATTCCGGCTCAGCAAGTCCATATGAGATTGCCTTTGCAGAATCAATTACAGAACCACCGCCAACTGCAAGAATAAAGTCAATCTTTTCTCTTTTTCCAAGTTCAATACCTTCTCTTACTTTTGATAAATGTGGATTGGGTACTACACCTCCTAATTCCACATATGGTATTTCACTATTATCCAGCGCTGTCTTTATCTTATTAATCAGTCCCGATTTTAAAGCACTTTTTCCTCCGTAGTGGATTAATACTTTATGTGCACCATACTCCTGTAAAAGTTCCACAAGTTTATTTTCTGAATTCCTGCCAAAAATCACCTTTGTAGGTGTGTAATATTCAAAGTTAAACATTATTAAAACCTCCATATCTGTATTATTTTCTATAAATACTGCTTTCAAATTTTACTTTTATAGCCTTTCTTTATACTCTGAAGATACAATCATTGTATCATAAAAACAACAACACTGTCCGTGATTCTTTCAAACTTATCAAAGTATTCCATTAATTCATCTGCTCTTTCAACATTTTCACATACGAACTCCGGCAAATTGCCTTCTCCTCCACTGCAAAATACAGCAATATTGCCTTGCCTGTCAATGCCATACCACTCCATATCCATATGTTCACATTCGCCTGCTTCTATTCTTGACATACATATCCTTTCCTGACTCTTATACTACACTTATTAACATTTTGATAAACAATAATTTTCCACTTCTAACAGGAAGAAATATAACCATAATTTTAAGTAATTACCACCTCAACACAACACCTATACAAGTTCTCCAACCTTTTCCTCTCACCCTTACGTATAACCACACCAATACTCCCAGCATCTATATCCGAGGAAATAATACGGCACATATGTGAATAGCAATTCTTCCAATGACTGTGAAATACAAGCATATAATTACCAAACTTTGCCTGTGCAACAGACCCAAGATTATACTCTGCATTTAATGTCTGAAGTCTGGCGGCAGTTCCCAAAAGAAGCGTTTCAAACGACTTTTCCATATAATAATATGTGCCGCACAAAACCTCTCTTTTGTCTAAATCTTCTTTACTAATCGGTTCTTTTAATGCAAGCTGGTCTTCATCATTTACACCAAATGCACATGTATCCCTGCAAAGTTTTTCAACTTTATTTTTTCTGATTTTCTTTAAAAATACATATCCAACTATACATGCAATAATCTCCGTTATAGGAAATGCCCACCATATTAATGAAACACCCGCATGTCCGTTTTTTACAAAAACAGAAAAAATTCCTGCCAGTGGCAATATAATCACAAGCTGTCTAAGTAATGAAATCGCAAGCGATTCAATACCACCATCCAATGCCTGATAAATTCCCTGATATGCCACATTTATTCCTGCAAAAATAAAGCTTATAGAAATAATTCTCATAGCCTGTATAAAATACCCTCTTGACTGTCCTGCATTAAATAAAGCTGCAAATGCTATTATTGGTGTAATCGCATCTCTTAAACCAAATGCGAGGAACAATACGAATTGCTGCACTTTATAAAATAATCCGTATGCTGTCTGTGCGGAAGGACTAAACTTCAAAATCAAATTCATAACATAAACCATGATAGACATAAGCGCTTGCGCTATAATCGCTGGAAGTACATTTTCTGCATAAAAAAAGTGTGAACTTATCTTGTAAGCTGGACTTACGCTGATAAGCTACACACTTCTAAATGCATTATATATTTTCATAATGTACGACAGCAGATACATAAAAAACGAGCAGCAAAACTGGATTTACGCTAGTCTGCTACTCGTTCAAGAATTATTATATTTTTCTTTTTTGAAAAAGTCAAATAAATATTTCGATTTATTAAATTCATATCCGTATTATACCATAAAAATAACGGCATCGTATATCACTCTCGCAATCGTACAATGCCGTTACTTTTATTTTCTACGATACACCAAACAAAACATATTCTAGTATACGATAACGATAATATCATATACTGGGTTTGCCTTAATGAACTCAAGTGGACCTGAGGGGAGTCGAACCCCTGTCCAAAAGCCCATCCGCTGTTCTTCTACTATCATAGTCAGTTATTTGACATTCCCTTATGCATACGGGAACTAACACCCTTATGCACTTAGTAGCTTCATAATACGTCCATAACCGCAAAGCTTAAGCTATGTCGTTTCTCACATGTTCGAAGCCTGGGTCCTAAAGTGTGAGTGCTCTAGGTCAGACTGCTGCAACTTAGGCAGCGTATGCTAAATTATCTTCAGCGTTTATATTTAAGTTTGCCATTTAACGCATTGCATACGGATAGCTTCACCAGTTTCAAAACCCCTGTCGAAACCTTTACAAGCCCATATATTAAATTGTAGTCTTTAATGACCATATAATATATAACATTATATACTGCTTAAAGTCAATATATTCTTATAAATAATTAATTAATTTTTTTATAAATTATGATATAATAGAGCGCAAAGGAAAAGAAAGCGGCTGTGAAACAGATATTTAACTATTCAAATACAGCCGCTATGTTAATACATTCTAAATATACGAAACCGTATCTGTTTTTTCATCACTAAACTTTTTGCATGAATATCTGTTTTTTATTACTTCTGTGAATTCCATAATTACAACTTCCTTTCTTAATCTGTAATAAAATTATTAATTATTATCTTACCCCAGATTTCTAATCTTAAAGTCCTTAGCCGCCTCTCTTTGCTGGTCTTTCTTGGCAATCGACTCACGCTTGTCGTAGTTCTTTTTACCTTTTGCAAGACCTATCTGCATTTTCACCTTGCCATACTTAAGATAAACCTGAAGCGGAACAAGTGTGTAACCCTTTGTAGATAACTGCCCAGCAAGCTTGTTAATCTCACTCTTATGTAAAAGAAGCTTCTTAGGTCTTAATGGGTCTTTGTTGAATATATTTCCTTTTTCATAAGGCGTAATATTCATATTAATTGCAAATACCTCGCCATTTATTATCTGTATATATGACTCTTTTATGGAACATTTTCCCTGTCGTATAGACTTAACCTCTGTTCCACACAGCTCCATACCTGCCTCTATCTTATCTTCTATAAAATAATCATAATAAGCCTTTTTATTATTAGCAATAAGTCTGTTGCCACTGGCACTATCCTTTGCCATCATATCCCTCCTTATAATCAAAGCATGATAAAATTAATTATATCTGTCATCATAATCCTCTGCAAACATAAAATCGATTGTTCTTGCTATCTTATTGGTTCCTATAGTCACAACATCAACCTTCTGTCCCAGCTTATATGTTTTGTGTGTCGTTTCATTTACCATCTCATAATGGTTCTCGTCAAATATATAGAAGCCTGGCATATCATTTACAGATACCATTCCTTCTATTGTATTAGGAAGTTCGACATATATGCCCCAGTTAGTTACACCTGATATGACACCAGAGAACTTCTCACCCTTGAACTGCTCCATGTATTCAACCATCTTGAGCTTGTCAGTATCTCTTTCTGCCTCATCTGCCCTTCGCTCGGTAGCGCTTGTCTGCTCCGCAACATCCGGAAGTATTTTATAGTAATGATCTTTTCGCTTTTCGCTCATACCACCATGCAGACACTCTTTTATAATTCTGTGTATCTGTAAATCCGGATAACGTCTTATAGGTGATGTAAAGTGGCAGTAATACTTGGCTGCAAGTCCAAAATGTCCTATACATTCCGGTGTATACTTAGCTTTTTTCATTGAACGCAATGTAAGCCTGCTTATAAGATTTTCCTCATCTGAGCCTGATATTTTCTCTAAAAGCTTCTGAAGCTCCTTAGGATGTATCTCATCTGTTATGTGCATTGAATATCCAAAGTTATTGATAAATGTTGACAGCTTGATTATCTTTTCAGGGTCAGGATTTTCATGTGTCCTGTAAAGAAATGGAACTTCCTGCCAGAAATAATCCTCTGCAACTGTTTCATTAGCTACAAGCATAAAGTCTTCTATAAGCTTTGTTGCAACATTTCTGTCATAAGGCTCTATCTTAACCGGATGTCCCTTAGTATCAAGTACTATCTTAGACTCTGGAAAATCAAAATCTATCGAACCACGCGCAAATCTCTTCTTTCTAAGAAGCGCGGCAGCCTCCTCCATAAGCTTAAACATAGGAATTAATTCTTTATATTTTTCTATCTCATTTGCATCATTATCTTCAAGAATTTTCTTAACAGAGGTGTATGTCATTCTTCTGTCAACATTGATGACTGACTCACATATCTTGTGACCTACGACCACTCCCTTTGAATTAATATCCATAAGACAGCTAAGTGCAAGTCTGTCGCAGCCTTCATTAAGCGAACATATGCCGTTTGACAGCTGGTGAGGTATCATAGGTATAACTCTGTCAACAAGGTAAACGCTTGTACCACGTTTTAACGCCTCTTTATCAAGCGCACTTCCCTCTATTACATAGTGGCTGACATCTGCAATGTGAACACCAAGATGATATATATCCCCCTCTTTTGTCAGCGATACAGCATCGTCAAGGTCCTTTGAATCTTCTCCATCTATAGTAACCATAACAACATCCCTGAGGTCGGTTCTTCCCGCCTTATCCTTTTCGTCCACCTCGTCAGGTATGCTCTTCAGCTGCTTTTTAACGCTGTCTGGAAACTCCTCCGGCAGGTCATATGCCTTGACTATCGACATAATATCTGTTCCCGGGTCGTCTATATGTCCTATGACTTCTGTAATTCTTCCCTCAGGATTTCTTCCACCTTTGCCATAGTCTGTTATCTTGACTATAACCTTGCTTCCGGTAACTGCGCCCTGCTCATGCTCCTTGGATACAAATATATCACATGCTATCTTCTGGTTATCAGGCACAACAAATCCGAAATTTTTATTTCTCTGGTATGTTCCCACAAGTGTCTTAATCTCATGGTCAACTATATCTATAACCTTTCCTTCTGCTCTTTTATCGCCCTTTTTAGGAAGTGTTATAACTATCTTGACTTTATCGTGGTAGAAAGCATTTTTCGTGTCGCTTGCCTTTATAAATATATCCTCATCCTGTCCTTCTACAGACACAAATCCAAAGCCCCTGCTTGTACTTTCAAATGTGCCTATAAGTGCAACATTGTCAGGCTTCATATACTTTCCTTTTTTACTTACTCCTATTGTTCCGTCAGCCACAAGTGCATCCAGTACTTCCTGCAGCTCGTATCTCTTATCCTTCGGAATACCAAGTAATATGGCTATTTCCTTTGTCTTCATAGGAACATATAATTCATTATTAAGGATAAGGTCAGCTATATTTTTCTTTCTTTCCTTGAAAATGTCTGTCTTCATCGTTGTCACCTCTGTTTCGTATTATAATTTTTTCTTTTAGCCTGCATTATGTCATAAATTATTTACTTTGCCGTGCAAGTCTAAGAAAGCAAAGCTTTCTTAGACTGTCGGACATTCGCCCTATACGATAAAATTCTAAAAAAGAACTCTGTGCAAGCACAGTTCTTTTTTATTCTTTTATCCTGCACGGCTCATTGTTTACGCACATTATATCACAAAACGCCCTTAAGATATATTATATCTTAAGAGCGTCCTCTGTAAACACTTAAATTAGAAATTAATATTTAAAATAATAGCAATAAGAACAAATAACACTGAAAGTACTTTTGTAATTGTTACAAGCTTTCCTTCCATAGAACGTCCCTTGTTCTTACCCCAGTATGTTTCTGCTGCACCTGAAAGACCATTCTGCTTGCTTTCCTGCATAAGAACCACTACTGTTAAACATATACATACTAATATAAATATACCCATTAAGACTATTCTTAATGTATCAGCCCATGACATACCAAACATATATCAAACCTCCTAATAGATTGCAAAAATCACAATGAAGCTATTATACCAAATAAATAATAAATGTGCAACTAATATTTTACTGGTATGTGTAATAAATTTTATGATACATTTATATCATTACTTCTTAATAAGAAGTGATTCTCCTGTCATCTCGGCTGGCTGTTCAAGTCCCATTATCTGGATGAGAGTAGGTGCTATATCGCATAATCTTCCGCCTTCTCTTAATGTGTATGACTCATCATAGTTCACAAGAATAAATGGAACTGGGTTAGTTGTATGTGCTGTATGTGGTGCGCCTGTTTCGTAATCAATCATCTTTTCTGCATTACCGTGGTCTGCACAGATGAATAATACGCCGTCAACATCCTTAATAGCCTGTACTGCCTTTCCAACAAGTTCATCAATCTTCTCAACAGCCTTAACTGCTGCTGGAATAACGCCTGTATGTCCAACCATATCAGGGTTAGCGAAGTTGATTACGATAACATCATACTTGTCTGACTTTATAGCCTCAACAAGGTCCATACTAACCTCTGGTGCGCTCATTTCTGGCTTTAAGTCGTAAGTAGGAACATCCTTAGGTGAATTAACAAGAAGTCTGAATTCATCTACATTAGGGTCTTCAACACCACCATTAAAGAAGAATGTTACATGTGCGTACTTCTCTGTTTCTGCAAGACGAAGCTGCTTCTTGCCGTGTGCTGCAAGGAACTCGCCAAATGTATTCTTAATTTCTTCCTTCTTGAATGCTACAAGCTTGTTAGGAATAGACTCATCATAATCCTTGAAGCATACAAATGTTGTAGGAATATACTTTCTCTCAAAGCCTACGAACTTATCATCACAGAATGCTCTTGTCATCTCTCTTGCTCTGTCTGGACGGAAGTTAAAGAAGATAACTGAATCATTTTCCTTTACAACTGATAATGGCTTGCCGTTCTTTGTAATAACTGTAGGTACTACGAACTCATCTGTAACATCTGCTGCATATGAGTCTTCCATAGCCTTTACAGCGCTCTCAGCCTGCTTTCCTTCACCTGTTGTAAGTGAAAGATATGCCTGTTCAACTCTGTCCCAGTTATTATCTCTATCCATAGCATAGTATCTTCCTGCTAAAGAAGCTACCTTACCAACACCGATTTCTGACATTTTTTCTTCAAGCTGTGCAACAAAGTCCTTACCAGATGCTGGTGGAGTATCTCTACCATCAAGGAATGCATGTACATAAACATTAGATACACCATTCTTCTTAGCCATCTCTAAAAGACCATATACATGTGAAATGTGGCTGTGAACACCACCGCTTGATAAAAGACCGAAAAGATGAAGGTCTGAATTATTCTTCTTGCAGTTTTCCATAGCAGCAAGAAGCTCTTCATTGTTAAAGAAATCTCCATCTTCTATAGACTTTGTTATTCTTGTAAGGTCCTGATATATTATTCTGCCAGCACCGATATTCATATGTCCAACTTCTGAGTTACCCATCTGTCCGTCTGGAAGACCTACATAACTGCCAGAAGCATTACCCTTTACAAAAGGATATTCCTTCATTAACTTATCCATAACAGGAGTATTTGCCATAGCAATAGCATTACCTTCTGTTTTGTCACTTAAACCATAACCATCAAGTACCATTAATACAACTGGTTTCTTACTCATATTAATCCTCCATTCTAACGCATGCGATGCGCCTTAAGCATAATCCAAAATAGCCGCTATATACTTATACTGTAAACTTATACTCATTTAATACACGCATAAATCCTAAACTTATATAACTGATAGCAACCTCTGATTTCACCTGTTGTATAATAGCATAATTATCTGAAATATGCAATTAGTGATAAATAAAATAAAGCAGGGAGTAACTACAAAACTTCCACCCTGTAGTTATTCCCTGCTTTACAGCCTTGTCCCCTTTCTTTACACTTATTATAACGCTTCATAATTAACAATATTACAGAAGTCTGGCTTAAGGCTTGCGCCTCCAACCAATCCACCATCTATATCTGGCTGTTCAAAAAGTTCTTTTGCATTAGATGCATTAACTGAACCACCATAAAGAATTCTTACTTTAGATGCTACCTCATCATCGTATATTTCCCTGATATTACCTCTTATAGCCTCGCATACTTCCTGGGCCTGTGCTGACGTGGCAACTCTTCCTGTACCAATAGCCCATATAGGTTCATAAGCAACTATGCACTTAACTGCATCCTCTGGCGATACCTGTGCAAATGCCGCATTTATCTGCTTCTTTATGAACTCTAATGTTATTCCTTCTTCCCTCTGCTGGATAGTTTCACCACAGCAGATTATAGGTATAAGACCATATTCGATAGCCTTTCTTACCTTTCTGTTAATACATTCATCATCCTCGTTAAAATACTGTCTTCTCTCAGAGTGACCCAATATAACATATGATACTCCTGAGTCAACTAACATTCCCGGTGATATTTCCCCTGTAAATGCTCCCTTCTCCTCATAGTGCATATTCTCTGCACCAACCTTTATATCAGTATCTTTCACTGCTTCAACAACTGGTATTATGTCGATAGCTGGAACACAGAATACAACATCAACATCACTACCTGAAACTTTATCACGGAGCTCACATACAAGCCTCACTGCTTCCTTTGGAGTCATATTCATCTTCCAGTTTCCTGCTACAATCTTCTTTCTCATACTAAAACCACGCCTCCATACAATATGTTACTGATTAATATTCAGTCGAATGTTATGAATATATTATTAACAGCGATAATTCCTTACTATCCTACATAATTCATATCAACCACGCACAGTAACTATAATAACATCCTTAATAATATATAAAATAATTATTAACTTTACAGAGTGACGACACAAACGGAAAAATAGAATATCGGTATGTTAATTCCAAAACATATAAGGAGGCGTTAAGATGAAAAGGTTACTGAGTATACTTTTATGTTCGGCAATGCTGGTTACGGCATTACCCGGAATGTATTATTCGCAGGGTTTTGGCTGTGAAACTGTATATGCACAGGAGAATGAAAGCACAGTACAGGAAATCGATTACCAGCTCAACGGAGGACACTATGTAAGCGGATATAAAGCTCCGCTGAATTATCCGGTTGCAGAACTTCCTGATAAGGACAAAGTGATTAATCAGGGATATGAGTTTGGCGGATGGTATGATAATGCCGAACTTGCCGGAGAGCCGGTTACTAAGATTAATCAGGGTGATTATACAGGCGTGGTAGTGCTTTATGCCAAGTGGGTGGAAAGATATTATTACATTGATATACCGCAGAGTGTTGATACATTTGCAGGTGGCACAGGTGAAGTACAGGTAGCAGGACATGCAGGTGGTCTGTATGAAAAAGATAAAGTAAGTGTATCGGTATCTTCGGATAATGAGTGGAAGCTTATTAGTAAGAATTCCGCAAATGTAGATATAAGGCTCGGTTATGGCCTCTATACGGATGATAACAATGAGGTGCTTGCAGACAATTCAGTTGTATCAGAGCTCACGGCAACAGGTTTTGATAAGGCAAAGAAGTACTTTATAAGATTAACAGATACACCGGCGTATGCTGGTACATATTCAGACAGTCTTACATTTGACATAGCATTTGAAACTACAAAATATAATATAAAGTATGTTACCAATGGCGGAACTCTATATTCTAAAGAGAAGGATGAGCAGCAAAGAAGCATAGAACTTAAGGAGGAAACTTATGAGGCAGGCACAAGCCTTTCTTCACTTCCATCACCGGGAAAAGAAGGAGCTGTATTTCTTGGCTGGTGCTATGATTCCTCATGTACAGAATATGTAAGCTCAGATGACAGGCTGTTAAGCGATGTAGTCTTATATGCAGCATGGACTGATACACAGGAGCTTAGGACAGTAAGCCTTGAAACATATGCAAGAAGCTATGATGTTGATGCCAACGACTTCTCTATAACTATAACAGATAAGACAGGAAGTCTTACGGCAGATGAGGTAAGTGGTCTTATAAAGATAAAGAATACAAGTGATATGCTCGATGAAATATCTGCTTTCGTGTCAGCAAAGGCTGTTTTGGACGGGGAATATACATTTTCAATTAATAACCCGGAAGGATGGCAGCAGGGAAGCTCATATCGTCTTGAACTTGATGATGACAGATTATATTTTACAGGTTATGACACAACTATAAGAGAGTATGACTTTACGGTGTATAAGCCGGATGTAAGAAATACTGAATTAAATAAGGATATAAAGTATATAAGCTCAGGCAGTATTAGTGACCTTATGGTTGATGGAAAGGCGGCGGACAGTATATCTGTTTCAGCTATGACAGTAGGTGTTGATGGAACAATAACCGACTCCACAAAGGTTACAGGAAGTTTTACATATGTCAATGATACATTAAGTCTTGGAGATAAGATAGCTGTATATGAAGGGAATGTTATTCCTTCTCTTGATACAGAAGCGGTTACAGATGATGATGTGTCGTTCTTTGAGATAACATCGGCAGATGACAGCCGCTATACATACAGGGGGCTTGCTGCTAAGGAGATACTTTTTGTTCCGGATGTGCTTCCGGTTAATATTAAGGATGATAAAGATAACGATGTGGGGAACAACAGTGTTATCATAGCACAGGATAAGCTGACATATGATAATGTTGATGCGAAGGATAATCCATCACTTGGTGAAGACACAACCATAGATAATGGAGATTATCTGGCTTTATATAATGATGGCGATGATAATATCCAGTATGCAGTTATAACAGAGGTGTCCAAGACGGATACAGATTATATAATTGTATACAGTGAAGTAAGCTGGGAAGAAGTACAGGCTGCTATGGATATATATCAGACTGACAACATTAACGGCGATACAATATTAAAAAATCAGGATACAGAAGAGATTGAAAGAAGTGTTGAGCAGCAGGCAGTTGACAGCGGCTTTGCACAGAGTGTTGCAGATGAAGTCGCAAGGGCAGTTGTTATGACAGACTCTTATCAGGAACTAAGTGAATATTTATCAGACAATCTTGGGGCTGATATAAGTGTCAGTGCTGCTGATGGTTATAGTGAAGATGCTGCTACACAGGTTATGGATGATGGCATAGCATTGTATGCGGGTGATAATAAGCCGGCAGTAAAGCTTGACCACGTTAATGCGGACCTTTCGACAAGACTCCAGCATTTTGATGATATAAGCGGATTAAGACTTGCGCTTGATATTGGTGTTGAGATTGAACTTTCTAATATAAAAGTAGTTGTTTCTGCTACATTTGAGCAGGAAGTAAAGATGAATATCAATGTAAGTGGTAAAGCTGTATGGAAAAAATGGAAAGATATAATTCCATATATAGATGATTATAGTGTTGCTGTTTCATTAGACCTTTATGATTATACGGGTATTAACTTTAATGTTGATGTGACAACATCAGAGGGCGATGATGAGGAAGATGATGAAAATACAACAAAGCTTGATACTATCATCAATAATATAGCAGAAGAATTAAAGAATATGATGGAGCTTGGAACTACATATATTTCTGATAATTCTGATATATCTACAAGGCTTGAAGATATAGGTGATATCGGTAAAGATAATGATGACGATGAAGATAAGGAAATATCAGTAGCAAAAAGTCTTGCCGAAAGATATTCAGATATGCTTGATAATGAGTCAGACTGGGTTGAGCTTTACAGCAAGGCACTTACAGAGTCACACGTAAGGGTTATAGGTATTATTGATGTAGAGTTTAAGGTTGAATTCGTGGTATCAGCTAATGTCAATATATCAATGGGAATGACTTACTGGTATAAGAATGGCAAGAGATATGTATACAGCATACTGGTATTTAGTAAAAATGTTACAAGTGATACTATTGACTTAAGCGAAGAACAGTATGAATTTTCGGTATATGCCATAGGAACTGTAGGTATAAGGGCAGGCATACGTTTAAGTGCCGGTGTTGGTCTTATATCGACCAGGCTTGCAAGTGTCGGATTTTCGTCAGAGGTTGGTGGATATGCCCAGATATGGGGGTATCTGTATTATCAGCTTAAGTATGCGGCATCTGCTGGAAGAAGTGCAAGCTCTATGGGAGCTATATACATGGAAGTAGGTGTATATATGCAGGTCGATTTCCTTGCACAGGCATTTGCAGGTACATTCAGTTATAATCCGACACTTTTTGAGAAACAGTGGCCATTATATAGTGTCGGTGTTGTTGAAAATGTATGCGATTTCACATATGGACAGGGAGAATATAAGGATATAAAGCTCAAGCGTGATATAAAGGCAGTACGTATTCCATCTACATACTTTAGTATGCAGTATCTTGATATGAAGGATGGTCTTGATGATAATGATGAGTACTTTAATAAGATATATGATGATGACAGCAGATATTATGTAATTACAATGACTAATCCTGCTTTCACATATGACCCATTAACCAATGTAATATCGGTTGACCCTGGGGATGAACCAGAGCAGGATGGAGAGATGATAATAACATGGAAGAGCCAGAAGGGTTCGTTCAATACGAAGCCTATTACAAGAAAAGTTTCTCTTCACTGGGATAACTTAAGGGATGGTTATTACATAGCATTTCAGACAAATGGAGGTTCTATAGTAGATACAGTTGTCGCAAAGTATGGTAAAGAGATAGCAAAACCGGCTGACCCGGTTAAGGCTGGTTATACATTTGCAGGCTGGTATCAAGATGAGGCACTCACAAAGAAATATGAAGTGCCGGATACAATGCCTGATGAGGACAGAATAGTATATGCCAAGTGGGAAGCTTCAGATATGACATATAGTGTCGTTGATTATGTAGAAGGTACAGATGGTGTATACAATGTAGCTGCTACAAGAAGTGAAACTGCAAAGACAGATGAAACAATATCTGTACAGCCGGCAGAAAGAAGTGGATTTATTACGCCACCAGCATTATCGCAGGTAATTAAGGCTGATGGAGGTACAAAGTTTAATTACTATTATGCAAGAAATAAGTACAATATAAAGTTCATATCAGAAGGAGAAGTTGTTTCGGAGGGCAGTTATACATATGGAACACAGATGCCAACACCGTCTGTATACAGACCGGGATATGATTTTGCAGGCTGGGAGCCTGAGGTAAGTTATACAGTTCCTGCTTCAGACATGACTTATACTGCTGTATGGAAAGAGTCAGATGATGTTGTATACACGACAAAGTATTATCTTGAAAATGAGAATGGCGGATATGTACTTGACAGAATTAACCCTGCAAAGGGAACAACAGGACAGGCGGTTACGGCTGCTGTGGCAGATTATGATGAAGACAGCTATACTATAGTGAAGGATATGCCTTCCGGCACAGTAAATGCAGACGGTAGTCTTGTACTTAAAGTATACTATGACAGAAGTACATACAACATTACATATGATACAACAGGCGAAAAGCTTGATAATACCACACAGGCAGTCAAGTGGGGAACAAAGGTTATTACACAGGTTCCTGATAAGGCTGGTTATGCATTTGCAGGCTGGTACACCGACAAGGAGTGTACAGAAAGCTTCAATGAAGTTATGCCAAAAGCCGATATAACACTTTATGCAAAGTGGGATAAATCAAAGGTAAATTATACTGTAGAGCACTATATGGAAACTACAGATGGAAGCAGCTATGAGCTTGAAGACAGACAGGTATATGTAACTGATGTGGAAAGTGAGGTTACTCCTGAGGTTAAGAATGTAAAAGGCTTTACAGCACCAGATAAGCAGACTGTAAAGGTCAATTCAGACAGCTCAACAGTTATTAAGTATTATTACAAGCGTAACATACATAAGCTGACACTTAAGTATAATAATGGTGAGGATGACGGAGTATATGAGTACCGTTATGGAACCAGATTATCAGTAGGGCAGCCGTTAAGAAAAGGTTATATATTTGCAGGCTGGGATAAGGATATAGCCGGGGTTATGCCGGATGAGGATGTTACATATACAGCAGGCTGGAATATAGCACAGTTTACTATAAGCTTTAAGACAGATGGAGGAAGTGAAGTGGAGTCTATAACACAGGATTATAACACAGGCATTACTGCACCAGCTAATCCAGTTAAGAAGGGCTATACTTTCACTGGATGGGATAAGAAAATTCCAGACTTTATGCCGGCAGAGAATATGCTTCTTACAGCACAGTGGAGTAAAGATGTATACAACATAACATATAATCTTAATGGTGGAGAAGCTGATAATCCAGACACATATCAGGTTGACAGCAGTGTTATCACTCTTAAGACCCCGGTACGTAAAGGTTATACATTCACAGGCTGGAGTGGAACAGGCATAGATGGTATCAGTGAAAATGTTGTTATAACAACAGGTTCTACAGGTGGTAGGACTTATACAGCTAACTGGACAGAAAACAGCTATACTATCCAGTTTATGCCGTATGGTGATGGAACAACAGGTTCGATGGATGAGATGTCACTTATGTATACAGACGAAACATCACTTAGTGCCAATGTATTTGCAAGACCTGGTTATACATTTGAAGGCTGGTCTGTCGAGGCAGGCGGTGAGAAGAAGTATGATGATGAAGAGGTTGTGAGCGGACTTAAGTCAGGTAATGGCGAAAGAATTACTCTTTATCCTGTATGGACAGCAAATGAATATACCGTACACTTTGATGCAGGCAGCGGAAAAGAAATAGAAGATGCTGTGTATACATATGATAAAGAATATGAACTGCCAGTTACTACAAGAAGCGAATACAGGTTTATGGGCTGGTGCGTTGAAGACGGAGGAGCAGTTATATACTTACCGGGTGTATCGGCATCCAACCTTGTAGAACAGGGAGAAGTTACGCTGTATGCAAGCTGGCTGAAGGTAGAATTTAACTACAGTGATTTTAATAGTTATCATGTTACAGATAATAGTAAAGAGGAACCTGTAAAATATCATTTTATCATTGGCGGCAGCAGTGCGGATAATAGTTCGACAAATGGTGGACGTACTAATACTATCTTTATGGATGGAATATCTTTGGAAGAGATAAAACGCGTATGCAGTACAATGACATTCACTATCACATATAAGCTTGATATGGATGATGATGGATATGCAGATATGGATACCACATATAGAAGAGCCTCTGATGGTAAGTGGTGTAGCTTTAAGGAAGAGGATATAGACATAAAAAAGAATAATGGTAATACATTAACTTATACTTACAGTATAAATCTTTCAGATGTTGATGCTATATGCTACAGATTTGATGCACATGGAAAGGGAAGCGACAAATACTGGCTTCGTAATATAAGATTTAATGCAAGGTTTAATTAAAAAGCTTAAATATTACACAGATGACTAAAGGGTTTGTGCAGGCTGGCTGTATAGCTGGTTTGCACAGACCATCGTGGAAAGTGCCGGAGGTATTTAAACTATAACAGAAAAATATTAAACACATTATAAATATATATCTGGTATTATAAATAATAAAGTATTTGAATGATAATTAGTGGTAAGTAAATGCAATAAGAAAAAAGGAGGAGTTGTATGAAACTGTCTAAAAACAAGATAATGGCAGGCATAATTGTAGTTCTGTGTGTGATTATTGCAGGTCTGATTATATATATGGCTGTTGGAAGAAAGGGTAAAGATATAGGGAATGATAATACATTTACACCTTCCATCGATTCTAATGCGGGTGATATAGGTTCGGGTGGCAATGTATCAGATAATAAGCAGAGTATAAGAATTCCTGGATATCCATCTATAACAATAGCAGCTGATAAGGAAGAGGTTACGATGAATCTTATGAATCCTGAGGGTAATCCATGTTATTTTACATTTGAGATAGTTCTTGGCGACACAGGTGAGAGTCTGTATAAGTCAGATATGGTAGAGCCGGGAAAGGCGATAACTAATGTAAAGTTAAATCATAGTCTTGCAGCAGGAGAGTACATGGCTGTTATTAAGATAAGTACAGCATCACTTACAGATGGTACGGCTATGAATGGAGCAAATGTGGAAACTACACTTGTTGCGAAATAAAAAATAGTATAGATAATATAGATGCTTTAGAATATGTGGGATTAGTATCTGTGCGCACACGATATTAACTCATAAAAGCCTGAAAAGTGCGCAGAAATGAGGATTATTATGAGAAAGCTAGTGGCAGCAGCACTTAGTGCAATGCTTGCGGTGGCAAGTGTTGTGCCTATATGTGCTCAGGAAACAAGACAGACAACAATAACAGTATCAATAGACCCGGAATATACAGTCACTATTCCGGCAAGTACTTCAATAGCCAGTGGAGTAACAGAAAGCAGCATAGGAACAGTTGCTCTTGAGGGGGCAAGACTTGAACCGGATAAGAGTGTGCAGGTATCGGTGGATGCCAGTGGAAAGTTAAAGAATAGCAGAGATTCGACAAAGACTATTCCATATAAGCTTATGAATGGTAACAGTGAATTCAGGTCGGCGAGCTATTCTGCGAGTGGAAACAATACACCACTGACACTATCTATCAATAAGACGGACTGGGATAATGCATATGCCGGTTCATATTCCGATACGCTTGTATTTACAATATCTTATAAATAAGCTGTATAATGTTTTTTAGCATCTTGATTGAAACAGTGGTACGATTATTTCATGTCTTAATTTAGAGATAGATATATATAGCAAGTTTAAATGTCAATTATAGATATTAGAAGATGGTAGGAGAAAGATTGGTTAAAGGGGCTGTGTTTTTAGCCTTGATAGTGTTAGCAACAGGATGCCGACATAAGGATGAACCTTTGAAGCCTCTCGTGATTGTTGATAAACCGGCAAAGGAAGATGTACAGATCTTTGGTGAATATGTCGGACGCATTCGGGCAGCTCGGTTCGTGGAGATACATGCCCGCGTTGAGGGTTATCTGGAAAAGATGTTGTTTGTGGAAGGAAAGGAAGTTAAGCAGAATGAA
>OGDE01000787.1_pt1 | contig 23509 bp, 19 predicted proteins | sample 1570321 | NCBI WGS metagenome assembly OGDE01 (sample SAMEA2581976, study PRJEB24529) | metagenome | biome: Human gut stool | place: China | collected 2011 | reverse complement strand
GGAAAGATGTTCGTAAAAGGTGCTTCCGATCTGCCGGAGTTCTATCAGGATATCGTGACAGATGAGCTGAATGTAAAAGAAATCGAACTTACAGATGATGTTCGTGCATTTACTTCTTATACATTTAAACCACAATTAAAGACAGTTGGACCAAAATATGGTAAACTGTTAGGTGGAATCAAAAATGAACTCAGCAGTCTGGACGGAAATGCTGCTATGGACGAACTGAATGTGACAGGTGTTCTGAAGCTTCAGGTAAATGGACAGGAAATTGAACTTACAAAAGAAGACCTTCTGATCGACATGGCACAGATGGAAGGATATGTATCTGAGAGTGACTATGGTATCACCGTTGTACTGGATACAAACCTGACAGAAGAACTTCTGACAGAAGGATTTGTACGTGAGATCATCAGTAAGATCCAGACTATGCGTAAGGAAGCCGGATTTGAAGTTATGGACAAGATCAAGGTAACTTACGACGGAAGCGAAAAAGCAGAAAAAGTATTTGCAGAGTATGCAGAGCAGATCGGACAGGAGACACTTGCGGTAGCAGTTGAAAAGGCTGAACCTGCAGGCTATGTGAAAGACTGGAAGATCAACGGTGAAGCTGTAAATATGGGTGTAGAAAAGCAGGGAGAATAATCCCTGCCGCTGCGCAAAATGAGAAGGGAATATAAGCATGTACAGTAAAAGATTTGAAAAAGAAACTTTTAAAAATGATGTGAAAGAAAATGTGCGGACATTGTATCGTAAAGAGATTGAAGAAGCAACTCCGCAGCAGATTTTCCAGGCAGTATCTTATGCAGTAAAAGAAGCAATCGTAGATGACTGGCTTGCGACACAGAAAACATACGAAAAAGAAGTGACGGCAGATGGGAAGGCCGATATCTGATCTATATAAATGGAAGCAAAAAATACCGTTCCGTATATGCCCCTTCTTATAATGAAGTAAAGCAGAAACTCTTTAACAGCAAGAAAGAATCTGAGATTACTCTGCTCGCCCGGAAAGAGCAGACAGCTCCCCTAAACGGCAGTGCTGATATGAGTCTTGATGAAATCGGTCAGTTGTGGCTTATCTATATTAAGGATAATCGCAAGTACTCCACCTACAGAAAATATGCCAACATCTATGATATGCATATCCGGGATACTTTTGGCAGTCTGACAGCAGACGAGATCAGTCTGGAAATCATAGAGAAAGCTCTGCCAAAGGATATGTCCGCCAGTCTGTACAAAAGTATTTACTGTGTACTGAATCAGATTTTAGCTTATGGAAACCGATACTGCGGCACTCCAAAAATTCATTTAAAAGCAGAAAAACTGCGGACAGTTCCCAAACCCGTACAGACAATAAACGCTACAGACCAGCAGAAGCTATGCCGCTATCTGCTCTCAGATCCTGATTCCTGTAAGCTTGGCATTCTGATATGCCTGTATATGGGACTGAGACTCGGGGAAATCTGTGCCTTAAAGTGGGAAGATATCGACTTCCAGAGAAAAACGATTCATATTAACAGGACTGTCCAAAGAATTCAGGTCGGGCAGGAGGATCAGAAAACGATTCTGTATGAAGGATCGCCCAAAACGCTCTGCTCTGTCCGTGAGATCCCGATTCCGGAATTTCTCTTTCCACTTCTTCTCTCTTGTAAGGATGATGGGGTTTATGTGTTGAATAAATTTTCCCCGATGGAACCCCGTACTTATCAGTACAAGTTTTATTCTTATCTGGATAAAGCATATATAAAGAAGTCTCACTTTCACGCACTGCGCCATACATTTGCGACAAACTGTATCAGCAATGGGGCTGATGTCAAGAGTGTCAGCGAAATGCTTGGCCATTCTAATGTAAATATCACTTTAAATAAATATGTCCATCCATCTATGGATACCAAGCGGAACATTCTGGATTCGCTTTCTTCTATCTCATCTATAAATGGTCAGATCAGTGGTCGGATCATTTCTTAATCTTTGATCTCATGCACGTTTCCGGTGCCCATTTCGCAGATTAAAACAATCTGCGAAATCAAACTTCCTCCTGCTTCGTACCTCTGGGAGGGATACAGGAAATGAGCATACATCTTTTCAAACACAATCAGGAAGCATATAACTCAGTTACCGCCATGCTTGAGCGGGAAAAAATGGCAGCAGTCATCCATCCCACAGGCACAGGGAAATCCCTGATCGCATTTAAGCTGGCAGAGGAACATCCATCAGAGAAATTTCTATGGCTTTCGCCAAGTGAATATATCTATCAGACACAGCTGGAGAATCTCGGAATGGAATTCGATAACATCCAATTCATGTCCTACAGCCGTCTGATGAAGAACGAAGACAGCATCGAAACCCTGCATCCGGATTATATCATCCTGGATGAATTTCATCGCTGTGGTGCTGCAGAATGGGGCAAAAGCGTCAGGAAACTTCTGACCGCCTGTCCAGATGCGAAGAGACTCGGGCTGTCCGCGACCAATATCCGTTATCTGGACAACCAGAGAAATATGGCAGAAGAGATTTTTGATGGAAAGATTGCATCCGAGATGACACTCGGAGAAGCTATCGTCCGGGGAATACTCCCGGAACCGAAATATGTGATCGCCATGTATTCATATAAGAAAGAACTGGATCAGTTAAAGAAAAGAGTCCAGGCATTATCGAATCAGGGCCTCATCACAGAGAACCAGAAACTGCTTGAGCAGCTGCGCCGCGCACTGGAACAGGCAGAAGGGCTGGACATTGTGTTTGAGAAGCACATGGAAAAGAAAAATGGAAAATATATCGTCTTTTGTTCAGGCAAAGAACATATGGACGAAATGAAAGAGCAGGCCAGTACGTGGTTTCGCCGGGTAGACCGCGAGCCGCGAATCTATACAGCGTTTTATAACGATACTGCTACAGACAGAGAATTCAGGGAATTTAAGAAGGATAACAGTGCACATCTGAAGCTTCTTTTCTGCATTGATATGCTCAATGAAGGGGTTCATGTGGATGATGTGGACGGTGTGATTCTTCTGCGTCCGACGGTGTCGCCGATTATTTACCTTCAGCAGATCGGGCGTGCATTGTCAGCGGGCAGCAGGAAGACACCGGTTATTTTTGACCTGGTTAATAATTTTGACAGCCTCTACTGCATCGACTCCCTGAAAAAAGAACTGGAAGAGGCATTTGCAATGTTTCCCACAACCTACGGGGAAGGAACGCATTTCAGCGGTCACTTTCAGATCACAGATGAGATAAAGGACTGCCGGGTTCTCTTTCAGAAGCTGCAGGCCAACTTAAGCTCTGCATGGGAAACCTACTATATTGCCGCAAAGCAGTGGTATCAGGAAAACGGAAACTTGAGAGTTCCAAAGAACTATGTGACTGCCTCGGGACTTACACTGGGAAGTTGGATACAGACCCAGCGAAGAGTCTATACAGGCACAGTGACAGGAAATCTGACAAAAGAAAAAGTAAGGAAACTGAACGAGATCAGCATGATCTGGGATGTCAGAGACCATGGTTGGAATGAGGCGCTGACAGAAATGCAGGCATACTATAAAGAACATGGAAATCTGGATATCAGAGCAAGATATGAGACAGCTGACGGCTTTAAGCTTGGCAGATGGATTTGCAATCTCCGGACAAAAGTAAAAACAAAAGGGCTGGATAAGGCACTGACAAAGGAGCAGCAGGAACAGCTTGCAGCACTGGGCATGATCTGGGACAGAAATACGGAGAAGTGGGAAGAATACTTCGAAGCAGCACAGGAATATTACAGACAGCATGGAAATCTGGAGGTTATGGCAAAATATGTCACAGAAGAAGGCCTCCCTCTTGGCAGATGGCTGTCAGATATCAGCAACAAGGTATCAGATGAAAATTTACGCCGTGTATCACTCACAGATGAACAGCTGGAGCGTCTTAAGAGCATAGGCTTTAAGCAGGAAAAAAAGACAGCTAGACAATGGAATGAGAAATATGAGCTGGCAAAGAATTATTACGAAATACATGGAGATCTGAATGTTCCGCTGTCGTACTGCGTAAACGATGTGAAGCTGGGAAGGTGGATATCCAATATAAGGTCCAAACGGAAACATCCGGAATCCAACGGAATGGCATTAAGCCAGGACAGGATCAGACAGCTGGACAATATAGGTATGAACTGGAAATAGGAAGAGAAAAAGAACACGAGAAAAAGAAAATTATTTATAGGAGTCAGGTATGTACAGAAAAAAAAGAAGAAGCTGGACAAAACATGTTGATTTTATGCTGTTGGATGTTTTATGCATGCAGCTTGCATTTGTCATTTCTTATATTATTCGCTTTGGGACGGATAATCCTTATACAGATGGTGATTACAGAACCCTTGCGATTGCATTTCTTTTTATCGATTTCTTTGTGGAAATCGTATCAGATTCTTTCAAAAATGTTCTGAAGAGGGGATATTTCGATGAATTTATTGCAACGTGCAGACATGTGATTCTTGTAGAACTGATCGTAACCTTCTACTTATTTACAACACAGACGGGAAGCTTTTATTCAAGGTTCTCTTATTACATTATGGTTCCATTTTATATAGTCACAGACTATGCGGCCAGAGTGATATGGAAAAAAATTCTTCAGAAAACCGGATTCAATTCAGCAAAAAAATCACTTTTGATCATAGCACCGGAAGAAAACCTCAGGGAGACCCTTCAGATCGTATCAGCGGACAGACGCGGTTATGCAAAAGTAACCGCAGTCTCTCTGGATACAGACCTTAAGGGAAAAAATATCTGCGGGATCCCCATCGTTGCAGACAGGGATGGGATTATCGAATATGCCTGCGGAGAGTGGGTAGATGAAGTGTTTATCCCGCCATGCGCAGAAAGCGAATACCCCAATGAACTTGTGAAGGCTTTCCTGGAGATGGGAATAGCCGTACATACAGGGATCACGAAATCCGGATCCTTCCCTGCAGGATGCCAGCAGGTAGAGAAAATTGGCGTATATACAGTTATTACCACAAGTATGAACTATGCAGAGTCATCAAAACTTCTGGTGAAACGTCTGATGGACATTGCAGGCGGTCTGGTTGGATGTCTGATCACCCTGCTGATCACAATAATCGTGGGACCGATGATTTATATCAGCTCACCTGGACCAATCTTCTTTGCACAGGAAAGGATCGGACGAAACGGAAGAAAATTCAAAATGTATAAATTCCGAAGCATGTATATGGATGCCGAAGAGCGGAAAAAAGAGCTTATGGCACAGAACAAGATCAGCGATGGACTGATGTTCAAGATGGATTTTGACCCGAGGATCATCGGAAATAAGATCCTGCCTGACGGAACCAGAAAGACAGGGATCGGAGAGTTTATCAGGAAGACAAGCCTGGATGAATTTCCGCAGTTTATCAATATCCTGCTTGGGGATATGAGTCTGGTAGGTACCAGACCACCTACAGTAGATGAGTGGGAATTATACGAACCGCACCACAGAGCGCGAATGTCCTTCCGCCCCGGCCTCACAGGAATGTGGCAGGTCAGCGGCAGAAGCAATATAACGGACTTCGAAGAAGTGGTGAAGCTGGATACACAATATATCAGTGAGTGGAGTCTGAGACTGGATGTGAAGATATTGTGGAAGACGGTTTGGAGTGTGCTTAAGAGTGATGGGGCGATGTGAGAATGAGGTTATGCCGTTCAGAAAAATGTCTACTCAACAAACCGTATTGATGTTCAACAATCCAACACTTAGAAAAAACGTCATTGCAGGGTATACGGGGTTCGACTGTATAAATCAACTCTTCGGCTATAGAGGAATTGAGACGAGTGTACTCAACGGATGTTTTATGGAGTAGAAAACATGATTGCTGGGGTAGTTGAATACGACAGCATAAGAAAACATTTAGCCGCGTGAGCGGTAAGAGGAAAAAGAGATACTATCTGCGATGAGCGGATGTGTACATAGATATAAAGGAGCAGAGGGGACAATATTGGTTGGAGAACATTATGAAAGATAAATTTGCAGTGTCCATGTTCGGACAAAAACGACTGTCCCGAGAGGGTGGGATAGAGATTGTTGTAAAAGAACTGTGCACCAGAATGGCACGAGATGGATGTCAGGTTACCTGTTACAACAGATCTGGTCATCACGTGAGTGGTGCAGAGTATGACAATAAAATTGAATATGATGGAATCCGACAGAAATTTGTTCCAACCATTGAAAGAAAAGGTCTTGCAGCGGTGAGTTCCTCTTTCTTTGCGGCTTTGTACAGTGCTTTTGGAAAATATGATGTGGTTCATATCCATGCAGAAGGTCCGGCTTTTTTCTCATGGCTACCTAAGATGTTTGGAAAGAGGGTTGTGGTTACCATTCATGGTATAGACTGGCAACGGGAAAAATGGAAATCAGGATTTGGCTCTAAATTCATCCGGCAGGGTGAAAAGAATGCTGTAAAGTATGCAGATGAAATCATTGTTCTGAGTAAAGGTGTTCAGGATTATTTCAGAGATACCTATGGCAGGGAGACACATTTCATTCCGAATGGTGTGAACAGACCAGAAACCCGAGAAGCTGGTTTAATAACAGAAAAATTTGGACTGACGAAAGATTCCTACATATTATTTCTTGGTCGACTGGTACCGGAAAAAGGCATCCGGTATTTGGTTGAAGCGTTCAAGGATGTCAAAACAGATAAAAAATTGGTTATTGCTGGTGGCTCTAGCGATACGGATTCTTTTATGATGGAACTGAAAGAGCTGGCAAAGGATGATAATAGAATCATTTTTACCGGATTTGTTCAGGGGCAGATGCTTGATGAATTATATAGCAATGCGTATATCTACACATTACCTTCTGATCTGGAGGGAATGCCGTTGAGCCTGCTAGAAGCTATGAGTTATGGCAATTGCTGTTTGGTTTCTGATATTCCAGAGTGCGCTGAGGTTGTGGAAGATAAGGCATTGATTTTCAAAAAATCGGATGTAGAGGACTTGCAAGAAAAATTACAAGATGCCTGTGACCATCCTGAACTGATTATGAAAATGAAGAACCAGGCAGCTGACTTTATCTGTGCAAAATACAACTGGGATGAAGTTGTAAAGGAAACGATGAAATTGTACAGGAGATAATAATAGATGAGAGTATTGATAACAAATAATCTCCTCTAACCGAACGCAGGTAGTGAGATGTACATAGTGAAAATGACTGAAAAATGGCGTATTTACGGTACTTTTCAAGAGAGGGGGGGCGAGGCTGCGAGTGCGGTTTTTATCTCGCTACCTAGGTTCAGCAACAAAAGATGATTTTATCATAAGGACTTTTCAGTATCACTACCTGCGTTTGTATGGAGCACTCTGGTTTATGAATAACACATTGGAAGTGCTTCATCTGAACAGAGGTAGTGACACTTGATATATACGCTTCGAAAATAAGGAGACGAATGTAATGAGTATAGTAACTTTAGATAATAAAACAATTTTAGTCACAGGTGCAGCGGGCTTTATAGGTTCCAATCTTGTGAAGAGAATCTATCAGGAGGCTCCTTCTGCTACGGTTATCGGCATCGATAACATGAATGCCTACTATGATGTAGCACTGAAAGAGTTCCGTTTAAACGAGCTGGCCAAGTATCCCACATTTACTTTTGTCAAAGGCAATATCGCTGATAAGGAACTGATCACCGAGCTGTTTGAGAAGTACAAGCCATCTGTGGTCGTTAATCTTGCGGCACAGGCTGGTGTGCGCTACTCCATCACCAACCCGGATGCTTATGTGGAATCCAACTTGGTCGGCTTTTTCAATATTCTTGAAGCATGTCGCCATTGCGAGAGCCTGGAACATTTGGTTTATGCTTCTTCTTCCTCTGTCTACGGTTCCAACAAGAAGGTTCCGTATAGTACAGATGATAAGGTTGATAATCCAGTTTCCCTTTATGCAGCTACCAAGAAATCTAATGAGCTGATGGCACATGCCTACTCTAAGCTCTATAACATTCCTTCCACAGGTCTGCGCTTCTTTACTGTGTACGGTCCTGCTGGCCGTCCCGACATGGCCTACTTTGGCTTCACCAACAAGCTGGTGAAGGGCGAAACCATCAAGATCTTCAATTACGGTAACTGCAAGCGTGACTTTACTTATGTGGATGACATCGTTGAGGGTGTTGTCCGAGTGATGAAGAAGGCACCGGACAAGAAGAACGGTGAAGATGGTCTGCCGATTCCGCCGTATGCAGTTTACAACATTGGCAATCAGAACCCGGAGAATCTGCTGGACTTCGTGCAGATTCTGAGTGAGGAGTTGGTTCGTGCAAAGGTTCTGCCGGAAGATTATGACTTCGAGGCACACAAGGAACTGGTTCCGATGCAGCCTGGTGATGTGCCCGTGACCTATGCAGATACCAGTGCACTGGAGTGTGACTTTGGATACAAGCCGAGCACAAGCTTGCGTGAAGGCCTGAGGAACTTCGCTGAGTGGTACGCTGAGTTTTATAAATAAGAGAATTAGAGGGACAGAGAAATGAGAGAGTTTAAAGATTTAAAGATTGCTGTTGCCGGAACGGGATATGTTGGCCTTTCAATTGCCACGCTGTTATCTCAGCATCATAAGGTGACTGCTGTGGATATCATTCCTGAGAAAGTAGAACTGATTAATAACAAGAAGTCTCCGATTCAGGACGAGTACATTGAAAAGTATCTGGCAGAAAAAGAGCTGGATTTGACCGCAACTCTGGATGCCAAGGAAGCATACAGTGATGCTGATTTTGTAGTCATCGCTGCTCCTACAAATTACGATAGCAAGAAGAACTTTTTTGACACCAGTGCGGTGGAAGCTGTAATCAAGCTGGTTATTGAGTACAACCCGGAAGCTATCATGGTTATTAAGTCTACGATTCCGGTTGGATATACAGCTTCCGTGCGTGAGAAGTTCCATTGCGACAATATCATTTTCAGCCCGGAGTTTCTGCGTGAGAGTAAGGCTCTGTACGATAACCTTTATCCTTCTCGTATCATTGTCGGCACTGATGTGGATAATGCTCGCTTGGTGAAGGCGGCACATATTTTTGCAGAACTCCTGCAGGAAGGTGCTATTAAGGAGAACATCGATACGCTGTTCATGGGCTTCACCGAAGCAGAGGCTGTCAAACTTTTTGCGAATACTTATCTGGCACTGCGCGTGTCCTATTTCAACGAGCTGGATACTTACGCTGAGATGAAAGGCTTGAATACACAGCAGATCATCAACGGTGTCTGCCTCGATCCTCGTATCGGCACCCATTATAATAATCCCTCGTTCGGATATGGCGGCTATTGCCTGCCCAAGGACACTAAACAATTGCTCGCAAATTATGCCGATGTACCGGAAAATTTGATTGAAGCAATCGTGGAATCTAACCGTACTCGTAAGGACTTTATTGCTGATCGCGTTCTGGAAATTGCTGGTGCATATCAGGCAAATGACAGCTGGGATGAGAGCAAGGAAAAAGAGGTTGTTGTTGGTGTTTACCGACTGACCATGAAGAGTAACAGTGATAACTTTCGTCAAAGCTCTATTCAGGGTGTCATGAAGCGTATTAAGGCCAAGGGCGCAACGGTTATTATCTATGAGCCCACCCTGAAAGATGGCGAAAAATTCTTTGGCTCACTGGTTGTTAATGATCTTGATGAATTTAAAAAACAGAGTCAGGCTATCATTGCGAACCGCTATGACAAGTGCTTGGATGATGTGAAAGAGAAAGTTTACACGAGAGATTTGTTTGGAAGAGACTGAAACGGAACGTACAAGAAAATATGCATGATGAAGTGAACTAAGCGTTTGTTAATAAGAAATTGAAAGCTGTGAAAGGAAAAAACAACGATAACGATAAGGAATTAAAAAGTATGCGAATCCTATTACTCAATAAATTTCTGCACCCTAACGGTGGATCAGAAACGTACATTTTTAAACTGGGTGAGGCACTGGAACAGCACGGCCACGAAGTCCAGTTCTTTGGCATGGACCATAAAGGCCGCTGTGTTGGCAACCGGGTCAATGCTTATACGTCCGATATGGATTTCCACGGCGGAAGCAAGCTGTCGAAGCTGACCTACCCGATCAAGACCATTTACAGCAGCGAGGCCCGGAAGAAGCTGCGGCTGGTACTGGATGACTTCCAGCCGGATGTCTGCCACCTGAACAACTTCAACTATCAGCTGACTCCTTCAATCATCTTGGAGATCGTCAAGTGGCGGAAAGAGACTGGAAAGGATTGTAAGATCGTTTTCACGGCGCATGACTACCAGCTTGTCTGTCCGAACCACATGCTGAACAATCCGAACACCCACCAGAACTGTGAGAAGTGCCTCGGCGGCCATTTCATGAACTGCATGAAAGGCAAGTGCATCCACGGTTCCACGGCGAAGTCAGCCATCGGCATGATGGAGGCTGAGTTCTGGAAGTGGAAGGGAACCTACAAGTACATTGACACCATGATCTGCTGCTCGGAGTTCATGAAGAGCAAAATGGACAGCAATCCGCTGTTTGCCACAAAAACAGTGGCAATGCACAACTTCATCGACAAGGTGGAGTGGAAGGATGTGCAGAAGAAAGACTACGTCCTGTACTTTGGACGCTTCTCTGAGGAAAAAGGCATCGGCACGCTCATCAAGGTCTGCAAGGAACTGCCGGATGTGCAGTTCATCTTCGCCGGTACTGGTCCGTTGGAAGATAAGGTGAATGGTGTAAGCAACATCAAGAATGTTGGTTTCCAGAAAGGCGAGGCACTGGAAAAGCTGATCCGAGAAGCAAAGTTTTGCGTTGTTCCATCAGAATGGTATGAGCCTTTCGGATTAACAATTGTTGAGGAACAAAGTTTGGGGACACCGGTTATTGGTGCGAATGTTGGTGGAATTCCTGAATTGATTACAGATGATGTTGATGGAAGACTATTTACCAGCAAGGATTCCAAACAACTGGCAGCTATCATCAGAGAATTGTGGAAAGACACTAATAAAGTTGAAGAATATGCAAAAGCGTGTTTGAACCTTGAAAGAAATGACCTTGATTCTTATTGTGATAGACTAATCCCAATTTACCGGGGGGTCACAATCTGTAAATATTTGAAGAAGGACTACGTCCTGTACTTCGGCCGCTTCTCTGAGGAAAAGGGCATCGGCACACTCATCGAGGTCTGCAAGGAGCTGCCGGATGTGCAGTTTATCTTCGCTGGTACCGGTCCGCTGGAGGATAAGGTGAATGGTGTAAGCAACATCAAGAATGTTGGCTTCCAGAAGGGCGAAGCACTTGAAAAGCTGATCCGTGAAGCACGGTTCTCCATCTACCCGTCCGAGTGGTACGAGAACTGCCCGTTCTCCGTGATGGAATCTCAGATGTACGGCACACCGGTTCTGGGTGCTGATATTGGCGGCATCCCGGAGCTGATTCAGGTTGGTAAGACCGGTGAGTTGTTTAAGAGCGGTAGTTCGGAAGAGCTGAAGAGCATGATTCAGAAGCTCTGGGGCGATAAGGAGCTGTGCGATGAGTATAAAGAAAACTGCAAGGGCATCAGCTTCGATACCATTGATGCGTATTACGAGAAAATTATGAAAGTGTATCAATAAAATTGGGGGATGGATGTGAGTACAGGCGTGAGTACAAAAGCAGATCGATATGAGGGAATCGATGGATTAAAAGCATATGCCATCATTGGCATTGCTCTGATGCACGTCCTCGCAAATGGAAACTATGAACTGGGAGGCTTTGTGTTTGTACGGCTGATACCATCATTCACAAACCTCGTTTTCCTTTTTATGATGGTCAGCGGTTTTGGTATGTGCTGTGGCTACTACCAGAAAATTATAGACCGTAAGATCAGTGTGGAGGAATTTTACAGCAAAAGATACATCAAAATCTGGCCGTACTTCGCATTGCTCTGTGCGCTGGATTTTGTGATTTCGCCAAGTAAAAACTCGCTGTATGAAGTATTTGCTAATCTGACCCTGTGCCAAGGGCTTTTGCCGAACGCAAATATTTCGGTTATCGGTGTGAGCTGGACACTGGCTGTCATTTTTGTGTTCTATATGCTGTTCCCATTCTTCTGTTTCCTGCTTGGGAACAAAAAGAGAGCGTGGGGAGTGGCAGTTGCGGCGTTAGTATTCAACTTGCTGTGTGGAAGTTATTTCTTTGATAAAAACCACATTGTTAATCCAATCAGTGTTGGATTTTCATCAAGATTAAATATTGTCTACGATGCAATTTACTTTATTGCCGGTGGCTTGATCTTCCTTTACCGGAAAGAGCTTGCTGAATTTGCACAGAAATACAAGGTAATTGCCGGTGCGATTCTGTTGGCAGCCACAGTTGCTTATTTTGCATTGGGCAGTTCGACACTCACAATGTTGTTCTTCTGTGTAGCAGCTTTGGTCTATACCCTCGGATGCAATCGGGGGGGGGGGACTGGTCAATCTGGTTGCCAAGTTCCTCGGTGGTATCAGCTTCGAGATTTATCTGTGCCACATGGTGATTTATCGTGTGCTTGAAAAGTTACACCTTGTTCATCTATTTAGAAATGGTCTGCTGGCATATATTTTCACAGCGGTTGCGGTCATCTGCGGCTCGGTTGTGTTCTCGGTATGTGCCAAGTGGTTCTTAAATAAAATCGAAACATTCTTAAAAGAGAGAGTAAACAATAGGAGAGTTAATCATGTCTGAAGAAAAGAAGTTAAATGGTACGGTCATCGTCACTTATCGCTGCAACGCTCGTTGCTCTATGTGTAACCGCTATAAAGCGCCTTCCAAGCCGGAAGAGGAAATCAGCATCGAAACCATCAAGAAACTGCCGAAAATGTACTTCACCAACATCACCGGCGGCGAGCCTTTTATCCGTACTGACCTGAAGGATATCGTGCGTGAGCTGTACAAGAAGTCCGACCGTATCGTTATTTCCACCAACGGTTTCTTCACAGATCGTATTGTTGATCTGTGCAAGGAGTTCCCGCAGATCGGTATCCGTATTTCCATTGAGGGTCTGGAGCAGACCAACAATGAGATCCGTGGCCTGCAGAACGGCTACCAGCGTGGTTATGGCACACTGAAGAAACTGCGTGAAATGGGCATGAAGGACGTTGGTTTCGGCATGACCGTCCAGGACAAGAATGCTCCGGATCTCGTACCTCTGTACAAGATTTCCAACGAGATGGGCATGGAATTCGCTACGGCTTCTCTGCATAACAGCTTCTACTTTGTTGAGGCAAAGAACATCATTCACGACCGTCCGATGGTTGCAAAGAACTTTGAGAATCTGGTCAATGAGCTGCTTCGCAGCAACAGCCCGAAGAAGTGGTTCCGCGCCTACTTTAACCATGGCCTGATCAACTACATCTACGGTCAGAAGCGTCTGCTGCCCTGCGACATGAGCTTTGATACCTTCTTCATCGACCCGTATGGCGATGTTATGCCTTGCAATGGTACCAAGGACAAGGAAGTCATGGGCAACCTGAATACCCAGAGCTGGGACGAGCTGTGGAACAGCCCGCAGGCAGAGGAAGTTCGCAAGAAGGTTCGCTGCTGTGACCGCGACTGCTGGATGATCGGTTCTGTTTCTCCGGCTATGCACAAATACATCTGGAAGCCTGCTACCTGGGTTCTGGTACATAAGTTCAAGGCATTGTTTACCAAGCATCCGTACTCCATGTACGAGCTGAAGATCTGCCGTGATTACCGTGACGGTAAGGTAACCAAAGAGGAACTCGATAAGTGCAGCACCTGCGATATGAATTGTGTGATCAACAACGGTCTGAGCGAAGCATCCAAAGAGCAGCTGAAGCATAAGACCGGCGAGGAAATCGTGGATGCTGATATCGCACAGCAGATGAAAGGGTGAATTTTAACGAAATACAGAACAGAATAGACTGATCTGTGTAGAAATGGGAGTGAAAATTTGAAATTGAGTAATGAACTAATTAGTATTGTTGTACCAGTTTACAATGTAGAGGCTTATATTGATAATTGTGTTTCTAGCATAATGTCTCAAACATATCGCAATATAGAGATAATATTGGTTGATGATGGCTCGACTGATAAAAGCGGCAAGATGTGCGAGAACTTCAAGTTAAAAGATGGTAGAATCCGTGTTGTACATAAAAAGAACGGAGGACTATCGGATGCACGAAACAAGGGAATTGATATTGCAACGGGTGCATATATCATGTTTGTTGACTCGGACGATTATATGCCAACGTATGCCGTGGAATACTTATATAAACTATTGACAAAATCTGAAGCGGATATTTCAATTGGAAGGTTGGAAATGACAAAAAATCTAAACTCCAAAGGAAATATTGAAACTGGAACAAATCGTTTGTTTAACAATAAGGAAGCAATCGGTCAACTGCTTTATGCAAACTTGTTTAGTACAAGTGCTCCTGCAAAGCTCTATAAAATGGGATTGTTTAAGGAGATTAGATTTCCTGTTGGAAAACTTCATGAGGATCTATATACGATATATAAGGTGTTTGATAGAGCACAGAAAATTGTATATGGAAGTAATATTGTTTATTTTTATTATCATAGAACTGGAAGTATTACGGTTTCAAATTTCACAGTGAAACGATTGGATGCAATAGAAGCATTAAACCAATTAAGAAAAGATATTGATATTGTGGATTATGGCATTCAAAATGCATATTCATCACAAATATTAGAAAACGTGTTCTCGTTCTTTTCTACTGATATCTCGCCTGATGACATAAGAAAATATAAACTTTGGGATCTGGTAAAAGAAAATCGGATGAATGTATTGTTCGACAAATGCGTAAGTAAACGAATTAAAGGCTATGCAGTTCTTTCGTTTTTGGGATTGAAGAACACAATGAAAATCACAAAGGAATATTATCTTAGAAAGTGGAAATAGAAATGAAAATCAACATTAAATATTTGATATTTCATATGACGATACTCATAATTCCATTATTTGCTTTGTCTAGCTTTTTCCCGTTTTCATTGGGAAACAAACTGATTTTGGGTACTATGATGATTGCATATGGATATCTAAATAAACTCTTGATACATGAAAACAAAAAAATAATTTTTTTTATATATAACTTTTCTCTGATAGTATATATAGCTTATATGATGGCAATAGGACAGTATGGCGCATTAACAGATATATATTTTTATAGCTATGTCCTTATGTTTACATATTCCATACTGTTTTCAAACCAATCTGTAATTGAAGAATATCAAGATTTCTTTAAAAATAACAAAAAGGAATTTGTGTATTCCGTATATGCTTTTTACGCTTTAGTTGTTATATCTGTTGTTAGCGGGATTGGGTATAGATATAGTGCAGTTGACAAAGCATGGACACTATTTGGTCCATTTTCAGTTCAGCATATGTTGGCATATGTGCTACTGGTTATTTACTGCGGTGCATCTATTTACGATAAAGAAAATAGCAATCTTGTATTTTTGCTAATGAAAGTAGCTGTTTTTGCAATGACGGTATTAACAGGCGTGAGATCTGCGGCACTTGCATTGTGTCTCTTGGTTGTATGTGATTATATTTCTATGAAAAACAAGTCACGAAAAAAGACTATAGTTGTTATTGCAATTATTGGTTTGGTTATTCTTGCAACACAAACAGATATTTTGGTAAATAATAGCTTGATGAATAAAACAGTTACAGCTATTAATAATGGCTCGATAACAAACGGACGAGAATGGTATAGAAAAGTTCAAATCGATGCATTTGTGAATAAGAGTAATGTAATTCAAAAACTACTGGGAGTAAGTATACCCGGAGTGACGGAATATATGCATCAGGCGTTAAGAGTTCATATACAAGCACATAACGATTACATTAATACTCTAGTCGGTTATGGAGTAATTGGATTTGCGTTTTTTTTGATAAACCAAGTAAATCTGTGTAAGGTCTGCGACAGTTTCTTGAGTAAAATTTTTTTGGAATTCTTTATTTTTTTGTTGGCTTATTATAATGGATTCACTTTGTATATTATGCTTACAGCATCTTTACCGATAGTTCTTTGCTTTTTTAAAGAAAAAAAGGTGGGAAAGAAAAGGCATTTATTTATTTTCAAAACATATAAGAGGTACTAAATGAAGACATTGTTGTTTGTAACACCATGCTTAAGTTTTGCAGGTGCAGAGAAAATTCTTTGCTGGGTGGCTGAAGAATTTTCAAAATGTGATTATGATGTTCATATTTTGAATTTGAATCTTCTTGACAATAATTCGAAATATTCAGTTGATGGGTTGACCAACATTACACTGCACACGCTGAAAAAAAAGTATATTAAAGGATTGAATAATTTTTTCAGAGTATTAGAGTTGGCAAAGCTTGCAAAAGCTATTAATGCAGATTGTATAATAAGTTTTACTCGATATCCATGTGTGCTGAGCGTGTTGGCTGGTAAAATTGCTTGTGTTCCGACTATCATTTCTGAACGAGGTGATCCATATCAATATGAATATGGATTGAAAAATAAAATTGATTTCATGATTTTGAATACTGCCGCGGGATGTGTTTTTCAGACTGAGTATGCGAAAAAAGCGTATTTAAAAAAGTTGGCAACCAAAAGTATTGTGATACCGAATCCTGTCTTTAAAAAAGGCGAAAGTCGATGGGATAAGGACTCAAATGAAATTGTAATATCTGTTGGAAGGCTAGATAATCAGCAAAAAAGATATGATGTTATGGTTAATGCATTTGAACGATTTCATGCAAATTATCCAAGTTATAAGTTGCACATCTATGGAAGAGGCTTGGATGAGAATAAAATAATTAAAATGGTAGAGGAAAAAAAACTAACAGATTGTATCCAGTTTAAAGGACTTTCAGAAAATCCTACACCTTTGTTATGTCAAGCACAAATATTTCTCATCACTTCTGATTTCGAAGGAGTGCCTAATGCCCTTTTGGAGGCAATGGCGGTTGGAATGCCAGTGGTTTCGACAGATTGTTCGCCGGGAGGAGCGAAGTTTTTAATTAATGATCATCGCAATGGCTTAATAGTTCCTGCGGGTGATGTTAGTGCTATTGCAAAAGCACTATCTGAATTTGCTGGAGATAAGGATTTGAGAATTAAGTGCGGTGAAGCTGCACACGATGTATGTAAACGGTTTGAGCCGAAAGCTGTTTTTTCGCTGTGGAAGGGATATTTAGAAACCGTACTGCAGTAAGACGAATTGAAGGGAGGATTTATTTTGATATATTCGGAAGTTAGAGGCCGTTGTGGAAATCAGATGTTTCTTTACGCAGTCTCGAGACAATTAGAAATGTTTTATGGGAAAGGAATAACGTTTAATTTTTATCAAATTGAAAAAGAAAATATTAAAGATAAGACGTGGAAAGATGATTTGGCAGTATTCAATGTTGAGCCATATGCAAAAGAATCATATGATAAACAACTTGTCATGATACATGGGGATTTATCACAGAAAGCAGTTTTTAATATTTATAGATTGATTTGTAAAATACCGTGCAGTTCGAGGCCTGCTTTTTATAAAAGGCAGGTGATGCTACAGCCTATCTTAAATCATTTTGGCATATATGATATGGTTCATGGCTATTATCCTTTGAAGAAAAGCAAGAAGAAAAATCAATTTGTTTGCGGAACATATGAAGATAAACGTTTTTTTGAAAATATTAGAGAGGAGTTACTGTGTGAGTTTACCACAAAGGCTCCGATAAAGAATGAAAATATTAAATTGATGAAACATATAGAAGAATGCGAAAGTGTATGTGTTTCTTTTAGAAGAGGCGATTTTTTAGAAAAAACAAATAAATCGTTAAGAGATATATGTGATTTGCAATATTACAAAAGTGCTATTGCTAAAATGAAAGAAGAAATCCCTAATGCAAAATTTTTCTTTTTCTCAGATGATATAGATTGGGTACGTAAAAATTGTGATTTTGGCGTGGAATCATTTTATGAGACAGGACATGATGATATTGGCGAAAAAATGCGCTTAATGAGTTCATGTAAACATTTTATTATGTCCAATAGCACTTTTTGTTGGTGGGCACAATATCTATCAAAAAATGAAAAAAAGGTCGTGATATCACCTGACCATTGGTTTAATATGGATGGGTATCGTCATCAATTAATTGGAGAGGACTGGATACTGATTAAATGCTAAATAATAGTGAGAATTTAACAAAATCCCAGAAATTGTCTTTAACAACTTTGACATCACTGACCTTTCAAGTGTTAACCATAGTTTCTGGTTTTATTTTGCCAATACTTCGTTTGAAATATTATGGGTCAGAAATAAATGGTTTGGTAGTGTCCATAACACAGTTCCTCGGATTGATTTCATTTTTGGATTTAGGAGTTGGACAGGTAGTACAGGCAAATTTATATGAGCCTCTTGCAAAAGATAATTTTGAATTAACCTCCGATATTCTAGCATCTGGAAAAAAGTTCTTTAGGACACTTGCAAAGATATTAGCTATTTATTCAGGTGCTCTTGCAATTTTATATCCATTTATTGGAACATCAAATTTTGACTATTGGTTTGTGTCTCTTTTGGTTTTGATTTTGTCCATAGACTCTTTTGCACAATATTATTTTGGAATAACATATCAATTGTTACTTAATTCTGATCAAAGAGGCTATGTTCAGTATACCTTACAAATCATTACCGTTTTAATGAATTTGATTTTATCGGTTATATTGATAACCTCTGGATTTGGCATACATACTGTAAAACTTCTTACCTCGCTGATATATCTTTTGCGTCCGATTGGAATGTATTGGTATGTCAGAAATAAGTACAAAAAGATTGATTTCAAAAAGAAAATCAATTATGAACCAATCAAACAGAAATGGAATGGATTTGCACAGCATATTGCAAGTGTGGTATTAAACAATACGGATACGGTGGTTTTAACACTTTTTGCAACACTAAACGATGTTTCTGTATATGCTGTTTATAATTTGGTTGTGTCAGGAGTTAAGCAATTGTTTACCTCAATGGTACAAGGAATCCAGCCAGTTTTAGGAGAATTCTGGGCAAAGAGAGAATATAAGGAATTAAATGAATTCTTCGGTTATGTGGAATGGGTTATTCATACAGCGACGATTTTTCTCTTTGGCTGTACTGCGACCTTGATTGTTCCATTTGTGGAAGTGTATACAAAAGATATAACTGATTGTAACTATGTTGCTGTGGCGTTTGGAATTCTTTTGACAGCTGCTCATGCGGCTCATTGCATTAGACTCCCTTATAATTTAATGGTTATCGCGGGTGGACATTTCAAACAAACGCAATCTTGTTATATTATTGCTGCAGGGATTAATATCGGCGTTTCGGTTCTAACTGTTTATAAATTCGGGCTTATAGGCGTAGCTATTGGAACATTGATTTCGATGGTTTATCAGACTGGCTGGCTAGCTGTTTACTTGTCTAAAAACTTAATTAAATGGAATCTTGCAATTGTAATAAAACAGCTAATTATAGATTTGATTTCTGTAATTGGTGCATACAGTGTATCGTCTCTTTTTGAACTCGGAACATTGACATATGCCAGTTGGGTTGTTTTGGCGTTAAAAGTAGCTATAGTATGGCTTATGGTTATTGTTCTTGTTAATTTTATTCTAAAAAAAGATTATCTAATAAAGACGATTGGTTTGGCGAGAGCAAAAACGACTAGGGGAGGAAAATAGGATGAGTTTTATTGCTGAAACGCTAAAAAATCCGTGGCATTTTGCAATTTCACTATGGACACGAGGGATGTTAGACGGTTTGCCGGATGATGCTTTCCTAAAGTTGGTGTACAGAGGAATTTTTAATAAGAGACTTGATTTGCAAAATCCACAGACATTTAATGAGAAACTTCAATGGTTGAAAATTCACGACCGAAAAGATATTTATACTACTATGGTAGATAAATATGAAGCTAAAAAGTATGTGGCTGAACGTATAGGTGAACAATATATTATACCGACACTTGGAATATGGGATAGGTTTGAAGATATTGATTTCGATGAATTGCCAAATCAATTTGTATTGAAGTGTACGCATGATTCGGGAGGCTTAGTTATTTGCAAAGATAAAAACAATTTTGACAAGGAAAAAGCAAGGAAAAAAATTGAGGCTTGCCAGAAAAGGAATTTCTATAGTTATGGCCGTGAGTGGCCTTATAAAAATGTTAAGCCTAGAATCTTAGCTGAAAAATATATGAAAGATGAATCTTCCGAGGACTTGAAAGATTATAAATTCTTTTGCTTTGGGGGACAAGTTAAGTGCTTCAAGGTCGATTTTGATCGTTTTGTTGAGCATCATGCCAACTACTATGATGAATCAGGGAATTTGCTCCATTTTGGTGAAGCAGCTTATCCACCTAAAAAGGATGCAAACATTTCTTTGCCTGATGAACTAAAACAAATGGAAGAGCTTGCTGAGAAACTAGCGGATAATATGGCTTTTTTACGAGCTGATTTTTATGATGTTAGTGGACAGATTTATTTCGGAGAACTAACATTTTATCCTGCGTCCGGATTTGGTAAATTTACAGATGAAGCATGGAATGAAAAACTTGGTTCGTGGATAAAATTACCGGGGGGGAGGATACATTCAAATAACTAAGGATATAGTTGTAGTTCTTGCTAAAAAAAGAGAAACGGATTTGAAAGACTATAAATTCTTTTGCTTTTCTGGGAACCCAGATATTGTATTAGTTTGTTCAGATAGATTTTCTGGAAATGGCATGTGCGAGGATTTTTATGACAGTAAGTGGGTTCATCTTCCAATAAAAAGACCTGGTCATGATAATGCAACATATGCAATTGACAAGCCTTTGAATTTTGAATTTATGAAAGACCTGGCTCAAAAGTTATCTTTAGGGTTTCAATCCTTGCGAGTGGATTTCTATGAAATTAATGGAGAAGTTTATTTTGGAGAGTTAACATTCTACCCGGCAAGCGGATTTGCAGGATTTGAACCAGCTATGTGGGATTTAGAGCTTGGGAAAAAAATAAATTTATTGCAGATAAAGTAACTTCCAATACGATGAATGGACAACCGTGTTAGAATGTTTTATCAATTATAACAGATATAATGGAAAGTGAATTATGCCTAAATACTTTGGAACAGACGGTTTCCGTGGTGAAGCCGGAATTACTTTAACAGCTGACCACGCCTATAAGGTAGGTCGTTTTCTCGGCTGGTATTATAATGCTCTCCGTGAGCGCAATGGAGATAATGAGCCTGCCCGTATCGTCATCGGCAAAGACACCCGCCGCAGCTCCTATATGTTTGAATACAGTCTGGTAGCTGGCCTGACGGCTTCCGGAGCAGATGCGTATCTGCTCCATGTCACCACCACCCCGTCTGTGGCCTACATCGCCCGTGTGGATGATTTTGACTGTGGCATCATGATCTCTGCCAGCCACAATCCGTACTACGATAACGGTATCAAATTGATCGACTGCTATGGTGAGAAAATGCCAGAGGAAACTCTGCTGTTGGTAGAGGACTACATCGATGGCAAACTCCATGTGTTCGACCAGGACTGGCCGGAACTGCCTTTTGCTCATCGTGAGCATATTGGCTGCACTGTAGACTATGTGGCAGGTCGCAACCGCTACATGGGGTACCTGATTTCTCTGGGCATCTATTCCTTCAAGGGGGTCAAGGTCGGTCTGGATTGTGCGAATGGCAGCTCTTGGAACATTGCAAAGTCTGTCTTTGATGCACTCGGCGCAGACACCTATGTGATCAATAACCAGCCCAACGGTCTGAACATCAATAACAATGCCGGTTCTACTCACATTGAGGGATTGCAGAAGTTCGTTGTAGAGAAAGGGCTGGACGTTGGTTTTGCCTATGACGGCGATGCAGATCGCTGCCTGTGTGTGGACGAGAAAGGCAATGTCATTACTGGCGATCATATTCTGTACATCTATGGCTGCTATATGAAAGAGCGTGGCAAGCTCTTGACCAACACCGTTGTTACTACCGTTATGTCCAACTTTGGTCTGTACAAAGCATTTGATGAGCAGGGTATCGGCTATGCCAAGACAGCTGTTGGTGATAAGTATGTCTACGAGTACATGGCAAAGAACGGCTGTCGTATTGGCGGTGAGCAGAGTGGTCATATTATTTTCAGCAAGTACGCCAGCACTGGTGACGGTATCCTGACGAGCCTGAAGATGATGGAAGTCATGCTGGCGAAAAAGAAGCCGATGAGCGAGTTGACAGCACCGCTGAAGATTTATCCGCAGGTGCTGGAGAATGTCCGTGTGACCGATAAGAAGGCTGCACAGAATGACCCGGCGGTGCAGGAAGCAGTATCTAAGGTGGCTGAAGCACTGGGCGATACTGGCCGTATTCTGGTTCGTGAATCCGGCACGGAGCCTGTGGTGCGTGTGATGGTGGAAGCTCCCGACCATGATATCTGCCAAAAGTACGTGGACGAAGTAGTCAACGTGATTTGCGAAAAGGGCTATAAAGTGTAAACAAGGTTGTGTGGCAAAACACACGGTATATCCTAAGCGGTAAGGTTTATTACGGACCTTGCCGCTTTTTCTTTTTATGAAAATATGAAATTTCTGAAATTCTCTCAAAGGTGTATATGGAAAGCCCTCTGCGGATTCCTATTAGTAGAGGACGTTGAAGAAAATTTCAAAAAAATTCTAAAACACCTTGCGAAATGGGCTTTATCCGATTCTAGAAGTGAGAGGAATACGCAAAAGTTTCCCAAAACGTAAAGTTCACAAAAAATTCAAGAACTCTCAGTGAAAATTTTTGCGAAATGATCTCTCTAAAATTCTAAAGGTGAGAAGACAAGGTGAACTTCTCAGGTGGACCTTGAAAATCGCATGAGCCACCCCAGCAGGATACCTCCGGTACTGAATGTGCATTCTGCGCGTCTTATCGGAAAATACGTCGGAGAAAATTGGGCAGGAACGGGCTGGGACAGAGTGGACGGTAGTTAAGAGCAAGATTCGCCTTTGTATACGAAACCGCTCCTGTGGGCGGTTTCCCCACGGCGGCATCTTGATGGGGATTGTGCTCCCCATACCCTCACATCGAGCAAAATCACATGATTTTGCCCATTGGTGGCCTGCTACAGCAGGTCACAGCCGGAGTGTAGATGCACTGCCGGGAAAATCAAACCATTGATTTTGGAAAGGAGACCCCATGCCACGAACAAAGAGAAAAGTGAAATCTATCGTAAAAACAAAAGTAATCTCCGCACGAGTTACAGAAACAGTACATGAACTTTTACACCGGCAGGCAGAAGATGCCGGGATGACCCTCTCTCAATTTGCAGCGCAGATGCTGATGAAAGGCCGTGTGAATACCTCGTATGTGTTCTATGTCCACCCGGACGAGATCGAAGCAATCACACGGGAGTTTGCCGCCATCGGAAACAACCTGAACCAGATCGCGGCTTTCTTCAACAGCGGCGGTATCCAGTCCCGTGCGATGCACGAAAACATCAACCATGCGATTGCCTGTATTTTTGAGATGCGGGAACAAGTCGCAGAAATGGCAGGAAAGAACTATGGCAATATTAAAGCACATCGCAAGTAAG
>OGDE01000786.1_pt1 | contig 23514 bp, 18 predicted proteins | sample 1570321 | NCBI WGS metagenome assembly OGDE01 (sample SAMEA2581976, study PRJEB24529) | metagenome | biome: Human gut stool | place: China | collected 2011 | reverse complement strand
AATATATATGCTGATTTTGTGATCGATTCCGATTTTGAATTGTTTTTGTACCAGATCGTTGCAATCCTGCATAATTTGGGTTGTGTATTTTATGTTTTCTTGGATATCTGGGGAGATGTTTCCTTTTAGTTTATGGGTTCTTGTGTGGAAGTGATCCATGGGTTTTTTTCCTCTTTTCTTTTTTGGATAGTATGTGGGATTTTGGCAGGTTATATACTTACGATATTGGTTGGCAATATTTTATATGGAATAAAATGTAAAAAATAGTTGTTGTAAATATATGGTTTTTCTGGTAATATAAGAAACATAAGTCGATTTATAAAAACATAGTACATTTCAACAAAAAAACAAATCAAACAAGCAATTCTTAAAATTCAAACACTGTAACTACAGTCATGTATAATATTGCAGTTCTACAATTAAGAATTTCAGTTCAGAATTGAAGAATTTATGCACACAGGAGGATAACCTATGGCAGAAAAGCTAAAGAATAAAGTTACCGATGGTTTTCAAAAAGGTCATCCCTACGGAGAACTCCCACCTTGTATCCATGTAGGTATCTTAAATTTCAACCAGATGATAAGCCCAAATTATTACCATAAATTCTGTCTCATGGATGAGAAAACGAAGGAGATATATAGTAGAAAATTTCAATTTCATATGTTAGAATTAAAGAAATTAAAGTATGCAAAAGAGAAACAACAAAGAAAGCCATTATATCAATGGGCAAAACTGATAGCTGCACAAACATGGGAAGAACTAGAGCAGGAATCAAAAGGTAATAAATACATGGAAAGGGCGCTGGAAGAGATGATAAAAATCAGTCAGGATGAAATGGAAAGATACCTATATCTACGAGAAGAAATGGCAGAAAGCGATAGAGTCAGTCAGATACAAAGTGCAAAAAGGATTGGACGTAAGGAAGGAAAAAAAGAGGGAGAAATACTAAAATTAATAGCCAATAACGTATAACATACACACCGTGGTGGTTTGAATAGCCATCCGTGTATATGAGAAAAACAAAATAATAATATAAAGGATCCAGAACCATTGAAATTTTGCCGTTATTTTGACAGGTTCGCAGCAAGCTTGGTGTGCTGCCTGAGCGAAGCGAGACAAGGAAAGCTTGCGGATAAGCGACCTGTCAAAATGATGTGCATAAATTTCCTGGTCTGGATCCTTTATTATTTTGTTTTTCTCATATACACTCCCCACGACTACCATTTCAAACTACAAATTACAATTTACATCTTCCAATTAGCCGCCTCCACCTGCAATTCCACCATATGTCGATAAATCCCATCACAAGCTTTCAATTCATCCGGCGTTCCGTTTTCAGCAGCAACCCCGTCTTTCAACACAACAATCTTATCAGCGCCATCCACAGTTCTCATTCGATGTGCAATAATTAATACAGTCTTATCCTTGATTAATTTTGATAATGCTTCCTGTATCAATGATTCATTATCTACATCCAAAGATGCCGTCGCTTCGTCCATCAGGATGATTGGTGCATCTTTTAAGAATGCTCGTGCTATCGAGATTCTCTGGCGTTCTCCGCCGGATAGTTCTGAGCCGTTTTCTCCGATCATGGTATCCCATTTCTGTGGCATTTTCTCGATAAAGTCTTCACAGTTTGCTAATTTTGCTGCTGCCATAACTTCTTCGTCTGTTGCATCTTTTCTTCCGATTCGGATGTTTTCCATAATCGTGTTGTTAAATAGTGTTACATCCTGAAATACAATGGAATATAGTGATAATAATGTTTCTGGATCGATCTTAGAGATATCCATGCCTCCGACCGTGATCGTTCCTTTGTTGATATCCCAGAATCTTGCAGCTAATCTTGATACGGTTGTTTTTCCACTTCCGGATGGTCCGATCAGTGCGGTTACTTCGCCTTGTTTTGCGGTGAAGCTTACGTCTTTTAAGATCTGTTCATTTCCATCGTAAGAAAATCCTACGTGATCAAAGTTGATGTCATATCCCTGATTGCTTAGTGTTTTATTTCCATCCTGTTCTTCGTGGCTTAAGATTTCATCCATTCGTTTGCACTGTGTGTCTGTAGAGATGATCGCGGATAAATTCTCTAATGCTACCTGGAATGGATCGTACATCCTTGATACGACCAGCAGATACATGAAGAATGTTAATGCATCGATTTCTCCTTTTGCAAATAAGATTCCTCCGACTAAGGTTGTCGTTCCGATTCCTACTTTTAAGATCAGCTGTGACAGGCATACGAACATTGCGTTGATCGCTTCGGATACTACGGCGTGTTTTTCAACAGCCTGAATCTTTTTGTTTAAGCCTTCCATATAGGTATTTGTTGCGTTGTATGATTTTAAATCTCTAACGGTTTCCAGCCCTTCCTGAATTCCATCCTGGCATTCCAGTTTGTATTTCATTGCATTTTCATTTAATCGGTGTGAAATTGGTCTTGCACCGAATACAACAAAAAATGCAACTGGTAATACCCATACAGCTGCCAATGTCATTTTTACATTGAAAAAGAATAAACAGATCGTTACGATCGTTGTGGAACACATGGAACCGAATAACTGTGGGAAAAAGTGAGAACTTGCTGTTTCCAGCCATGCACAGTCTCCCATGATCGTACTTGTAAGGTCTGCAAGGTCCTTTTTACCGAAAAATGATAATGGAATCTTTCTTAATTTCTCTGCCAGTGTACGTCTTCTGACTCCACTTTCCACATAAGTTGCGAGGAATGTTGCGTTGTACTGGAAGTATGTTGTAATAATAATCAACAATATTGAAATAACCATTCCTCCGATATACATTGGCAATTTTGAACTTGGAATTCCACCATTTAAAATATCAGATGCTAGCAGATATAGAAGTCCGACTGGAACCATAAATGCTAAGTTTGCAATTGTTACGATGATGACCGCTTTAATCATATCATTGACACCCTGTTCAGAAAGGGCATATTTATGTTTTAATCTTTCTCTCATAATTATAATACACCCCCTACTTTCCAGTTCACTGATTTGTTATATTCTTCCCACATATGGGCGTAAATGCCGTGACTCTTTAATAATTCGCCGTGGCTTCCTTCTTCTGCGATCGCTCCGTCTTTCAAAACATAGATACGGTCTGCATTTGTAACGGTTGATAATCGGTGGGCGATCATGATGACGGTCTTGTCTTTTGATAAGTTTTCAAACGCTTTCTGTACTTTCTGTTCGTTATCTGGATCTGCAAATGCAGTTGCTTCATCAAGGATCAGAACTGGAGCATTTTTAAGAAATGCTCTGGCAATTGAAAGTCTCTGTGCTTCACCACCGGATACATGAATTCCTTTGGCTCCGATCATTGTATGGACGCCGTCTTTAAATTTGTCGATGATATCCATACACTGCGCATCTTTTAATGCCTGCATAACTTCCTCGTCGGTTGCATCTGGTTTTCCAAGTCTGACATTTTCAAGGATGGACATCTTTAATAATTTGCTGTCCTGAAATACATAAGAAATCTGATTCATAAGTTCACTGCTTGTGATATCTCTCACATCAACGCCGCCGATCTTTACGCTTCCTTCTTTGACATCCCAGAATCTTGCGATCATGGATGCTAAGGTTGTTTTACCGCCGCCAGAAGGTCCAACAAATGCGACATGTTCTCCCGCTTTGATCTCAATGGAAATATGATCGACTGCATTTTTCTTTGCCCCTTCGTATGCAAATGTTACATCCCGAAGAGATACGGAACTGTCTTTTGGAATCTGTCCGTTGGTTGTCTCTTTTAATGACTGTCTGTTCATCACATCACCCATACGTTTTAATCCATCAACGACCTGCATCTGGGCTTCGCCTGCGTATGCAAGTTTCATTAATGTTGTTGTTAAAATTGGTGTGATGATGATATAGAATAATAAGTTTAACCCAAATGCTGCTGTGATCTCATGTCCGCCAAATACATAGGCTGCAATGATGATAAATACAAAAATGGAATTGACCGCTGTTGTAAATCCAACCATTGGTTTTCTCATTTTTTTCGTAAATCCCAGTGTCCATTTTTCATATTCATCAATTGCTTCTTTGAATCTCTTAAATGAAAATACCGTCTGTCCAAATGTTTTGACAACGGGAACTCCACGAATATATTCAACCGCTTCTGCTGACATGACTTCCAAGGAATTCTGATACTGTTTCATACTTTCTGCCAGATCTTTTCCACTCATGGAACTCATGAATACGAATCCGATCGCTGCCGGGATCAGACACATGATTCCTAACCTCCAGTCAAAGACTGCCATTAAGATGATAAGTCCGAGCGGTGTTGCCTTGGAAACTGCTTTATCTGGAAGGGTATGTGCCAGATATGTTTCTGTTGCTGCACTGGAATCTGTGACGATCTTTCGAATCTTACCAGTTCCTTCGCTTTCAATATATCCTAATGGTAATGTCATGATGTGGTTCATCATTGCTGTTCTCATCTGTGCCTGTACATGGAATGCTGCGATATGAGAGCACATGAGGCCCGCCATATAGATGATCATTCCAAGAATCGCAAATCCTACCGCACGCCATCCATAAGTGCTGATTCCTGCTGCCTTTGAGAAATCAAATCTGACTCTTAACACTTCCTGCATCACTTTCCAGATATAATAAAATGGAACTAACGCAACAAATGCACTGATCGCTGCAAGAATGGTTGAGAGAATGCTTAAATATTTGTAACTGCCTGCGAAATGGTATAACTGCTTTGTCAGGCTTTCTTCTTTTTCTTTCTTTTCTTCCATTATATTCACCTCCGTAAATTATTTATTGTCGGACAATTCCATCTGTCTGCTGTCCTTATTTAAATTGTGCTTGCGCTTATATTCAAGCGGTGCAGCCCCGTAATAATTCTTAAATGCTTTTGCAAATCTTGATTGTGTCGCAAATCCTACTGCATCACTGATCTCTGATATTTTCATTGAATTTTTCAGAATCAATTCTGCTGCCTTTTTCATTCGGATCTCATTCAATAATTCGCTGTATCCTCTTCCATATACTCCCTGAAAATAATTCTTAAGACTTGTCTCACTGATCCCAAAATGTTTCGCAAGTGTCGCTGCAGAATATCGTTTGCTTAAATCTTCTGTCAGAATATCCATGGTCTTTCTCGCAATCTGAATCTGTGAACCTGAGTAGTACACCCTGTTTGTCTCCACTGCATCCCTTTTGCTGCAAAGAACCTGAAGCCACCGGCTGACATCCACCGCAAGAAGATTCATATCTGCATCTGCTTCAATGTCATCTTGAATCACTCTCACTGCCTGTTCAATTCTTGCATCTGCTTTTGAAATAAATGGTGTCTCTCTTCCCAGAAACCGTTCTTTTAATTCAACGCTCATTTTGGTATTCCTGCCATTTAATGACAGTTCTTTGTCAAGTTCTGGACATGGATACAAGATCAACTCCATTCCATGATACTGTGCTCTTGGATAGTAAAATTCATCTGCTTCTCTTGAAGCAGTCCCATAGTCGATTGAATATTCCCCGGTATCCACATAAGTACCGCCACCATTTTTCAAAAGAACCTCGCACTTGCCAAGGAAACTGAAATTCACTGTCATGACCGCTTCCCCTTTGTAGGCCTGAATCTGGACTTCTGGGATTCTTCTTGATCTGATATCAATATACAAAAGCTCCAGATATGAGCTGATCCGATAACAGACGATCTTTCCTTTCTCTCCTGAAAAATCTGATGGCAGGATTACTTCTCGTTTCTCATTCATGAAAAACTCCTTCTCTCTTCCTTTCTTTTATAATTTACGGTTATATGTTAGTATACACTAACTTTTGATTCAAGAACAAAACAGCAAAATAGCTCCTTTTAGCATCTGGTTTGTTCTTGATTTTGTCTTTTTGGTAAAAAGAATCCTGTTTTATGGAATCTCCTGCAAACAAAAAAGGAAAGGATCATCACAAAACATGATAATCCTTTCCAATTTGTTTAAAATTTCAAATTCTAAATCTCATTATTTTCTAATAATATCAGTTGCACTAAAGACTTTATCACCTTTGCCTGCTTTCACACCCTTAGCTTCTAACAGCTCGGATACTGTACAAACTTCATATCCTTTCTTCTTAAGGATTGGTAATACTTTCTCTACTGCTGCAACGGTTGGTTTATGAATATCATGCATTAACACGATATCTCCGTCTTTTGCATGTTTTAAGATTGTTTTAACAGTTGCATCTGTGTTCTTTGTCTTCCAATCTAAGGTATCAACACTCCAAAGGATCAATGGTATATCAATTCCTTTTTTAACATTCTCATTGATCGCTCCGTATGGAGGTCTTACGCTGACGGGTTTGCTTCCACATGCTTTGTAGATCGCATTCTCTGTTTGCTCTTCCTGTGCTCTTATTTGTGCTACACTTAACTTTGGAAGGTATGTATGATTCCATGTATGACTTGATACTTCATTACCAGATTCTAAGACTTTCTTAACTGTCTCTGGATAGTAATTTGCATTCTGCCCTAACATGAAAAATGTTGCTCTTGCATCGTTCTTCTCTAATGCTGCAATAACTCGTTCTGTATTTCCCTTTAATGGACCGTCATCAAATGTAAATGCGATCAGTTTCTTCGTTTTATCAATCTTTCTTGGAACATAGAGTGATTTCTTAAATTCTTTATCTGTTCCTTTGCCGAGCAGGTTATCATTTGCCTTTACCATGTATTCTCCCATGGATTTATTAACAGATGCATAACTTGTTCGTCCTAATCTTGTTGTTACAAAGAATGCTCCGACTGCGATCACTGCAATGATCACTACTAGTCCCACAATTCTTCCTACATTCAACCGTCTTCTTTTTCTTCTTCTGGCCATTGTACCCTTCTTCTTTCCTTATAATAATTTAAATGTATCTACATCCACTAAACCAAGATCTGTAAGTCTTAATGATGGAATCACTGGAAGAGCCATAAATGATAATGTGATAAATGGATCAATATCTCTGGATATTCCAAGTTTCCATGCTTTCTGTAACAAATCATCAATTCCTTTCTGGATGTCTTTTGCCGGTTCTTGACTTAAAAGTCCCGCAACCGTAAGCGGTAGTGTACCTAAAACTTTGCCTTCAGATACCAATGCGTATCCGCCCTGTATCTCTTCTATCGTCTGTACTGCTTTGATGATATCTTCATCGTTATCTCCTGCTGCAATGATATTATGAGAATCATGTGCCACAGATGTTGCGATCGCACCATTTATAATACCATATCCTTTGATCGGTGCTGCAGATACATTCCCTGTTCCACGATGGCGTTCAAATACACATAGTTTGGAGTATTCACTATCTGGTGTGAACCATCCATGATCATTCGGAACTTCCTCATGCAAAAATGTTGTAACGATCTGTCCCGGAATCATTCCGATCACTGGAATCTCTCCATCTGCTTTCACCTGAATCTTATCTTTGGAAATGTCTTTTAAGACCACTGTGTGAAGCATAGATTCTTTCACTGGTTTTGCTTCCTTTGAGAAGAATTCACTGTTCACTGGCTGTCCTTGTTTATATACAGAAGATACCTTTACATCTTCTAAGGCATCAAGGATCACAATATCTGCATCCTTACCTTCTTCCAATGTTCCAATATCATCTAAACCATAAGTCTTAGCTGCATTGTAAGTTGCCATCTTTACTGCCTGTACAGGTTCCATTCCAAGCTCGATACTCTTCTTTATATTGTAACTAATATGACCTTCATTTTCAATAGTATCAAGGTGTTTATCGTCAGTACAAAACATAAATTTTTCAATATATTCTGGCTCTTTAACAAGACCTGGAACAATATTTTCTACATTTCTTGCTGCACTTCCTTCTCTGACAAGGATTTTCATTCCAGCAAGGCATTTTTCTTTCGCTTCTTCAAACGATGTACATTCATGTTCTGTCATAACTCCGGCTTCTACATAAGCCTTGAGATCGTCACCAGTAAGCCCTGGTGCATGGCCGTCAATGATCATTCCTTTGCATAATTCAAGCTTCTTCATGATCTGTTCTTCTTTGCTTAAAACTGCTGGGTAACACATAACCTCCCCAAGCCCAAGTACAAGCGGATGATCTTTCCACTGTTTCATATCTTCTGCTGTGAAATCAGCTCCATTTGTCTCAAATGGAGTTGCCGGAATAGAAGATGGCATCATAACATAAATGCCAAGCGGAGCATCACCTGCTGCATCAAGGATATATTCCATCGCTTCATTTCCTTTAACATTCACCAGCTCATGTGGGTCTGCAATCACTGTTGTTGTTCCATGCGGCATAACCGCCTTTGAAAATTCCATTGGCGTTGCCATACTTGATTCAATATGCACATGTGCATCAATAAATCCTGGTGCAATGTATTTTCCTTTACAATCTATTTCATTTTCCCCTGAAAAATGACCAACTCCTGTGATTTTTCCATCTTTCACTGCAATATCAGCCTGGTCGATCTTTTCATTCTTTACATCAATGACATTTCCATTCTTTAAGATAAAATCATACATATTCTTCCCTCCTGTTTCATTGAAACTTAACCATTCCAACATAATATTTCTTATCTGTATCAAATAACATATTCCAGTCGATTTCTTCGCGTTCTCTACAGTTTGACCAGATCAGTAGTTCTTTTTCTTCATCAAACCCTGTGATCGTTACCCAATGCCAGTTATCTTCTCGAAGCTCATATGCCGGATGCCTTAAGATCAAAAATGCAACTGGATTTTCCTCTTTCAATGAAGGCAAAATGAAATCCAGTGCCTGCTCTTTACTCTTTGGCAAAAATAATTGTTCAGATTTAAATTCTATTCCTCTATCTGCCGCATATCTTTTAAAATCTTTTGCAAATCTTCCGATCAATGGATATCCCATAAATCCTGGCTTCATATATTGATACATTGTCTGCATCAGTTTCAGATATTGTTCCTGTTCTTTCGCATCTTGTCCTTCTTCTGGCTGATATAATGATTTGAATTCATCCTTATTCATGGCATAAATCGCTGCAATATTACTTCATGTCACAATTCAGAATCATGATAACCGCTGGAAATCTCCCGGGAACCATTCCTGATCTCCTCCATATCCAATGATCCTGCCATCTTTTATGATCTGCGGACAGCAAAGTTCCTTCCTCATAATCTATTCCTTTCTTATTTATATCTCTACGCTTTTTCACTTATTTTTAAATTTATTGAATTTATTCTTTTCTTTATGTTAATATTGTTATCATTAACCGATATTATTATTTTGCAGAAAGGATGACAACACTTATGAAAAATATCATGACTTCCTTATGTCTTGCACTTTTTATCATCAGTGCCTCTGTTACGATAACATTAAACTTCCGACCTTTATATTATCATGATATTTCCGCTTTGAAAATAGAAGAAACTTCTGGATTTTCCAAAAATATCATTAAAAAAAATTATGACGAATTGATCGATTATAATCAGTTTTTTCATTCTGGAAAGCTAAAACTTACTATGCCGATGTCCAGAGAAGGACGAATTCATTTTGAAGATGTAAAACGTATCTTTGATACAATTGAGATTGCCTGTGTCATTACATTAATCTTATCCTGTTATCTCGTTACCACACAAATCCGAAAACGTGATCTCAGGTTTTTAAAAATATCTTCGATCATTACGATATTACTTCCAACGATCGCTGGCATCATGACTGCTGTTAACTGGGAAGCTGTATTTATTATGTTTCATAAGATCATGTTTCGTAATGACTACTGGCTCTTTGATGAAGCTCTCGATCCTGTAATCACAATCCTTCCTGATACATTTTTTCTTCAATGTGCAATCATGATCATTTTGCTGATCCTGTTAGGAAGTTTGCTTTGTATCTTATTTCGTTCTTTTTTTCACCACAAGTTTATGATATAATTGTTGAGTTATTAATTATTTGTGTCAATTATTACATTTATATTAAGATAGGAGTTTGAATCATGAAACTTTCACAAATAAAAACAAAAGAAGTCAGAGATCGTGTTCGAAAGTCTCGTTACAAAAAATTTATATTTGCTTTTATTGTACTATTTCTGATCCTGATCGTTTCTGTGTGCTTTCATTCATACTACGCTCAACAAAAGGCGAAAAAAAATGCCACTGCAAAGGCACAGCAGAAAATGGAAAATGAATATAAAAAAGCAAAAAAAGAAGCCGAAAAAGAAAAGACTTCCTTAAAACCATGGTATACCTATCATGGCATTGCACACGCCTTAGGTGGTCTTAATGGAAAACAGTATTTAAATTCCATTGATGGTTTTTATTCAAACTATCAAAAAGGATACCGCATTTTTGAAATGGATCTTCAGCTTACATCAGATAATGTGCTTGTCGGAAGACATACCTGGGGAGATAATCTTTCAGATCCTTTAAGTAAACATGGTGATCCTGCTAGCTATCGTGAATTTAAGAATACCAAATTATACGGCCGTTACAAGCCTACTTCTTTTCTTGATATGCTGAATGCAATGGAACGTTATAAAGATTTTTATCTGATGACTGATTCGAAATCTACAGACACACCAACTGTCCAAAAGGAATTCTCTACTCTGGTCCAGACTGCAAAAAAGGCTGGAAAGACTGAATATCTGGATCGTTTGATCGTACAGATTTATAACGAAAATATGTATTACACAATAAAGAAGATCTACCCATTCAAACATTTTGTGTATACCACATACAAGCAGCGTGATGTCGCATTCTATAAGATGGTAAAATTCTGTAAAAAGAATGGGATTGAGGGTGTCACAAGCCCACAGAATGATATCAACGACTATCGTATGGATATTTTAGCCAAAGAAGGAATCTATGGATTCACTCATACAGTAAATAACTCTTATTTCACAAAAGAATATATGAAATTAGGTGTTTACGGTATCTATTCTGATTTTATGACTCCCTCAGAAATCAACAAAAATTATCTTGAAGTTTATTGTCCAAAGTTTGCTTCCAGATATATGAAAACTGTCATTCCTGCACTTGCAAAATAATTTTAATATCATGAGCTTAAAAATCCCGGAGAGTTATTTCCGGGATTTTTATAGCTTATTTTATTATATGTTCTTTGATCATAGGATTGATTCCTCCGCTGTGTCCACAAGCATTTTCATTGCTTCCACAGGATATTTACCGTGTGCAGTTTCCCCTGTCAGCATCAATGCACTGGCTCCTTGTGTAACTGCATGATAGATATCATTTACCTCTGCCCTTGTTGGATATGGATTCTTTATCATGGAATCTAACATCTGGGTTACAATCATGAAATCCTTGTTGTGCTTTCTGCACACTTTTGCAATATGTGCCTGAATTCTTGGAAGTTGTGATAATGGCATTGCATTCCCAAGATCTCCTCTTGCGATCACGATGTAATCACAATATGGAATCAGTTCTTCCAAATGCTCGACACCTGTCATATTTTCTATCTTTGCAAAAATTCTGATGTCTTCGCAGCCATATTCTCTTAATGCTTCTCTTAGTATGATCAAGTCTGCTTTATTCCGTACAAATGGAAGCATGACATCCGTTACTTTATACTGCTTTGCCACTGCAAGATTCCTTAAATCCGCCTCTGTTAACGTTGGATTGTTAATACTGCATCCTGGCATTGCAATACTTTTATGTGCTGTCAATACTCCTCCACAAATAATCTTACATCTCCATGAGGATTCTGATATTTTCTGTTCTGCTGTCAGCTTGATCTTTCCGTCATCAAGTAAGATTTCCTGATTCTTTTTAATGTACGGGAAAATCTCCTTCGGTGCCGGAATACCTCCATGTCCAAGAATCACATGGGCACCATTGGAAAGTCCCATGTTTCCTTCCAGATTTCCTATTCTTAATTCTGGACCGATCAGATCGATCATAAGCTTCTTTTCTTTTCCTGTTTGACTGGCCGCATCAAAATAATGCTGAATCCATGACTGGCTTGTTTCTAATGAACTATGTGATAAGTTTAACCGAATACCTGTCATTCCTGCATCAAACATCTTCTTTAATATTATTGGTTCGCAACATGTTGGACCTAGAGTTCCGTAGTATTCCATTGTGCATCACTTCCTTTGGCTTTATTGTAACATTTTTCACAAGGAATATCCAACACAAAAACTTCTTCACTGCTTACGCAATTAATATTCTTATAACCGCTTAATTTATATAATATAATTTAAACTTTTTACTTGAATACTTATTATTCTTCCCCTTAGAATCCCTGATAAGTGTCACTTTTTGTTGCTCCTCTTTTTCCGCTTTCACAGTCCCAAGACAATAATCTCTGATCGCCTTTGCATCTGCCTGGGCTAATTTCTTAATCTTAGAATCATCTTTCAAAAACTGCTTCACATCATTATCGTTATCCACAAAACTATGTTCCACAATGACGCCTGGAATTCCTTTTTCTATGCTGTTATGAATAACCCTATAGTAATCTCTTATTTTTCCATTTGGATATTTCTCATTTTTCTCTGATGTTCGCATCAATAATCCTTGATTCTCAACACCTGTCTGCTCTAAATACTTCAAAAAATAACATCCAAGAAGCTGTGCCTGTTGGGACACTTCTTTGTTATAATTCCCTGTTGGCACAAGTACTGTACAGCCATGGTCATAGTCTACGATCTCACCTTTTGCATTATTGTGCAGGCTGACGAACAAATCTGCCTTATCCTGAACTGCTTTCGGTACTCTCTCTCCTAATTCAGGTTTTGTGTCTCCTGTTCTTGTTAGATAAACTTTGATGTTTGAATTTTTTGAAAGTTCCTGTTTGATATATTTCGCTATTTTTAAGTTGATATCTTTTTCTTGCGGCTGATCATTTGTTTCTCCTACAGCACCACTGTCATTACCACCATGTCCTGGATCTAATTCTATGATCCAATTTGATTTTTTTAATTTTCTTGTTTCCTGTTTCTTGCTCGATGTTATTGTCATAACTTCCTTCGCTGCTGTTTTTTGTGATGTTGTTTTCTCTTGTGTCGTTTGTTTCTTAGTTCCACAGCCAGAAATACTTGCACATAATACTAACATTAGTGCTAATACTTTTCTTATATTCTTTTTCATTTGCTCCCCCGCTCATTTCATGATCATTTTTTTATTTTATCACTTTAATTTGTATTTTACAAAAAAATCAGTGGCAGAATCATCTTCTACCACTGATTTTTTTACACCCGATCACAAGTAAGATTCCTAATGAAATAATGCTCATCCATAGATACATTTCCACTTTTTTATCATCCCCAGTTCTACTTTTTGCCTTGCTGCTTTCGCTGGTTTTTGTTTTCGTCCCTGAATCGGATCTGTTCTTATTTTTTTCATTTAGATATTCATCACATCGTTCATTTTTGTTATGCTCGCTGTTGCTATTATGATCTTTAACATATAAATTTTCATCATCGACGAGGTCCATAAAACGAATTTCTGTTACTTTTGCTCCTGCCTGTGTATTTTTGTGGATTGCCATTGTAACAAACAATTCTCCATTTCCCTGATTTAATACTTGTATATGTAAATAGTATTTCTTCAATACTTTATTTCTTCCACGAATAAGTTCTAATTCATATTTATAATCTCCGGGGCTTGTATAGGTGATGGATGAAAATATTTCTTTCGTTTCACCTTCTTTGAGCCTTTCTATATATTCTTCTTTCTGACTTTTTCCTGGCATTGGCGTGTTTTTCTGTAATGCTTTTAATTTTATTTTATATTTTTGTCCTCGAACGAGTCCTCCATGTCCCCATTTAAATTTCAAAGGAAGAGAAAAATTAACAGAATGTTGTGCCGCATATGTATATTCAAGATTTCCTGCATTGATTGCCAATAAAAATGCTGTGATCACAACCACAAATATTTTTTTCACCTTTCATCTCTCCCTTCTTATTTTTTGTACATCGCAAGAACCACGGTTCGATCATCTACCTGATCTGTGGAACAGGTTCCGAGTGCCAAAACACTATAGTTCCCACTTTGTGAATTCAATATTTCTATTTTATCATTTTGCATCCAGTTGGCTTTCATTTTTACATAATTTAAAAACTGCTGTCTGTTATTCTTATATTGCGATGGATCAAAAATATAGGAATCTGTCGATCTTACGACCAGAACTGCAAAGATCTTTAATGGATATTTCTTCCCAGGGATCATTAAGATTCCCGTATGATGTTTCTCAGCAAACGATGATTTTTTATATAATTCCAAATCTCCAAACATCAAATGCTTTTCCATATAGTGTCCATAAAGAATCGAATATGTATCCTGAAAATTTTTGTTGCATCTGCTATCTAAAAAAACGGTTCCACCTAAGGAATATTTTCCATAAACATCTTTATTTAAATATTCCAGATTATCCTTTCCCTGTACAACTGGTTCATCAATCTTTGTTCCATCCAAGGTAATCCAGGCAACGACATCCGGATTGATCTTTCGCAGTTCTTCAAAGGATGGTTTCTTCCCTTTCGGCTTTAAATCTTTTAATTTTACCTGGAGATCTTGTATCCCTTGATAAAGCTGATAGTTATCCCATAAGGAATATACACTGTATAAAACTGCTAAGATCAATACGATCGCAATGATCGTATCTAATATCTTATTTAAGATCCGGAGTGTCCGTTCTGCCATAGTTTATAACCTCTTTTTAGCGACGTTTTTTACTTACTACAAATCCTACACCACAAGCTGCTGCAAAAATCAGTACGAGTAAATATGGAAGGTTATTCATAAATACACCTGTATCGATCTGTATTCCTTTGTTGTTTGTGATAATTGCTTCGTCTGTCTTTCCACCAACGATCGTTCCTTCATTACCTTCTTGTGTGTTTACTTTATATGCTGGTGCATCATATCCTTTTGCCTGTGTTTCTTCTACCTTGTATGAAACTCCTTCTGGAATGTTTGTAAACAGAACTGTTGTCCCAGCTTTTACTTTAAATGTTGCTGTTTGTTCATCTTCACCACCTGTGATCGTTACATTTCCAAGATTAGTATCGATTATTCTTCCTGCAATCTTGCTTCTTAATTTTGTTCCTGCTTTTGGTGTGAATGTGACTGTTACATTGAATGTATCATCACTATTCGCCATATTACCTGTTACAATCTTCTGCACTGTTAATTTACCAGCAGAATAAAAGTTATCAATTTCTGACACTTTCTTCCATTCATTATTAAACATTGTTACATTATTGATTTCTAATGCTTTTGTATCAGAATTGTATGCAACTGCTACTCTGATATAGTATGGGTCTGTATTATAAGTTACACCAGCACTGTTTCCTGCTGTTTCCTGGAATTTATAGAAATAGTAACCTGCGCTTGGATATATTGTTGCATCTGCTGGTGTGATAGTTACTTTTTTCTTTGTTCCTTCGCTTGTTGCCTGACCTTCTTCAAATGGAGCATTTCCAATTGTTATCGTTTGAGGAATACGCTTTCCCTTAACATCACTTGTATCACTTATTTCCTGATCATTAAGGTCATGAAATTTTGTATTCTGTACCTTGTAAAGTTTTGCTTCTCCATTATTTCCAAATAAAAATGTTTCTGCCGGACTTTTTGCAGTATCACTGTCTCCAGCTTTTAACAAATATTGTTTGTCAAACATATATTTACTACTGCCATCAGCTTTGACTGATCTTGTGCCTACAGCACCTGTAATTCCTCCAAATGCCATTGCTGCTGCTAATAAAACTCCTAGTATTCTTCCTTTTTTCATATGTAGCACTCCTTTTATGTTGTTAAATTCCTCGTCTTCGAAGAATCGTTAAAACTTTTCCTTTGATCTGGCTTTCTTTGATCGCACCAAATTCTCGGCTGTCTTTTGTCTGTGTTCGGTAATCTCCTAATACAAAGACGCTGCCCTCTGGTATCTGATATGGATACTTAATATCTCCTTTATGATAGCTTGGATAAATGATCTCTCCTGATTCTGAAATCCCGTTGATCTTTACATCCCCGCTTCCATCAATGTTGATCTCATTCCCTCCAACTGCTATGATCCTTCCAAAATTTTTTTCTCCATTCACTTCATAAATGATCACGTCATTTGGACGAAATGTCTGTTTCAGGCAATATGATAATGTCAGATCACCATCTTTTAAGGATGGGAACATCTGCATCCCTTCCACTCGTTGAAAACATAAGATCTTTGTGAAAAAGATGTAGATGACTAACAAAAATAAAATGGTTCGGGCAATCAATCTTAGATATCCTTTCCGAATTGTTGAATTTTGATCACTCATCCTTCATTTCTCCCTCGAAATCTTGTTTTTCTTAGGATCATAAAAAGGATCATTAAAATTCCTGCTCCAGCCATGAACAGATAAAGTTTCATATGCTCTGTCCACACTCCTTCGGAAGGATTGACGTTTGTGTAATAACGGTTTGTAATTTCTACAGTTTCTGATGTTCCATCCTCTTTGATCGTATACGCTGCTTTATCTTTTTGATAAGTAACCTCGTATGCAAAACCTTTTTGCGGCTGATAACTTGTACCACTGTCCATGATCGGATTTTCATTTTCATCAAGTTCAAATACACTAAACTTGCCTCCAACAGATAATCCGGTAAACTGTGGCTGATCCACTGATTTTCCATTGCATTTGTAAGATAATGTACCATTTTTATTGGTGATCGTTAAGATCTGAAGTTTTTGCTCTTTGCTGTAGTCCGTCTGTGCATTTTTATATTCATACAAACCAAAAGAAAATGTACCATCTGGTAATTCCTTCGATGTGATCGCATTTCCTTTGTCATCAAGGAAATGTTTGGCTACTTTTAGAACCCCTTTCGAGTCATACATATTACATTTATATGTTGCTCCGAGATAATACACTTCAACACCTAATTTCTGCCATTGAGTTAATTGTGCCGGATAGATTTCTTCTCCTGCTTCTCCCTCTTTTTGTGCGATCGCAAAATATTTTGGTGTTGCATCGAGTACATATCCTTCGGGTGCCTTTATTTCCCTTAAACAATATACTTTGTTATAGGATAAAGCATCTTTTTTACCAAAAGAAGCAACTCCTGTATCATCTGTCTCTTCTGTATAGGTTTTTGCATCTTGTGGTGCTTCCCATGCCTTTTTCAGTTCATCATACTGAACTTCCTGTATCATAAATGTCGCTCCACTTAATGCCTTGGATGTATTTTCTTTATCCACTTTCTTAACCTTTACAGCTGGGCTGGTCGTTGTCCCTGCAAATGCTTCTACATGATATCTTACTGTTGTATTTTCAATCATTGCTACTGTCGTACTGTGTCCAAACCAGTATGCCTTGTTGTTAACTGTGATATCTGTATCTGGCGCTGCATTCAATGTTGCCTCGTATGTGATCGTAAGTTTCTTATTGTCTGGAATCGTAAGGCTCATCTTCTGTCCAGTATCTGTTGTTTCAATCTTTGGAGAAATTCCTGTTATGAGATTTCCATTCTTATCCTTTACAACAATCGAATCTGTATCAAATTGGAGTGGAGATTTCATTTCATCTACTAAGGTGATCGTATCTTCCCCTTTGATCAGATCCTCGCCTGATTCATTGACCGTGATCATAAATGGAAGTTTTCCATCTCTTATATCCTGCTTTGTTTTTTTGATTGTTTTTTTGCTGACGTTTGCTGTGGCTGTGCTATTGGAAATGATTTTTCCTTCTTCGTTTTTTACCGTCATTGTATTGTTGAAACTTTTTGTTTTTCCATCCAGTAAGACTTCTTCGTCATTGACCCTTGTTACAACCTGAATCTCTAATGAATGTTTGTCACTTGCACCACCACTTTTTAAATTGTCCACTGCCATGCAGATCTTTCCTGTCTGCTTATTGTAATAAGCAATACTGGTATAATCTTTTTTATTATCTCTGTCTAGGTTTCCGGTCAGTGTAAGTTTCTCCCATTGTGGATCATTTTCATATTCTGGTATCTCACACATCACTGGTGCATTTTGATTTCGGATTCCTGGATCGATCCAGAAGTATCTGACATAAGTAAGATCTAATCCTTTTGGAAGCTGGTCTTCTACATAAACTTTTCCTTCAAGATTTCCCACATAATTAGCTTTCAATCTCCAATCGATATATGTTCCCGCTTTTGTGATCTTATTTTGAAGGACTTTCTGCGGACCGTTCCAATTAATGGTACTTACCGTTGTCCATTTTCCTGCATCATCACGCTCATAAATTCCTCCCATTTCTTTGAAGTTGTTTCCACCTCCGGCTGCCACTAAACTATCCTGTCCTTGGGATACGAAATCTGTTGCAGTGCTGTCTTTTGTCTGCAGCTCATTCGTGTAAGTATAAGCGTTTCGCAAAGAATTCATATTGTTACTTGGTTCTGTTCGTAAGATGATATACAAATGTTCATTTTCTTCCAGATGTACATCTTTCTTTAATTTGATATCTGCATATTTTCCTACATTTTTTCCTGTTGACTCCCATTGATAGTCAGCATTTTGTGGAAGTTGTCCTAGATTATTTTCATTTCCGATCAATTTTTGTAATTGAGGATCTCCTGAAAGATCACGAACGGTTCCATAACAATCTTTAAAGCTTTTTCCTGTTGGAAGCTTTCCTTTGTATACACCTACTATCGAAGTTTTTCGTACCAAATGGGTTGGATTTCCTGTTTTCGGTACATCCCTGAAGATTGTTCCCGCAGGGATTTCATTTCCCTGAACATCAATGATCCAATATAAACTTCCTCGTGTCCAGTCTCCCTGACTTGCTTTTGTTGGGTCGTAATACCATCCGCTTTTCCTTGCTTCAAAGTTTTTGCCACCTTCGATGATCATTGAAGTGGATACTTTTACTCCAGCTAATTTGATACTGGTTCCTCCAGGCCCAATGACAGTTCCTCCTAGTGAAAATGAATTTCCTGAGGATACCTGTGTCAGACTTTCAACATTTTTTGGCGTTGCATAATACGTTAACAGATAGGCTCCTGTTTTTTTCTTATTTCCAAATTTCTCTGGTGAAAATGAAAATTGTTTTCCGTCATGGATATCTACCCAGTTCGTTTCTGACGGTGTTTTCTCTTCAAGTTTTGTTGCTGCTTCTTTATCACTGCCTGGATCTTCTTTTAATCCTGTATCGTAATATTCAATCTTTAGATATCCAGTGTATGCCAGATAATCATTTGCTAAAGCATCTCCAAAGATTGCGGAAGATACATCAAAATCACCTGCTTCATTGACAACAACCTGATATTTATAACTTCCTTTTGGTATTTTAAAGCTGCGTACTGACAATGGAGATATTTCCATATTTGAGTTGTAGACCTTGTCTTGCTCTGGAATGTTTATCTGTTCTTCTTTTGTGATCGGATCACTTTGTAATTTTCGATCCCATACTTTCTTTCCAAGAGATTTTTCCTGTGTTGCGGATGCAAATTTCTGATTTCCTCCACTTACCGTGTCATCAGAATATGCAGCGGCTGTATTCTTTACTTTGATCTCCTGATTGCTCATGGCAAAAATATCTTCACTGATCTTTACCTGATATGTTAATGTCCGTTCTTCTCCAGGTTTTAATTTTCCAAGATAGAAATCTATCTTACATTCTTTTTTCTTATCATTTACAATGTACGGATTTTCCTGACCTTTATGTAGATTCTCTGGAATTTCTAATTTTTTGGTTTCATCTGCTTTATTGCCTTCATATAATTGAAAGCTATTTTCATCGTAATTGATATATGGTAATAATGTTGTGTTTGTTCCAGAACTGAAATTGTCATGAATCTTTACATTATTTAATGTATAAGTATTACTTTCATTTGCTTTCACATAAACGGTGTATGTGATCGTTCCGCCATTGCCCGATGGATCTTTTTTATATGTACTTGCTGTTTTCTTGATCTGCATTCCTGCATTTGGTGTAAAATTAGAAGATGCACTCTGGTGTTCATACGATTTTGCATATGATTTCGCGGTATTTGTGATCATACCTTTGCTTGCTCCACCGATATAGGTATCTTTTACTTTTACTTTATATGTCAGCGTCCTTATTTCCTTCGCTTTCATATCTCCGATCTCCCAGATCAAAGTTCCTGGTTTGGTGCTATCTTGCAAATATACTTTGCTTTCAAACTGCTCTCCGTTTCCTTCATATGGGAGGTTTTTATCATTTGGCTGATGTGCTGCTGTTTTCTTTGTTGTATCAACTCCTATGTAAGAATCAATATAGGTTTGATTCTTTGTAAACTGATCTTTGACCACCACATCTGGCATTGGATCGTCTCCTGTTTTTGCGATCAATGTGTATGTCAGGTAGCCATTTCCGTTTTCTTCACTATAACTTGGTTCTGTTTTTGTAAGTTCCAGATTTCCTAGTCTTGCATCACTGTCTTCTTCGAAGTTTAATTTTTTTGTGACCTCTCCGAATTTAATTGTTTGCTGTGGCTGACCTTTGATCAGTTGTCTGTCCGTAGTTGCATATACAGAAAAATTACCATTGATTTTTTTATTTTCTTCCTCATCCTGCTGAAGAAATGATTCCTCAAAACTCAGCAAAACATCTTGTGTATCATCCTCAACTTTAATCGTTCCGATCTTATTTCCGTTTGCATCTTGTATAGAATTAAGCACTACAAAACTATCCTGAAACAATTCCGGCAGACGGTATCTTAATGTCTTATTATGGTTGAGGAGTTCTTTTGCATCTACATTTTTGTAGTTTACTGTGATCTTAATTCTTGCATCTGCCGGAATATTTTTCGTGTCATCTGTAATCTTGATCCAATCTTCCCCTGATTGATACTCTATTGTCACTGCTTGAATATAATTGTCTAATTCTAGAGGATGTACTTCTGTCTTATTCTGTTTTGTCGTTGTCTGCGATGCTTCAATTCTATATGGAATAAATATCGTCATAAGCATACATATAGATAGAAGGATTGCCATCAATTTTTTTATTGCTTTTTCCATATCGATCCCTTGCTTTCTCGATACAGTATATAACTATATTTCTATAATTTCAAGATTGTGTTTTATTCTTAGCCTTACCTTGACATTCTCTTAACATCTTGAATGGCAGCACCAACTTTGTTAAACTTATTTATAGCAATTATCCTACACATTAATTAAAGGAATCTTAACTATATGGCACTAGAAGAACAATACCGTCTATCCTGTTACGAGGGACTGACAACACTTGGTGATCAGAACACCCTGATCTATTCAGATGCTTTATCAATTATGAAAAATGGAAGAAGAATTCATAATAATAACAACAAAAAGATCAGCTGTAAGATATTGTCTTCAGCTGATCTTTTGTTATATTTCTTATGAAATTTTATCTTTTCTCAACACCTAAAGTAACTTTCTCACCATTGATGTTCCATTCTTTTTCGTATCCGACAACTTCAGAGGCTTTCACTTCATCTGCTAAAACGTCACTAGCAATTGCTGCTTCATTTCTTCCGATGATGTCTGCTGCTTTGTCTGATCCTTTGTATGAGAATGTGATATGGTCTGTTACTTCGAATCCTGCTTCTTTTCTCATAGACTGGATCTTGCTGACTACTTCACGGACGAATCCTTCTTCTAACAGTTCTTCGGATAAGTTTGTATCAAGTACAACTGTCACTCCGTTGTCTGCTTCTGTTACGAATCCTTCCTGTTTTACCATTTCGATCAACAGATCTTCTTCTGCTAATTCTACTGGTGTTCCATCAACTTCAAATGTTAATACTCCCTTAGAGTCTAACTGAGCTTTCGCTTCATTTCCATCAACTGCTGCTAAGTAGTTTCTGATTCCTCCAACTAATTTTCCGTATTTTGGTCCTACAGTCTTTAACTGTGGTTTGAAGTTGTATGTTGTGAAGTTTGATACGTCATCTGTAAATGTGATATTCTTCACATTTAACTCGTCTAAGATGATCGCTTCGTCATAATCTGGCAGAGATGCTTCTGCTTTTACATACATCTGTCCGATTGGCTGACGGTTCTTGATGGCTGCACTGTTACGGCATGCACGTCCTAATACAACGATCTTTAAGACGAGATCCATATCTGCTTCTAATTTCTCATCAACCTGTTCTGCATTGTATACAGGGAAGTCGCATAAGTGGATACTTTCTTTTGCAGATGCATCAACACTTCTTACGATGTTCTGGTAAATCTCTTCTGTCATGAATGGGATCATTGGTGCTGCTGCTTTACATACAGTTACTAATGCTGTGTATAAAGTCATATATGCATTTACCTTATCCTGTTCCATTCCTTTTGCCCAGAAACGGTCACGACAACGTCTTACATACCAGTTACTCATATCATCTACAAATTCCTGTAATGCTCTTGCAGCTTCAGGGATTCTGTAATTTCCTAAGTTGTCATCTACAGATTTAACCATTGTGTTCATCTTAGATAACAGCCATTTGTCCATAACAGATAATTTATCATATTCTAACGCATGTTTTGTTGGATCAAACTGATCGATCTCTGCATATAATGTGTAGAATGCGTAAGTATTCCATAATGTTCCCATGAATTTACGCTGTCCTTCTGTAACGGCTTTTGCATGGAAACGGTTTGGAAGCCATGGGGCACTGTTTGTATAGAAATACCAACGGATCGCATCTGCTCCATGCTCTTCTAATGCATCGAATGGATCAACTGCATTTCCTTTGGACTTACTCATCTTCTGTCCGTTTTCATCCTGAACGTGTCCTAATACGACAACGTTTTTATATGGTGCTTTATTAAATAATAAAGTTGAAATTGCCATTAAGGAGTAGAACCATCCACGAGTCTGGTCTACAGCTTCTGAGATAAAGTTTGCTGGGAAGTTATCTTCGAAGATTTCTTTATTCTCAAATGGGTAATGCCACTGTGCGAAAGGCATAGATCCTGAATCGAACCAGCAGTCGATTACTTCTTCTACACGATGCATTGGTTTTCCACAATGTGGACACTTAATTGTTACCTGGTCGATATATGGACGGTGAAGTTCAATATCGTCTGGACAGTTATCAGACATACTCTTTAATTCTTCGATAGAACCGATTGAATGCTGATGTCCACATTCACATTCCCAGATATTTAATGGAGTTCCCCAATAACGGTTTCTTGAGATTCCCCAATCCTGTACGTTCTCTAACCAGTCACCGAAACGTCCTTTACCGATGCTCTTTGGTACCCAGTTAACTGTGTTGTTGTTTGCGATCAGCTGATCTTTTACTTCTGTCATCTTGATGAACCAAGATTCTCTTGCATAATAGATCAGTGGTGTATCACAACGCCAGCAGTGTGGATAGCTATGCTCAAATTTAGGAGCATCGAATAATAATCCACGTTTATCCAGATTCTTTAATACTTCTGGATCTGCTTTCTTAACGAATAATCCGGCAAATGGAGTTTCTTCTGACATGTTACCGCGTTCGTCTACTAACTGTACAAATGGCATGTCATATTTACGTCCGACTTTGGCATCATCTTCACCAAATGCTGGTGCGATATGAACAACACCTGTACCATCTGTTAATGTTACATATGCGTCGCATGTTACATAGAAGGCTTTCTT
>OGDE01000780.1_pt1 | contig 23673 bp, 18 predicted proteins | sample 1570321 | NCBI WGS metagenome assembly OGDE01 (sample SAMEA2581976, study PRJEB24529) | metagenome | biome: Human gut stool | place: China | collected 2011 | reverse complement strand
TGGCGATACTTATTAATGCATTAACTTAATTATAAAATTAAGCTACTATACTATCCCTTGACTTACCATAGCATCTGCTACTTTTAAGAATCCTGCTATATTGGCTCCAATTACATAATTTCCTGGAGCTCCATAGTTTTCAGCTGCATCTTTAGATACTTTAAATATATTTTTCATTATTATCTGTAATTTTTCATCTACTTCTTCAAACGTCCAAGATAACCTCATACTATTTTGAGACATTTCAAGTGCTGAAGTTGCAACTCCACCTGCATTTGCAGCCTTGGCTGGAGCTACTAATAATCCTTTTTCTAAGAAATATTTTACAGCTTCGTTTGTACAAGGCATGTTAGCCCCTTCTCCTATTACTGTAGTTCCATTTTCAACTAATATTTTAGCATCATCTAAGTTTATATCATTTTGAGTAGCACATGGAAGAGCTATATCGCACTTAACTGTCCATATTCCCTTCTGACCTTCAAAATACTGAGCTCCCTCTTTTCTAGCTATATATTCTTTTATTCTATTTCTTTCTCCTTCTTTTATTTGTTTAACTATACTTAAATCTATTCCATTTTCATCTACTATATATCCAGATGAGTCACACATTGCAACTACTTTAGCTCCATAGTCTATAGCTTTCTCAGCTGCATATATTGCAACATTACCAGAGCCTGAAATTACAACTCTCTTATTTTCAAAACTTTGGCCATGATAATTTAACATTTCATTTACAAAATATATAACGCCAAATCCTGTAGCTTCTTTTCTAGCTAAAGAGCCACCATAAGCTAATCCTTTGCCGGTTAAGACACCAGCATCATAAGAATTTCTTAATCTTTTATACTGTCCAAATAAATATCCTATTTCTCTTGCTCCAACACCTATGTCTCCAGCTGGAACATCTAAATTTGGACCTATATATCTATATAATTCAGTCATAAAGCTTTGACAGAATCTCATTATTTCATTATCTGACTTTCCTTTAGGGTTAAAATCTGAACCACCTTTACCACCACCTATAGGTAAACCTGTCAAAGAATTTTTAAATATTTGCTCAAATCCTAGAAACTTTATTATGCTTAAGTTAACTGATGGATGAAATCTAAGTCCACCTTTGTATGGTCCTATAGCATTGTTAAATTGTACTCGAAACCCTCTGTTAACTTGAACATTTCCATTATCATCTACCCAAGGAACACGGAACATGATCTGACGATCCGGCTCTGTGATTCTCTCAAGAATCGCATTCTTTCTGTATAATTCCTCATTTGCATCGATCACAGGTCTTAAAGAATCAAGAACCTCTGTTACTGCCTGTAAAAACTCAGGCTGATCTGCGTTTTTCTTCTTTACTACTTCGAGTACTTCATCAACATAACCCATTTCTCTATCTCCTTAATATTAATTTTTAACGTCCGGAACCAGTAAAATCCCGAATCGTCATGTCCTGATCATAATCTGTTGTCTGTTTCTACATCAACCTTTTTTATTGTAACGAAAAATGCAGGATTTTGCAATAGAAAATTCTTTATTATTGTAATTTTCTACCACTACGGCGTAATAAAGTAGCTTTTTGAGTACAAAATGAAACAGGGCGATTCAAAACTTGCATTCTGAGCCGCCCGGTTATAACACTAAATAAGTATATATTTTATTTATCCCTGCTTATTTTCGACCAGTCAACGAATTCGGATTCCTCGTCCGTATCATAGTAGGTCAGTTTAAAGTAATCCACCAGTTTTGCCAGGGCAAAGACAAGTATCTCTTTTTCAGAATCGTTCATCTCATCCGCAACATTTTTAATCATCTGGCGGTGAAACTGTTCGTGATGATAATAGGCAGCTTTCCCTTTATCTGTCAGGCGCAGCTTTATTACTCTTTTATCCCGCGTACTCCGTTCCCGGACAACATATCCTTTCTCACACAAGGCATCCATTGCTTTCGTGAGTGTGCCTGTTGTAACGGACATCAGTTTTGCAACGGTTTTCATATTTCGCGGCTCATCAATTCCCACTGCCTCAATAATATGCATATCATTATAACTAATGTCTTTAAACTCTTCTGTGATCAGGCTTTTCGCCTCAATCTCCAGAATATCTTTGAATAATTTTACAAGAAGATCATTTAAGGTCTCTTCCAGCGTCATGTTAAACTCCTTCATGATCTGGTGTGACCTACCACTCGACTGCACATGCCCCCCAGGTAAGTCCGGCACCAAATCCAGCTAATACGATTTTATCGCCCCCGCTTATCATACCATGTTTGTGGACATTATCAAGTAAAATAGGTACGCTTGCGGCCGAAACATTTCCACACTTCTGTAAATTACATGGGAATTTTTCCATTGGCTGATGCAGACGCTTTGCCACTGACTCAATAATCCGGATATTTGCCTGGTGAAGCAGAAAATATTTTACATCTTCAATTGGAAGTTCTGCCTGTTCAAGTGCTTCACTGACCGCCTTTGGAACCGTGCGCACGGCAAACTTATAAACCTCTCTCCCATCCATCTGGGTGAACGCATAATGCTGTGCACCAAGCTGGCGGTAAAGATTATTCACCGGACGGTTCTCACAATGCAGTGCCATGCCACCGGCTCCGTCTGATCCCTGCACCATGGAAAACAGCTGGCTTCCTTCTGCACTAACTACAGCAGCTCCGGCTCCATCCCCGAAAAGCACACAGGTACTGCGGTCTGCCCAGTTCATCATTTTTGACAGGGTTTCCGCCCCGATAACCAGTGCATGTTTGTAACGTCCGGTACGGAAATAGGCATCCGCCGTAGCCAGTGCAAATAAAAATCCGGAACATCCCGCACTCAGATCAAATGCCGTTGCACTTTTTGCTCCAATTGCAGCCTGTACTTCACATGCCAGCGATGGAAATATGTAATCCGGGGAAATGGTTCCCGCGATAATCAGATCAATTTCACATCCGGATATTTTTGCATCTGCAAGTGCTTTCTCTGCCGCCTCTACCGCCATGGAAGTTGTTGTCTCTTCCACTGCAATATGGCGCATGCCAATCCCGGTACGGGAACGAATCCACTCATCTGAAGTGTCCATAACCTGGGCCAGGTCATCATTGCTTACAACTTTTTTCGGAAGCGCACTTCCGGTTCCTAAAAATTTCATTTTATGATTCTCCTCTATGGAACAATTAGAACTTTCTGAAGCGATCATACCGCTCCTGTGCAAGCTGTTTCCCACTCTTGTCATTCTGTGCACGTAAAAATTCTTTCATATTTCCTTTCATCCATGCCGCAATCGAAGTCAGCGCATCGTCATCCGCTCCGCCATACTCCGGAATCACCTTATCCACAACAGACAGTTCTTTCAGATCCTGCGCCGTGATCTTCATGACAGTTGCCGCTTCTTTTGCACGTTTTCCATCCTTCCAGAGAATGGAAGCAAATCCTTCCGGAGAAAGAATCGAATAGGTGGCATTTTCCATCATCCATACTTCATTACCAACCGCAAGGGCAAGAGCTCCGCCACTGCCGCCTTCGCCAATCATCAGGCAAAGGATTGGCACCTGAATACCGGACATTTCATAAAGGTTTCTTGCAATTGCCTCACCCTGTCCGTTCTCCTCGGCTTCTTTTCCCGGATATGCACCGGATGTATTTACAAATGTAATGATCGGGCGATTGAATTTTTCTGCCTGCTTCATCAGACGGATTGCCTTACGGTATCCTTCCGGCGAAGGCATACCAAAGTTGCGTTCCTTGCAGTCCTTTAAATCTTTTCCCTTATGCACCCCGATCACGGTTACCGGCTGTCCATCCAGATAGGCAATACCACCGACAATTGCCGGATCATCACGGAAATAACGGTCTCCGTGCAATTCCATGAATTCGTCAAAAATCTGCCCCATATAATCGACAGAAGCCAAACGCTTCATCTGACGTGCTGCCATGACTTTATCCCATGGCTCCAATGGCTTGGAGAACGTATTTCTCTCACGCATCAGTTCCGTCGGCTCATAACGGTCATCATCGTGTGCCGGATCAAAGTTCGCATATCCTTCGGTCGGACGATGCAGACGAAGAATTTTACCAAGTGTATCTTTTAATTCTTCACGCTCTACAATCGCATCTACAAATCCGTGCTTTAACTGGAACTCTGCCCGCTGGAAACCGTCCGGAAGTTTTTCCCCGATGGTCTGCTCTATCACACGCGGACCGGCAAAACCAATCAGCGCTCCCGGCTCTGCAAGGATAATATCTCCAAGCATTGCAAAACTTGCGGTCACACCACCGGTTGTCGGATCTGTCAGAACCGGAATATAAAGAAGTCCTGCATCCGAATGCCGTTTTACAGCTGCAGAAGTCTTTGCCATCTGCATCAGGGAAATAATTCCCTCCTGCATACGTGCACCACCGGAACAGCAGAATAAGATCACCGGAAGTTTCTGTTCCGTTGCCTTTTCCATTGCACGTGTAATTCGCTCACCGACTACGTGTCCCATACTTCCCATCATGAAACGGGCATCAATCACACCGAGAACTGTCTTCTCTCCGTTGATTGTACAACTTCCCATGGTTACGCCTTCGTTTAATCCGGTTTTTTCCTGTGTTGCAGCAACTTTTTCTTCGTATTCCGGGAAATTCAGCGGATTTTCGGTCTTAAGATCATTATCCCAGGTTTCAAAAGTTCCTGCATCCGCCACCATACGAATACGGTTTTTGGTACGGACACGGAAATAATATCCGCACTCATAGCAGACATATTTATTTTTGATGACACGCTGTTTATCCAGTTCTTTTTTGCAGATTTTACAGGTAACGGTCTCTACAACAGGTGCTGCTTCCTTTGCCTCTTCCTGCTTTGGCTCTTCTGCCTGTGTTTTTTCTGGTTCTTCGTTGTGATTTACTTTGATATATTTTTTATTAAAAAACATTGCCTTTCCCCTATCCGATTGCAAATGTCAGTTCTGCGGAACATGCCAGTTTTCCATTTACTTTTGCTGTTGCCTGCCCCACACCGATCGGTCCCTTCACCTTGATAATTTCGGTTTCAAGCACCAGAGTATCCCCCGGAACAACTTTCTGCTTGAATTTTGCTTTATTGATTCCTGCAAAATATGCCGTCTTTCCTTTCCATTCCGGCTGCGAAAGAATCGCAACCGCACCGGTCTGTGCCAGTGCTTCCACGATCAGCACACCCGGCATAACCGGATTTCCCGGAAAATGACCGGCAAAAAACGGTTCATTGAAGGTTACATTTTTCTTTGCCACTGCGCGCACGCCCGGCTCTACTTCTTCCACTGTGTCAATCAGCAAAAACGGATGTCTGTGCGGCAGGATTTCCATAATTTCCTGTGTTGTCATACTCATAGCTTCTACTCCTCGTATTTGCGAACCAGAAGACTTGCGTTATGTCCGCCAAATCCAAGAGAGTTTGACAGTGCATAGGTAAATGACTCGTGGTATTCTTCTTTACAGTAGTTCAGATCCATCTCGTCATCCGGTGTCTCATAACCAACTGTACGGTGAATGTATCCTTCTTCCAGCTCTTTGACACAGGTGATAAATTCAACCGCACCTGCGGCACCAAGAAGATGACCGATCATGGACTTTGTAGAATTGATCTTAATGTCCTTTGCATGATCCCCAAACAGTAACTTAATGGCACGGGTCTCAAAAAGATCGTTGTGATGCGTTGCAGTACCATGCGCATTGATGTATGTGATCTCATTTTTATCTACCCCTGCATCCTCGATGGCATTCTGCATTGCGCGTGCTGCACCTGCACCATCTTCGAGTGGGGAAGTAATATGGTAAGCATCTGCGGAACATCCATATCCCACAACTTCTGCATAGATTTTTGCGCCTCTTGCTTTTGCATGCTCAAGTTCCTCAAGGACAACAATGCCGGCTCCTTCACCCAATACAAAACCACTGCGGTTCTTATCGAAAGGAAGGGAACATTTTTCCGGATCATCGGATGGAGAAAGTGCCGTCAGTGCACCGAATCCGGCAATCGCACATGGACATACGGCTGCCTCGGTTCCTCCGGCTACCATGACATCTGCCTCTCCGTACTGAATGCTGCGGAACGCATCACCGATATTATTCGTACCGGTCGCACAGGCAGTTACATCATTGGTACATTTTCCCTGCAATCCCAGCTGGATGGAGACATTTCCTGCTGCCATGTTTGAGATCATCAATGGAACGAAAATCGGATTGACTCTGCCCGGTCCTTTTTCCACAATCTTTGTATACTCGCGCTCGATTGCCTGAAGACTTCCAACACCGCATCCAACGGCTGTACCGCAACGGTAAGCGTCCTCTTTTTCCATATCAAGCCCTGCATCCGCAACGGCTTCTTTGGCTGCTGCTACTGCGTACTGTGCAAACAGTTCCATACGCTTTGCTGCCTTAAAATCCATATGCTCTTTTCCGACAAAACCTTTGACTTCTGCCGCAAGATGTGCTTTATATTCACTTGCATCAAACTTCGTGATAGGACCAAATCCAATCTGTCCGGCATGGATTCCTTTCCAGAATTCTTCCACGCTCAGACCAATCGGTGTGATTGCTCCCATTCCCGTCACAACGACTCTTCTCATTTTCCTTTTCCTTTCTTTCTATCAGGTTCCTTAAATGGCCATACCACCGTCTACGGAAAGTATCTGTCCGGTAATATAATCCGACTCCGGTGATGCAAGAAATGCGACTGCATTCGCAATATCCTGTACCTGTCCGGCTCTGCCAAGCGGGATCTGCTTTTTTAATTCTTCCTGGGTCTTTTCCGGCAATACTGCGGTCATCTCTGTCTCTACAAATCCGGGAGCAACCGCATTGACGCAGATTCCTCTGGATGCAAGCTCCCTTGCAACAGATTTTGTCAGACCGATCACGCCCGCCTTGCTGGCTGCATAGTTTGACTGTCCCGCATTTCCAAGGATTCCGGATACCGAAGAAATATTGATAATTTTTCCGGCACGCTGTTTTAACAGATAGCGTGACAGATGACGGATGGTATTGAAAGTTCCCTTCAGGTTGGTATTGATCACAGCATCAAAATCGCTTTCCTTCATGCGCATCAGCAGATCATCCCTTGTAATTCCGGCATTGTTCACCAGAATATCCATATGCTTATATTCTTTGATAAGGGATTCAATCATCTCCTGACAGGCTGTAAAATCAGAGACATTGCAGCGAACACTCACGGCATCTCCTCCAGCTGCTTTGATCGCTGCAACTGTTTCATTTGCAGCATCTTCGGAACCATTGTAGTTCACCACAACAAATGCTCCGCGTTTTGCCAGCTCCAGCGCAATGGCTCTTCCGATTCCCCTGGAAGCACCTGTAACAAGTGCATTTTTACCGGTTAACATATTTATTGAAATCCTCCATTTTGTCGATGTTGCATGTGGTAACCTCGCGATTGATCTTTCTCATGAATCCGGAAAGGCTGCGTCCCGGTCCGATCTCCACAAATTCCTCTGCTCCGTCTGCAATCAGGCGCTCAATTGTCTGCTGCCAGCGCACGGAAGAAGAAACCTGACGTACCAGATAATCCTTGACGTCTGCCGGATCTTTGACATAATCTGCAGTCACATTGGTCAGATACGGAATGGTGATCGGCTGAATCGATACATCTTCGAGTGCCTCCCCGAGTTTCTTTCCTGCTTCTGCCAGAAGTGCAGAATGGAACGGGCCACTGACTTTAAGCGGAACCACGCGCTTTGCTCCGGCTTCCTTGCAGGCATCTCCTGCCTCACCTACAGCATCTGCTGCTCCGGTGATAACGATCTGTCCCGGACAGTTGTAATTTGCAATGGAAACAACTTTGTTTGTTTTTGCAGCGGTTTCCTCACAGATTGCTGCGATCTTTTCCGCATCCAGTCCAAGAATTGCAGACATACCGCCGCCTACCGGATATGCCTGTTCCATATAAATACCGCGCTTGCGGACAACCGCAAATGCATCCCGCATCGTCATCACTCCAGATGCAATCAGCGCACCATATTCACCAAGGCTTAAGCCCGCCGTAACGTCGCAGCCAATTCCCGCTGCTTTTAATGCTGTATAAATAGCCGCCTCGGTTGTGAGCATACAGATCTGTGTGTACTCTGTAATGTTCAGCTTATCATTTTCTTCAAAGCAAAGAGCTGCCACATCCAGACCTGTCACTTCATTTGCCAGATCATAGACCGCTTTTGCTTCCGGCATGGCGTCGTAAAACTCTTTTCCCATACCAATATACTGAGATCCCTGTCCAGGGAACATAAATACTCTCTTCACTGTCTTCTCCTATTTCTGTCTCAATAACTTTTCGGCACCACTCATAACATCCCGGATAATTTCCGCACAGGTCTCTTCTTTTTTTACCAGACCCGCAGACTGGCCTGCCATAACGCTGCCGTACATGACATCACCCTCGACAACTGCTTTGCGCAGTGCTCCGAGTGTCATCTGCTCAAGTTCTTCGAACGGTGCACCTTCTTTTTCTTTCTTTAAGTACTCGCGGGTCATTTTGTTACGAATAACGCGAATCGGATGGCCTGTGGACATGCCGGTCACTTCACTGTCAATATCTTTTGCTTTGACCACGCGCTGCTTGTAATTTTCATGAACCGTGGATTCTTTTGCAACAACAAAACGGGTTCCCATCTGTACTGCCTCTGCGCCAAGCATCATAGCTGCCGCAAATCCACGTCCATCTGCAATTCCACCGGCTGCAATGACCGGAATGGATACCGCATCTACTACCTGTGGTACGAGTGTCATCGTCGTCTGGGCACCGATGTGTCCACCGGACTCCATTCCCTCAGCGACCAGTGCATCCGCACCGCCACGCTCCATCAGCTTTGCCAATGCCACGCTTGCCACAACCGGGATTACTTTGATTTTGGCTTCTTTCCACATGCTCATATATTTGGCCGGATTGCCGGCGCCGGTTGTTACTACCTTAACGCCTTCCTCCACAATTACTTTTGCAATCTCATCCGCTTCCGGATTCATCAGCATGAGATTTACTCCAAACGGCTTGTCGGTTTCTTTTTTTGCTGCCTGAATCTGCTCACGCACCCAGGAAGCCGGTGCTCCACCTGCTCCGATGATGCCAAGTCCGCCGGCATTGGATACCGCACTGGCCAGTTCATGTGTTGCGACCCATGCCATACCGCCCTGAATGATCGGATATTCGATTCCCAGAAGCTCTGTCACTCTTGTTTTCATAGCTTATGCCTCAACACCCTTATTTTTCATATAATCAATGACATCCTGAACGGTAAGGATCTTCTCTAAATCCTCAGAAGGAATCTCTACACCGTACTCTTCTTCCAAAGCCATAACCAGTTCAAACAGATCTAAGGAATCTGCCTCAAGATCCTCCTTGAAACGGGACTCTGCGGTGATAGAATCTGCGTCTACGTTTAACTGGTCTGCAATGATTTCTTTTAACTTTTCTAACATAATGGGTTCTCCTTTTACTGTCTTCAATTTTGTTTGATTGCGAAATAGTTTGATTGTCAAACAGTTTCTTAGTCAAAGTATATGCAAAGATAGTTTGATTGTCAAGATATTTTTTCAACAGGGTAATGATAAAAGAGTACAAAAAAGCACAGCAAACACTTTCTTCCTACACGAAAATGTCTGCTGTGCATATGGTTCTGTTTTTTGAACTTATCCGATAATGAGTTGCATTGCCCCGTATATTCCGGCATCATTGCCAAGCTGTGCCAGTTCAAAGCGGGTATCACGACATGCATGGAAGCAGCTTTCCTTAAAGTGCTTCTGGATCGTATCGATTAAAATCTGTCCGGCTTTGGACACACCACCACCGATCACGATAACTTCCGGATTAGTCACGCATGCAATATTCGAAAGGGTTGACCCTAAAATTTCTCCCACTTCATCTACCAGTCCGAGTGCTATTTCATCGCCTTCTTTTGCCACATCAAAAATGTCTTTTGCAGTAATATCTTTATAATCACGAAGCTTTGTCGCATCCTGTGTTTTGGCAAGTTTACGTTTTGCCATGCGTACAATACCGGTCGCAGAAGTATACTGTTCCAGACAGCCATACTGCCCACAGTTACAAGGCTCGATCTCATCATGATTTACGGTAATGTGTCCGATTTCTCCGCCTGCACCGTTATATCCGGCAACCACATGTCCGTCCACGATAATTCCACCGCCGACACCGGTACCAAGAGTCACCATAATGACATCTTTGCTTCCTTTTCCACCGCCCTGCCACATTTCGCCAAGACCTGCAACGTTCGCATCGTTTCCGACTTTTACTTTCAGACCTGTCTGTGCACCGAGTTCCTCCGCAACATTGATCACTCCCCAGCCGAGATTGACACATCCGTTAACAACGCCATCACTCCGCACAGGACCCGGAACACCGATTCCCACACCCTCTACATCACTCTTACTGATGCCTTCCTGCGCCAGTTTGTTATCAATCGCCTGTGCAATATCCGGCAGTACTGCCTTTCCGTTATCGCTGGTATCGGTCTTGATTTCCCATTTGTCAAGAAGCTCTCCGCTTGTCTCAAAAAATCCCATTTTTACGGTGGTTCCTCCCACGTCTACGCCAAATCCATATTTCTTCAATTCCTGATTCCTCCTTGATCTATGTGATATGTATTTTTCTTCTACCCCATGTATCTATATTCTACCATATTCCGGAATTTCTGCCTAGTATCGTTAAAAAAAATCAACCGATGTATCCATAAATACACCGGTTGCACTGTTTTATATATGTTTATTGTACGTTTCCACCACCGGCATCTCCGTTCTCTCCGGTATCACCGCTATTATCCGTGGTTTCGCTATTGTCCGGTTTATTGGTATTTTCTCCATTTTCCGGCTTATCGGTGTTTCCTCCGCTTTCTCCGGAATCGTTGTCCCCACTATGTTCCGGTTTGGAATTGTTATTCTGATCACCGGCATTGCTGTCGTTATTGTCCGGCTGGTTATCATTTTCGGAGCTTCCGTCCGTTGTATTATCTTTCTGCTGGCTCTCGGAAGTCTGCTGGTCATCCGTCTGGTTTTCTTCGCGCATCTTGTCGTGTTCTTCCTCTTCCTTCTTCTGCTGATTTTTAAAATCATCCGAAAGCTGGGCATAAGGAAGGAAATCAAGTGAAGATAATCCCTCATGGGCCGCGGACATATATGCTTTCCAGATCTGTGCCGGATACGTGCTTCCACTCAGATTGGAAATGGCTTTTGGATAATCACATCCCACCCAGACTGCAGTTGTATAATATCTGGTAAATCCGCAAAACCATCCATCTTTGTGATCGTTTGTTGTACCCGTCTTTCCGGCACACGGCATATCGGCAAGCTTTGCAGAACGTCCGGTTCCACTGTCCATAACGGAGGTCATGATATCCGTCATCATCCGCGCCGCATCCTGCTTATAAACCGTTTTTTCCGTCAGGCTGGACGTATAGACTACATTTTCGTCAGAATCCACAATTGATTTTACACAGGTCGGTTCCCGGTAAAGTCCGTCATTTTCAACCGCTGCATACCCGGATGCCATCTCAAGCGGAGAAACACCTTTGGTAAATCCACCAAGAGATGTGGCAAGGGTATAATCTCCGTCCTTAATCTGTGCAAAATTCATATTTTTTAAATACTGCAGACCTGTTTTTGGTGTCAGTTCATCATACAGCTGCCAGGCAATCGTATTAATGGAATGTGCAACCGCATATCTGAGCGGAATCTTTCCGGCATATGTATTGTTTGCATTGGATGGTCCGTCTTTTAGTTTATGGTCATCCACAACGGTATCCGGAGTATACCCGCGCTCCAGCTGCGGAGTATATACCAGCAATGGCTTAATCGAACTTCCCGGCTGACGATAACTCTGGTATGCACGGTTTAACGTATAGTTATCCGAATCCTGCTTACGGCCGCCCACGATTGCCACAACATATCCGCTGTTGTTATCAATTGATACTGCTGCCGCCTGCATCTTGTAAGTTCCGTCTTTGGATTTGTCTTTAAATCCTTTGAGGGTATCATCGATAGCAGACTGCAGTTCCTTTTGTTTTTCCATATCAATCGTCGTATAGATTTTGTATCCTCCGGAAAACAGTTTCTTCTGACACGCACTGTAAAGTTCGTCATATGCTTCCCCATAAGACTTCTTTTCCTTATCCGAATCAAAATAATATTTAAACTGGAAACCTTCCTGTTCCATCAGTGCACGGGTTGCGCAGTCATACGTGTAAGTGTCAATCGAACTGTTAATTTTCTCCGTGTCACTCTTTTTCGGCCGGTTCAGCGCAATCTCTTCTTTGGTGGCCTCATAATACTCTTCTTGGGAGATTTTCCCGTCATCCCGCATATTCTTTAAGATCAGATTCCGCCGGGTAATGGTATTGTCCGGGTGTGTCACCGGATCATAATTGGACGGGCGGTTCGGGATTGCACACAGATACGCGGTCTGCGATACATCAAGATCTTTCAGTTCACAGTTAAAATATCCATGACAGGCAGCGTCAATTCCGTAATAGCCGTTTGCAAAATACACGTTATTCAGATAAAATTCCATAATTTTATCCTTACTGTAACGTTTTTCGAGTTCCCACGCAAGAAACATCTGCTTCACCTTGTACTGCCACGTCTGTTTCGGCTGCATATAAATCAGCTTGGCAAGCTGCATGGTAATCGTACTTCCACCCTGCGTGCCTCCCTGCGATTTTTTCAGTTTCGACATGACTGTGGCTTTGACCGCACGCATGAGTGCCTTCAGATCCACACCGTTATGCTGGTAAAACTTCTTGTCCTCAATACTGATAATCGCTGCGACAAAATTCTTTGGAATATCCTCGTATTTGACATACTGCGCATTCTTGTCTCCCCTTCGTTCAGAGATCAGTTTTCCGTCTTTATCAAAAACGGAGCAGGTCTGTGAAGGGATAAACGTAGAATCGTCGGAAGCAGATACCTCCTGCACTGCCTCACGGCGCATCTGCTGTATCTGATCCGCATATCCGCCAAAATAGTAATATCCAAAGCCTGCCAGCACGACAAGCATCAGCACGATCTGCAGCTTTATTACAAACCAGAAAAAGCGATGCTGCTTTTTCTTTCTTTTCTTTTTCTTTCTGGTTGACATATACTCTCCTCCATATTTATTTTGGAAACATACATCATACATTTTATCTCTTTTGGACAGTATATGCAAATTATCTTTTTATTAAGATTTTATTATTTTCACTGCTCCATATTTTTTCCCAGAAAATTCGCAGCTGTGGCAGACAATGCTTTCAGCATCCCAAGCGTTTCCTTTTGCCCACTGTTATCTGCCAGAATCACGGCTCCCTGACAGTCCCCATTACACAGAATACTTGAAAGCACAATTCCCTTCGGAAGGGTTGACATTGTTTTTTTTGTAATGGAGCAGGCCTGTTCTTCTCCTGTTTTCACAACTGTGCTGCGCTTTTCAATCATTTCTTCCATCTCTTCGCTCAGCTGTTCCCCCTCAACTTCCTTTTTCCCGGTTCCCGCTGCTGCGATCACATATTCCCGGTCCGTAATGCAGACCAGAGTCTCTGTGGTCTGTGCCAGTGCCTGTGCATAACTTCGTGCAAACTCGCCCAGTTCCCCAACCGGTGAGTATTTTTTGAGCATAATTTCGCCCTCCCGGCTTGTAAAAATCTCCAGGGGATCCCCCTCCCGGATGCGCAGTGTCCTGCGAATTTCTTTGGGAACCACAATTCTTCCCAGATCATCGATTCTGCGCACAATTCCAGTCGCTTTCATATGATAAATTTCCTCCTGTTTTCCAGATTACTTTCCATATTCATGTTGTATGGGTAGTATGCCGGAATTCCGGAAAAATTATGCACAGAAAGCAAAGCATTTTACTTGAAAAAACGTTCATCCCGTCATACAATAGAATTAGCATTCACATAGGAGAAACGTATTATGGATTATAATGAAAATGAATTTAAGGCCAAGGCCAATATCAAAGCCAGACGCATCTGGCTTGTATTTGCCCTTCTGCTTAGCGCAAACTACGGCTCAGATGTATCCCAGGGTGGGTATCCTTCCACAAATTACATCATTTTTTTAATACTGTGCTGGGTTCCTTTTTTTTCAGGTGACCTTCTTTTGCGCATCAGGGGAAAGGCCGATGACCGCTATCGGTATGCACTTGTCATCGGTTACGGTATTTTTTACACGTTCCTGATCTGCACCACCGATTCACCGATTGCCTTTACCTATATTCTTCCGGTTGTCAGTCTTCTGGTTCTTTACAAAGACCAGAAATTTATGGTGGGATGTGCAATCGCCAATATCGCCAGTGTCATTGTCAGTGTCTTTTATCATCTGGTCGTTCTCGGTCAGAATACTGCAACGGACCAGAAAAATTATCAGCTGCAGGTTGCCTGTCTCCTGCTCTGTTATATCGGCTATATCATGTCTATCCGCCACCTCATCGAATCCGACGGTGCCCTGACAGACAGTATCAAAGCAGATTTAAAACGGGTTGTTACAACCGTTGAACAGGTTAAAACCGCCAGCAATACCATCATGGACGGAATCACCGTTGTCCGCGAACTTGCCACGGAAAACAAACATGGTTCAGACATCGTCGTAGACGGAATGAACAAACTGACTGACAATAACGATCAGCTGCAGTCCCGGACAGCCTCCTCACAGGAAATGACGGGAGATATCAATTCCCAGGTACAGAATGTTGCTTCCATGATCAATGATATGGTATCCCTGACTGCGGAATCCGGCAAACACGCAAAGACAAGTTCCGTTGATCTGGAGAGTCTGGTACAGACTGCCGGAACGATGGCAGATCTGTCCAATGAGGTAGAACATATTCTGGACGCTTTCAAGACAGAATTTGAAACCGTAAAACAGGAAACCGGAACCATTGACAGTATTTCCAGCCAGACCAATCTGCTGGCACTTAATGCTTCCATTGAAGCTGCCCGCGCAGGGGAAGCCGGAAAAGGATTCTCCGTCGTTGCAGAACAGATCCGCAAGCTGAGTACCGAAACCAAAGATTCTTCCGGACAGATCAGCGAAGCACTCTCGCGGCTGGATGAAATTTCAGGAAAAATGACTTCTTCCATTGAAGAAACCTTAAAACTTATTCAGGCCACTCTGGAAAAAGTAACCCAGACCGGTGAAAATGTAAATAAAATTACACAGGATTCTTCTCTTCTAGGTGAACACATCCAGACAATTGATTCTGCCATGAAAGAAGTGGAATCTTCCAATCGTCAGCTGGTGGAAAATATGGAACAGGTATCTTCCATCGTGGAAACCATGACCACATGCATCAGTGATTCCGATGAAACAAGCAAACGCATGCTCAGCAAATATGAGGAAAGTGCTTCCAACATCAATAACATAGAAAATGTAATTCAGGAGCTGATGTGTGAACTGGGCATCGGTGGTTTCATGGGTCTGGATGATATTCATGCCGGTATGAAAGCAAAAGTTATTCTTCCAAAACATCTGGAACGCATGGAGTATCACGGAGAAGTCAGATCTGTTGCGGAAAATAGTATTTCCCTGATTTTGTCTGACGATCCACAGTTAAACGGATCCGAAACCTGTAAGGTTCAGGTCACGGTTGACAATGTTCTCTACTGTTGGGATCAGGCGCAGATACAAGCTGACACGGCGTCCGGTTCCCACGTCTATGCATTGCAGCTTTCCGCACGTCCGGAGATTAAAAACCGCCGGAAATACCCACGGGCAGATGTGTCCAATCCATGTACCATCACGCTGAAAGATTCCGACACAACGTTCTCCGGTCAGCTTGACAATATCAGTGCCAATGGATTTGCATTTCTGATCCGGGATCCGTTTTTCATGGATCACAAACATGCAGATGTTGCTATCGATATCCAAAATTTTGCCCTTTCGGATCAGTCCCATCTGGAAGGACATGTCATCCGGTGCTCGGATGATGAAGGTGTATATATTGTGGGATGTCAGATGCCGGAAGACAATTATGCAATACGCAATTATGTAGATTCCCTTCTCGGTCAATAAATAAAACAGGGAAAACTTCTATGATTCCATAAAAGTTTTCCCTGTTTTCTTATCATTTAAGCTGTCAGCAAAAGTTTTTCAAACTCTTCTTTTGGAAGCGGTCTCGAATAGTAATATCCCTGAATACTGTCACACTTCATCTGTTTGAGGAAATCCACCTGTTCTTCTCTCTCAACACCTTCTGCCGTAACGCACAATCCAAGTTCCTTTGCAAGTAAAATCGTATGTTCCAGCAATCGTTCCCCACTGAAATCTCCGATGTAATCAATCAGACTTTTGTCAATTTTTAACGTATCGAAACATTTCATGTTCAGTGTTGCAAGGGAAGAATACCCCGATCCAAAATCATCTACAAGCAATGGAAAACCATTGTCATGGAACTTATCTGCCAGCCCCTTGATATTGTCATTGTCAATTGCTGCGCTCTCTGTAATCTCAATCGGAACCAGATGGGTTTTTACTCCGATTTCATCAGCGATCTGCTGATACCGGCTGACCACACTGTCAAAATACAGACTCGCCCTGGACAGATTGATGGATACCGGAATAATCTCCTTTCCCTGTTTCTGCCATTCTAACTGCTGCATACATACTTTTCGGAAAACATACTCATCCAGAACTTTTATCAGTCCGTCTCTCTCAAACAACGGAATGAATTTGCCGGGTGGAATAACATTTCCCTTTTCATCTCTCCAGCGGATCAGACCTTCTGCCCCTACCATCCGCTCTGTTTCCGGATCATATTTCGGCTGATACCACACCTCAAAACAGTTATTTTCCAGAGAATGTTTAAATTCATCCTCCATGGCTTTATCTTCAAGCATGCGGATCGTATCTTCATGGCTGTAAAACTGATAGCTGATATCTTTGCGATCCTTGATCTGATTCTTGGCAAAATTTGCTTTGCTGTATACCTCTTCCACTTTGGAATCCGGTTTCCACTTCGTCACTCCAAAATAAGGGATCAGCTTCGGAACCTTCAGTCTTTCCGACAATTCTGCCAGTATGGTTTCCAGCTGCTGTAACTGCCGGATCGTCTTTTCCTGATCCTTTCCACTACTGTAAATCACAAAACGGTCTGCATTGATATGTCCTGCCAGATCATCTTTTTCCAGTATCCCCTGAATACACTTCCAGATTCCTTTGAGTGTTTCATCCCCTTTGATAATTCCACAGATCGAATTGATAATTTTAAAGGAGTGGATGTCCATGGACACCAGATATCCCGGTTGCCGGAAATCCCGGATTTTCTTCTTAAAACTTTCGTAATTATTTCCACCGGTTACACTGTCCACATATGCCATGCGCTCAAGTTCCCTCTGTTTTTCGGAACTGATATCGGAAAATCCTGCTACCATCCGGTGCAGCTGTCCTCCATCCGATGTATTTACAAATTTTGCACGGCAGTATTTTACTTTCCCATCCCGCACAATCCGGTAATCATACTGATATGCTTTTTTCAGGCTCAGCTGCTTACGGAGATTTTCAATGGAGGTCTCATACAGCATTGTCTCACGGTCTTCGGTAAGGACAACCTTCCCCACATATTCTGCCATGATAGCTTCATATCCCGGAATTGCCTTAAGCGTATCATTGAGCACAGAGCGCACTGCGGAGTTCACTTTATATGCATATACCTTATCATGATCCACATCTACATAATATACACTGTTAAAATTGCTTCCCAGTGCCTGAATAATCTCATTCTGGCGTGTGTCTGCCCTGATCTGTTCGATCAGGCCCAATACATATTCCGGCTGTTTCTGTGAACCGCCCTGAATCCCACCCATAGAGATCTGATATACCACGTCTTTTCCCGAAGACTGAATCTTTGCACTTACCGTCTTTGCGCCATGGTCAATATCCTGAAACAGTTTTAACAGTTTCTCTTTTTCCATAATTCTGTCCATGAGGATACTATGCTCCAGATCCGCAACATTCTCCACGATTCCCATGTGACGGGCTGCAAACTCTGATGGTCTGATCCTGTGTTCTTTGGGATAATAGTAAAAAAAATACTTTCCCCATTTTGCCAGAGTCTCCTGAATCTCTGTTGATATATCCCTGCACTTCTTCTGATCGATTTTTTCTACCATAGGCCTGCCTTTCCCTGGTAAACTGTAAATATTGTCTGATTATTTCTGTACAAATATACTATAGCATAAACTATTTTCCTCGTAAAGGTAGTAAATTTTCACAAAAACACACGAAAAGCGCATGCAACAGAGATGTCACATGCGCTTTCCAACTACACAGCATTCGCTTATGTTCTATTTTATTTTACGGTTTCTACCTTAATCACATTCGTATTTCCTACTTTGCCATTGATCAGACCACCGGTCAGAACAACAGCATCTCCGCTCTGTAATGAAAATACTTCTTTTGCCTTTTTCATTGCATGGTAGAACATAACTTCCATCGAACTGAATTCCTCGCAGAGAACCGGAGTAACCCCCCAGCTTAAGTTCAATTTCCGCCATACTTTCTCGGAAGTCGTCATTCCGATGATATCTACCGGACAACGGAAACGGCTGACCATACGTGCGGTAGTTCCGCTGAGTGTACTTGCGACAATACATTTTGCCTGGACATCAACTGCCATCGCACAGGTTGCATGCGAAATGGCATCCTGAATGCTTCTTGTCTCAAAATCAGAAGTGCGGAAACGCTTGGTATATTTGATCTGGGATTCCGTATACTCAGCAATCTCTGCCATGTTCCGCACGGCATCTACCGGATATTTACCGGCAGCTGATTCCCCGGACAGCATGATCGCGGATGATCCATCGTATACCGCATTTGCCACATCGGAAAGCTCTGCACGTGTCGGACGCGGATTGTGAATCATGGACTCGAGCATCTCGGTCGCGGTTATGACACGTTTTCCGAGCATACGGCACTTGCTGATCAGATACTTCTGAACCGCAGGCACTTCCATGCCCGGGATTTCGACTCCGAGATCTCCACGGGCAATCATGACACCATTGGCAATCTCACAGATTTCTTCAATGTGCTCCACACCCGAACGGTTCTCAATCTTTGCAATAATATCAATATCTTCGCCGCCGTTCTCGTCAAGGAATTTACGCATATCCTCGACATCTTTCTTTACGGAAACAAAAGATGCCGCAACGAAATCCACGTCGTTTTTGATACCAAACAGCAGATCTTTCTTATCCTGCTCGCTCAAAAATGCATGATCCATGACCTTGTTCGGGAAATTCATGCTCTTTTTATCCGACACCTCACCTCCGACAAGAACCTTACAGATGGCATCCGGTGCTTTCAGCTTTTCTACTTCCAGAATAATCAGACCATTGTTGATCAGGACATGATCTCCCACCTTCAGATTGTTGATCAGATTCTTGTAGGTTACGGAAACTCTCTCCTGATTTCCCACAATATCATCCGTTGTCAGTGTAAATGTATCTCCATCTTTTAACGTGATCTTTCCGTTTTCGAAGGTTTTGATCCGGTACTCCGGTCCTTTGGTATCCAGCATGATCGCAATTGGAAGACCTAACGCCTTACGCACTTTTTTGATCGTATCAATCTTCTTCTGATGTTCCTCATGGCTTCCATGGGAAAAGTTTAATCTGGCTACATTCATGCCAGCTTTGCACATCTGTGTCAGTACAGATTCACTCTCACTTGCAGGTCCGATGGTACAAATAATTTTTGTTTTTCTCATAATGCTTGTTCTCCTGTCTCTATCCAAATTTTTGTATCCCCTGAGTTTCATCCTATCACGCACAGACGGGATTTGCGCGGATATACCGCCCGACGATCAGCCGACGCGCCGGTGGAACAAGAAATTTGGGCTTCGAGGTCAGAATTCTCTGTACCAGCAGCCACTGCTGTGTCATATGGCTCACCGGAAGGAAACGAAGCCCGATTCGCCTGACTTGCGGAACAACGGACGGTTTCCCTTCCCTGAGCACTGTCTGGGAAATGCAAAACTCTCCTGCATCATTCAGGTAATCCTCCGCCTGCCGGTTATGCATACTGCTGCTAAGCACATTGACCTTCTGCTGCATTCCACAGGCATCTGCTGCATTCATCTCCACAGGCATCCGAAGCACAAACGCCGCAATGACCACAGCGGAACAGATCAGCACAATATGATGTTTCTTTTTGGTCCGTTTTCCGAAGTGCTTATGCATTTGCAATCACATCTGCCAGAGCTTCCATCGCTGGTAGGTCGGACTCTTTCATGGTGGAACGGATCGTTACCATCGGCTCCACAATGGTAATATTTTTCATGGTTTCCAGAATTCCCTTCATCGTTCTTCCGGCCGTCGGTCCCCAGGTACCGTTCTCAATGAGTCCTACGGTACGGTTCTGGAATGCCTTGGACTGTAAATGATGCAGGAAGTCCTGCATACATGGGAATACACCGCCATCGTAACTTGCTGCTGCAAGAACCATACGGTCATAACGGAACGCATCTTCCACAACTTCTGCCATATCATCACGGGAAAGATCCATGACAGAAACTTTCTCTACTCCTTTGGCACGCAGCATCTCAGCAAATTTCTGTGCTGCTTTTGCAGTATTTCCATGGATCGATGCATATGCTACAAGAACACCCTTATCCTCCGGCTTATAGCTGCTCCAGGTATCATATAATCCAATGTAATAACCAAGGTTTTCTTTTAATACCGGACCATGCAGTGGACAGATCGTCTGGATATCCAGTCCTGCCGCTTTCTTTAACAGTGCCTGTACCGGTGCACCGTATTTTCCTACAATATTAAAGTAATATCTTCTCGCTTCGCAGGCCCATCCTTCCGGATCTTCATAATCCAGTGCACCGAATTTTCCGAATCCGTCTGCCGAGAATAAAATCTTTTCACTGCTCTCGTATGTTACCATAACTTCCGGCCAGTGTACCATCGGTGCCATATAAAAATTCAGCGTATGGGTACCAAGGGACAAAGACTCTCCTTCTGCCACGGTAATTTTATGGTTCTCATCTACCGGAAGCTCGTCAAAAAACTGTGGAAGCATCTGAAATGTCTTGGCATTTCCCACCAGGGTCACTTCCGGGAAAAGCTCTACCAGACGTCCGATGCTTCCGGCATGATCCGGCTCCAGATGGGAAACTATCAGATAATCCACTTTCCGTCCGTCTAATGCGGCCAGCAGATTCTTCTCCCACTGCTCCATGCCCCTGGCATCTACCGTATCCATCAAAGCTACCTTTTCATCAAAAATCAGATAAGAATTATAAGATACGCCATGCGGAACCACATACTGGCTCTCGAACAGGTCAATCGTCTTATCATCTACTCCGATATACTTTACTGCTTCAGAAATTGTTACACTCATTTGTTTCTCCCTCTCTTTTTGTTTTTATTTATGTATTATGATGCATACATATCATTTTCCTCTTCACGCTCTAAATCCTCCGGACTCATATAGCGGCGGAACAGGCGCTCTAAAATAAAATCAAATACAATCGATGCAACTGCCGGAATCACCACAAGCAATACCGGTATGATATAAACCGATAAAACCGATGCAACTAAAATCACCAGCAGCAGCAATGCCCATGGCAGATGCCTTATCATCAGCAGAAATGCATTTTTCAACGTCTGTTTTACGGTATTTTCAAATCTTGCAATATATGGGAACAAAAACGCACTCCACATAACAGCAACAGCAATCATAACCAGAAAGAAATAGAAAAATGCGCCCGACATACGACCGGTTTTTAATACCTGATAGGTGATACAGGCATCACAGCCCAGAACAACCATAACAGCCAACCATATAAGATATGGCAGTGTTGCGGCTTTAAAGTTGTCCTTGAACGCTCCGAAAAAAGTTCTGGTGGTATATCCGCGGTTTCCGCGGATGGATTTATGTACCGTGTAATACAACGCGGTGGTCGATGCTCCAATCGTGAAAACCGGAATGCAGCAGATCACCCATAAAATACTGACCCACACACAGTCCACAAGTTTTCCCAGCATCTGAAATACAATATTATCCCAATTAAATTTCACGCTTGTTCCTCCAGTCGCCCAATAATTTCTTCTGCGATCTCTTCTTTTGTTTTTCCATCCGTAGCTACGAGAATGTCTGCAGCCGCCTCATACTTTGGCCGGCGTGCTTCCATCAGTTCAGAAATGTATGCAACATTCATATGACCGTTTAAAAGTGGACGGTCCGTACTGTTTTTTACACGTTCGTATATGGTCTGCGGTGTTGCCGTAAGAAATACGATTCTTCCCCCATCCCGCATGCAGTCTACATTTTCCTGTCGCATTGCCACACCGCCTCCACAGGATACGATTGTCGGCTCCTGCTGATTTAGTGACTGGATCAGTTTTGTCTCAAGCTCCCGGAAATATGCTTCTCCGTATGTTTCAAAAATTTTGCTGATCGGCATTCCCTGTTCTTTTACGATACGCTCGTCCATCTCCACAACCGGATAACCCAGCTTTTGCTTTATCGCACGTGCAATCGTGCTTTTACCGGCTCCCATAAAACCGATCAGGAAAATATTTTTCTTTTCTTTATTCATGAAAAAATTTCTCCTTCACTTCTTCTACCGGCATATCCATACCTGTATATAACCGGAATGCAGCAACTCCCTGCCACAGAAGCATTCCCTTACCTCCAATACAGGTACATCCTGCTTCTTTTGCTTCCCGCAACAGTTTTGTCTCTGCCGGATTATAAACCGCATCACATACAACCAATCCCGGGCGAAATGCAGATAAATCTTTTACCACACTCTGGTCATCCATCGGTTTCATACCAACGATCGTCGCATTTGCAAAAATGTCACTGGATGTGATCTCCTCTGTCATCTTTGCCGTATCCGCAATGTCATATACATTGACAACAATTCCTGGCACTGCTTTTCGGATCTTTTCTGCGGTCTGAAGAGTACGCTCAAAAAATGCATCCTTAATATTGAAAATCGTGATCTCTCTAGCTCCATCTAATGCACATTGTACCTGAATGGCTGTCGCAGCTCCGCCACCGCCTGCGACCGTGATCTTTTTTCCTTTAATATCTACGCCATGGTCCTTGAGGTTGTGTACAAAGCCTTCTCCGTCCGTGATATATCCGGTCAATCTGCCGTCATCGTTGACAATTGTGTTTACAGCTCCGATAATCTGTGCTGCCGGAGACAGCTCATCCACATACTTTGCCGCCTCGGTCTTATCCGGCATCGTCACATTGATTCCACGCATATGAAACAGTTTCACCGCGTCAAGTGCTTCTTTTACCTGATCTTCTTTTACATCAAATGCAACATATGCATAATCCAGCCCCAGCTTTGCAAAGCTGTAATTGTACATTGCCGGGGAACCGGAATGTCCTACCGGCGAACCGATCAGTGCAAGTAACCCTGTATGTCCTGAAATTCTTTCTTCCATCTTTTTTCTCCTGTCCTTGTATGTTGGTTATATGATACCATAACTTTTAAATTAAGTACAACAATTCCAGTGGTCTTTGAATAAGTACCTGTGCTCTGTTTTTACGAAGGAACTCCGCATCGCGGAATCCCCACATGACCGAAACACATGGAAGTCCCGTGTTTTCCGCGGTCTGAATATCCACCTCGGAATCACCTACATAAATGGCCTTCTTCGTGTCGAAGATAAAACTGCTTTTATTGAGATAGAGGATTAATAGGAGCAGTT
>OGDE01000751.1_pt1 | contig 24468 bp, 20 predicted proteins | sample 1570321 | NCBI WGS metagenome assembly OGDE01 (sample SAMEA2581976, study PRJEB24529) | metagenome | biome: Human gut stool | place: China | collected 2011 | reverse complement strand
CCCTTCGGACCCGGGATTGCGCCGCAGACAGCGATGAGGTTGAGCTCAGCGTCTACCTTGACAACGTCCAGGTTCTGAACGGTAACCTGCTCAGCACCCATGTGACCAGGCATCATTTTGCCCTTCATGATCTTGGAAGGATCAGAGCACGCGCCCATGGAACCAGCGTGACGGTGAACCGGGCCGGTACCGTGGGTTTCCTTCAGACGGGAAGCGTTGAAACGCTTGATAACGCCTGCGTAGCCCTTGCCCTTGGAAGTGCCGGTGACGTCTACGAAGTCGCCCTCAACGAACATGTCAGCCTTGACAACGTCGCCGAGCTGGAACATCGTGCAGTCCTCGAAACGGAACTCCTTCAGGTACTTCTTCAGGGAGTCGCCAGCCTTCTTCAGGTGACCCTTCTGGGGCTTGTTCAGGCGAGCTTCCTTAACATCCTCAAAACCGAACTGTACAGCATTGTAGCCGTCCTTCTCCTCGGTCTTGAGCTGAGTTACAACGCAAGGACCTGCTTCGATTACGGTGCAGGGGATAACCTTGCCGTCAGCATTGAAGATCTGGGTCATACCGACCTTCTTGCCGATGATTGCTTTGTTCAGCATTTGTTTTTCCTCCTTAAAGGTTATTGGTTGACGGCATTTGACCGCCAACATGACCTCGCCGCGCGTGTCGCGGCAGGGCTTTCAAATCTCCGGCGGGTTAACCCGGCGATTTGTAAACTTGTTGGTGCGTAACCGCTTATTTGCAGTTACGTTCGCGTCCCGCTCTTAAATCAGAGCTTGACCTCGAACTCAACGCCGGCCGGCAGGTCCAGGGTGGTCAGAGCCTCGATGGTAGCCTGGTTCGGGTTGATGATGTCGATCAGACGCTTGTGAGTGCGGCTCTCGAACTGCTCACGGCTATCCTTGTACTTGTGGGTAGCGCGCAGAACGGTAACGATCTCACGATCGGTGGGCAGGGGGATGGGGCCGGACACGCGGGCACCAGTGTGCTTTGCGGTCTCCACGATCTTCTCTGCTGCGGCATCGATCAGCTGAGCATCATAGCTCTGCAGACGGATTCTGATTTTCTCTTTGACTGCCATTGCTTACGCCTCCTGAAAAAATTGATTTTGCCCTAGGCGAGCCGATAAATTGCTCTACACAGTTCCGGGTGTTCCTCGATTTGGCACTATAAAAACCGGTGAACCGCATGGCAGTTCTCCCGGAAACATATTAGCAAATCAAATCCGAACATTGGTTCCGCCCGTTTCGCAGAGGAGTAACTTCTCTGCCGAGGGAACGTATTCCATCGCTGTCAGTAATTTTTTCGCCCGGTTCTAAGATCGGACATACTCCGCGGAAATAACCCATCGCAGCTATCGCCGGATGACAACCTCCCGCATCTACGCATATCGCTGGCCTGCACGACTTGTATCGCACAAGCCCTTTGCAGCCGAGAGATATTTTATCACATCTTCGTGCATTTGGCAAGTGTTTTTTCAAAAAAATCGTATTTTTCTTTTTTATTTTCTCCGCACGGTCTTTTGGCGCATTTTTTGTGCATTTTGCATACCGCGTTCCACGTTTTCGCGTGGAAAACTCCCCCGCCTCTCAGGATGCACCGGAATGGGGCGCTTTATACAAAAAGACCCTCTCCGTCAGGGCCCGCAGGCTTTGACGGAGAGGGTCGATCTTTACTTTTTCTGTTTCAGCTGTTCTTCCAGCCCATCCCGGGGAGTGATGTAGACGGTGGTGTACACCTCATACAAAACCATGCCGGGCTTTGCGCCATTGGCTTTCCAGATGTTCTTCACCTCGGTGGTGTCCACGGCCACCTTGGCACCGGTCCCGGCCTTGTAGGCGCTGGAATAGATCACGGCCAGCTCGGCGGCCTCCTGCCGGGTGGTGTCCGGGATATCCTCCCCCCGGCTCATCACGACCACATGGCTGCCGGGAGCTTTCTGGACGTGGAACCAGAGGTCCTTGCCCCGGGCGGTGTGGAGGGTCAACTTGTCGTTCTGGGCGTTGTTGCGGCCCACAAGAATTTCAAAGCCGTCGCTGGAGGTAAAGCGCAGAAAGTCGGCAGGCTTCTGGCGCTTGTCGCGCTGCTTGTAGTATTTCAGGTAGCCCTGACTCTTGAGCTCTGCCCGGATCTCGTTCAGTGCCGCCTCACCGGCGGCGGTCTCCACCTCGTAGAGCACCGTTTCCAGATAGGCGATCTCCTTTTCCCCCTCTGCCAGCAGGTCTACCAGCATCCGGGCTGCGGTCTGTTTCTTCTTGTAGTTCTTGAAGAAGTTCTGGGCGTTCTGGCTGGGGCTGAACCGCAGGTCCAGCGGGATGGTCACTTCCTTGCCCTCATCGTACCAGTTGGGCACGGTGATGCTCTTCATTCCCTTCTGGGCCAAATAGAGGTTGGCCGAGAGCAGCTCCCCGTAGAGCCGCAGCTTCTCGCTCTTGCCGCTGGCGGCCAGCTCCTCCTGCCGGGCGGCCTGCTTGCGGACCGCACGCTCGTACATATTGTGCACGGCCTTGTGCAGCTCCTTGCTCTTGGTGCGCAGGCGCTCGGCGCGGTCCTTCTCGGCATAGTAGCCCTCGAGCAGGGCGTTGAAGGACGGCCACTCTTTTATAATATAGGTATCGCCGTACTGCATGGGCCGGAAGAAGGTGAACTCCACCGGCTTGCCGTCCGGGGCAGTCACGCTGCAGGGACAGCCGCCGTTGTGGTGGAGCTCCTTCAGCTCGTCGATGGCGGCCATCAGCTTCCGCTTCTGCGCATCGTCCAGCTCGTTGGCCAGCAGGTGTTCCCCGTCGAAGGCGCGCCAGGCGGCTTCCCGGCAGACCACCGGGCCGACACCGGCCACGGTCTTGTTCAGGGCATCGGCCACAGGCAGATCCCGCTCACAGGCCGCCGCCACGATAGACGCGGCGCTCACCTGCAAAAAGTCGGGGCGGGCCGGTTTGGGCGGGATAGTGTAGGGCAGGCCCGGCAGCAGCTGCCGGACATCGCTGTCCTCAAAATCCACCCGCTTGAGGGCATCGATGATCTTGCCGTTCTGCACCAGCACCAGATTGGAGTAGCGGCCCATCAGCTCAGCGCAGAGGATGTTCTGCACCAGGTCACCCATCTCGTTGGTACACTGGAAGGTAAAGTACACGATGCGGTCACCCGGCTCCATCTGCACATCCAGCAGTCTGCCGCCGGTCAGATGCTTGCGCATCAGCATACAGAAGGAGGGCGGTGTCTCGGGGTTCTCGAAGCTCTCCTCGGTCAGGCAGACCCGGGCCGAGCCGCTGCGTGCCGAGAGCAGCAGTGCATAGGTCTCGGTGCGGGTGCGCAGAGTCAGCACCAGTTCATCGCGGGTGGGTTCAAATATTTTTGCGATCTTCGCATCGGTCAGGGTCTGTTTCAGCTCCCCAGCCGTCAGCGCCAGCGTCGCGGCATCAAGTGCCATCTTATAATCACCTGTTTCTCTGATAGAATCTCTTATTCGTTTACGCAAAACGCTCCGGTTTTGCCAAGGGCTCCCCTACTAGGCAACGACGACGACCGCCGCCAGTGGCGGATGAAGGGAGGAGTTGTTGGGGCCGCGGCCAGCAGGATGCAAGTGCAAGGCTTTGCACGAAGCAGACGCTGGGAGCCGCAACCCGGAATACATTAGAAACTATTTTAAGGAGGATTTTCCATGAAAAAGCGAATCCTTGCATTTCTGCTGGCGGTAAGCATTGCCGTGTCGATGCTGGTGCTGCCGGCAGCGGCAGCGGGCAACGCCAACACGGCGGTCCAGCTGTCCATCACGCTGAACGCGATGGACAGCAGCCAGCAGGCTGCCCTGAACGCTGTGGTCACCCGCGGTGCACTGGCCCGGATGCTGGTGTCCTACTCCACCTACCGCGAGAGCGTGGGCTCTCAGGGCACAGTGGGCACCCTGTTCACCGACCTGCCCGGCACTTCGCCCTATGCACCCTATGTCCGCATTGCGGTGCAGAACGGCTGGATGAACGGCTACACCGACGGCTCTTTCCGGCCCGACAACGCCGTGACGCTGGAAGAAGCGGTCACGGCCATCCTCAAGCTGATGGGCTATAAGATGACCGACCTGAGCGGCTCCTTCCCCAACGCACAGCTGAACAAGGCCAGTGAGCTGGGCCTGCGCAATCAGGTGGACCGCAGCCAGGGCGAGGCGCTCAACTACGAGGAGTGCGCCCTGCTGTTCTACAACGCTCTGACAGCCAACGCTGCCAGCGGCAGTGCCTACGGCAGCAGTCTGGGCTTCACGGTCTCCAACGGTCAGGTGGATACCTCCAGCGTCATGCTCAAGAGCCTGAAGGGCCCCTTTGTGGCGGGCGATACGGTCCAGCTGCCCTTTGTTCCCAAGATGGTCTACCGCAACGATAAAGCGTCGGAATCTGCGGAACTGAACAAATACGACGTGTATTATTACAGCGAGAGTTTACAGACATTGTGGGTCTACACCCGCCGCGCCGCTGGCCGCATCACGGCAGTTTCGCCCAGTGCCAGCGCCCCCACCAGTGTAACGGTGGCGGGCACCAGCTATACGCTGGGGTCCTCTGCGGTGGCCTCCCAGGTGTCCTCCCTCAACGGCGGCGGCGTGGGCGAGGTCGTCACCCTGCTGCTGGGCATGAACAATGAGGCTGCCGGGATCGTGACCGGCGAGGAAGCCGACAGCGTGTTCTACGGTGTCGTGCAGACCGCCACCCGCAGTCTGGTGGAAGAGAACGGCGCGGATGTTCTGCAGAAAGTTTCCGTCATGTGCACCGATGGCATTGCCCGCACTGTGAACGTGGACAAGAGCCTGAATTTTCCGCAGGGGTGGCTGGTAGAGATCAAGGTCACCCCGGAGGGCGAGAGCGTGGAGCACATCGATGACCGCCGCGTCAACGGCACCATCAATACCAATGCCACTGCGCTGGGTGCTGCCGCCCTGGCCGACGATGTAGAGATTCTGGATACAACTTCGGAGGGTGTGGCTGGGACGGTTCGTCCCAGCCGCCTATCGGGGGTAACACTGAGTGACCTCGATGTCCGCTACTATACCGTCAACGATGCCGGACAGATCGACCGGCTCATCCTGAACGATGTGACCGGCGACCTGTGGAGCTACGGCGTGCTGGACGATGTGAAAAATCTGGCCATGAATTATTCTGACCTGAAGAGTCTCGTCACCGGCATTGTGGCGGGAGATTCCGCTTCCGGCACCACGACCACGACAGGCACCACCACCGGATCGACCACGGGCGGCACCGACGGCTCCGGCTCTGCCTCGGGTACCACCACCACTGTGACCGGTGCCACGGCGGCAGACCGCCTGTCCAACCTGCTGGTGCCCACCACCAGCGAGATCCTGTGGGGCATCGTCTCGGGCGATATCCTGAGCACGGCCTGGCAGAAGCTGACCAGCAACACCGGCTCCCTGATGAGCATTGGCTTCCAGCAGATCGCGGAGATCACGGGCACCCCCTTCAAGCAGATCTTCAACTACATCGGCGGCGGTGCAACCTATATCTGCTACGTCAACGGCGCGGCGGCCAGCTACACCACGGCCATCAAGTATCCGGTGCTGGCGGGCGGCATTGCCGTGCGGCGGGAGACCACCGGCTCTGTCAAGGCCATGATGCAGCTGATGCCCCTGAAGATCGACAAGGTCGGCGCGGCCTCGGTGCTCTCGGGCAGTGAACGCTATGAGATGGCAGACAATGTGCAGGTCTACCTGTGGTACAAGGGCCAGTATTACCCCACCAAGCTGGCTCAGGTGGATGCGGACGGCTACCAGCTGACCGGCTGGTACGATAATTTCGGCTGCGCTGCCGGAAAAAAGGTCCGCGTCATCATTGCGGTCAAGAACGACTGATGCTTTATTACAGCGGCCTGAGCCGCACACTGCGGCAGCTGCGCTGGGTGCTTTACCCGCGCCGCTGCCCTTTTTGTGACCGGGTGCTGGGGAACCGGCCTGCCTGCCCGGACTGTGCCGAGGGGCTGGCAGAGCTGCGCCGTGCACCCTCCATGCGGCTGCGCGGCTCCGAGCACTACCTGGGGCGGCTGGATGGGGCAGCCGCGCCCTACCGATACACCGGCCTTGTCCGCCGCGCGGTGCTGCGGGCGAAATATCAGGGCGCGCCCTGGGCAGCTGTGGAGCTTGGCGTGGAGATGGCCCGCCTGCTCTTTGGCAGCGAGATCAGAATGTGCGGCTCTGAGCCCCTGCCCGAACCGGTACCGGGCCTTGACAGGGGTTACGACTGCATCCTTCCGGTACCGGCCTCCAGCAAAAAGCGCGGCTACAATGTGCCGGAGCGGATGGCACAGCCCCTTGCCCGGGCGGTGGGCGTTCCGGTGGTCACGGACGCGCTGACCCGTGCCCGCTCCACCCGGCGGCAGGAGGGACTTTCCTTTGACGAGCGGCTGGCCAATGTGGCGGGTGCCTTCCGGGTGGCCCGGCCGGAGGCTGTGGAGGGAAAGCGCATCCTGCTGGTGGACGATGTTCTGACCACCGGAGCCACGGCCTCGGCCTGCGCGCAGGCTCTGCTGGATGCCGGTGCGCAGAGCGTGTTCGCTGTGGCGCTGGCTACGGTGGAGTTTCCGCAGCCGGTGGGCAGCACAACGGCCATTGCCGAAAATGAAGAAGAAATTTGAAAATAGTGCTTGACAAAACACCATTCTTCGGGTATACTGATTGAGCTGTGAGCGACAAGCTCGATCAGATGTCCGGGTGTAGCGCAGTTTTGGTAGCGCGCTTGAATGGGGTTCAAGAGGCCGTGAGTTCGATTCTCGCCACTCGGATTGGAACAAGACCGACGATTTCAAAAGAGATCGTCGGTCTTGATTTTTTATTCGGCTGTTTCTGGTGCGCTGTCCCGGAGGGGCGGGCACCGCTGCAAGGAGGGCGAGTCTATGAATGCTGCGCTGCGCCGGGATGCGGATGTGATCCTTCGTTCCAGCCTGAACGCTGTTCTGCCGGATGAGGCGGTGCGCCGCGCGCTGCGGGATCTCCGGCCCGGGAAGGGCCGGGTGCTTCTGGTGGCGGCGGGCAAGGCGGCCTGGCAGATGGCACACGCGGCGGTTGAAACGCTGGGCCGGGTGGATGGCGGCGTGGTCGTGACCAAGTACGGCCATGTGAAAGGTGAGATCCCCGGGGTGACCTGCTATGAGGCGGGCCACCCGGTGCCGGATGCAAACGGTTTTGCGGCCACCCAAAAGGCGCTGGAGCTGGTGCAGGGGCTGACCGCCGGGGATACGGTGCTGTTTCTGCTTTCCGGCGGCGGCAGTGCGCTGTTTGAGCAGCCGCTCGTTCCCGGGGAAGAGCTGCAGGAGATCACGAGCCGGCTGCTGGCCAGCGGGGCCGGCATTGTGGAGATGAATACCATCCGCAAGCGGCTTTCCGGTGTAAAGGGCGGGCGGTTCGCGCAGCGCTGTGCCCCTGCGCAGGTGTTCAGCATTGTGCTGAGCGACATTCTGGGGGACCCGCTGGATATGATCGCCAGCGGCCCGGCGGTGCCGGATACCTCTACCTGCGTCCAGGCGCTTGCCGTTGCCGAAAAGTATCATCTGGCGCTCTCGGCACAGGCCCGGGCCCTGCTGGCGCAGGAAACGCCCAAAAAGCTGGACAATGTGGCCACCCGGATCACCGGCAGCGTGCGGGAGCTTTGCCGTGCCGCGGCCAGCGCCTGCCGGAATCTGGGGTATGAACCGGTTCTCCTGACCGACCAACTCTGCTGCGAAGCGCGGGAAGCAGGCAGCTTTCTTGGCTCCATTGTCCGCACCCAGGCAGGGCAGGGGAAAAAGCTGGCCTACATCGCGGGCGGCGAGACCATCGTTCACCTGACCGGAAAAGGGCTTGGCGGAAGAAATCAGGAGCTGGCCCTTGCGGCCGCGCCCGCCATTGCCGGGCTGAACGCGGCGGTGTTCTCTGTGGGCAGCGATGGCACAGACGGCCCCACCGATGCCGCCGGCGGCTATGTGGATGGGGATACCCTTGCCGCGCTGGAGGCCGGGGGCTGGAGCGGATACGCTGCTTTGCAGAACAACGATTCCTACCACGCGCTGAAGGCGGTGGATGGCCTGATCATCACCGGGGCAACGGGCACCAATGTCAACGATGTGGCGGTGGCCCTGATCGGGGAAAAACACCGCCTGTGAGCCAGGAAGTTTCCCCGGAGTTGTGATTGCATTCCTCCGTTGAGTATGTTATACTGAACAGCGAACTGAATAGAAAACAGCAGGTGCGTACCGCCCGCGGCTCTTGCCGGGGGCAGGCACGTTAAAAGGGAAGCGGGTGCAAATCCCGCACGATCTCGTCACTGTGATAAGGGAGTTTACCGCCAGGGTGCAGCTGCACCGGTCACTGGAACCCATGTTCCGGGAAGGCGGCGGTGGATGTTGAGCTTTCAGCCAGGAAACCTGCCCGCTGTTGGTACGGGGGCGCAAGCCCCAGATCACGAGGAATTGGTTGTACCCAAAAAGCCTGAAAAAACTGAAAAGGGCCTTTTTGCTTTGCCGTCCCGCAAGCAGAAAGGCCCCTTTTGTTTTGCCGGGCACTCTTTCCTGTACCTTCTGTTCAGCAAAAATCATGTTCAAAAACAGGAAAGGAACGAACAAAAATGAGAAAACGCATCATCCACAAAGCAGCGGCCGCTCTGACCGCTCTGGCCCTCTGCGCCGGTGTGCTGACCGGCTGCGGCGGTGCCGCAAGCAGCACCACTGCTTCCAGCACGGCAGGATCTGCTGCCAGCAGCGAGGTTTCCGGCGAGGAGGCTGACGAATTGGCCGCAAAGAACGTTGCAGACCTGATCGATGCCATCTATGTGCAGGAGCGCACCGATGATACCGATGCCCAGTGTGAGGCCGCCAAGGCCGCATGGGATGCCCTGACCGATGCCCAGAAGGAGCTGGTCGAGGGCGAAGAGGCTGACCCTGACTACTTTGGCCGCGACACCGGCGATGCTTCCAAGGACGACAGCCGCAATCAGGACGACATCGGCGAGAATGAGCTGCTGGTGGTCTCCTTCGGCACCTCCTTCAACGACAGCCGGGTGAAGGATATCAAGGGCATCGAGGATGCGCTGCAGGCTGCTTATCCTGATTGGTCTGTCCGCCGCGCCTTCACCGCACAGATCATCATCAACCATGTTCAGGCCCGCGACGGCGAGAAGATCGACAATATGCAGCAGGCTCTGGATCGCGCTGTGGCCAACGGCGTGAAGAACCTGGTCGTCCAGCCCACCCACCTGATGCACGGTGCAGAGTACGACGAGATGATGGAGATGATCGACGAGTACAAGGACAAGTTCGAGAGCGTCGCCGTTGCTGAGCCCCTGCTAGGCGAGGTTGGTGCCGACGCTGCCGTCATCAACGCCGACAAGGAGGCTGTTGCCAAGGCCGTTACCGCTGCCGCTGTGAAGGATGCCGGTTTCGACAGCCTGGATGCCGCTGCTGAGGAGAAGGTCGCCTTCGTCTTTATGGGCCACGGCACCTCCCACACCGCAAAGGTGAGCTACAGCCAGATGCAGACCGCCATGCAGACCCTGGGCTACAGTAACGTGTTCATCGGCACGGTGGAGGGTGAGCCCGAGGAGACTGCCTGCGAGAACGTCATCGAGGCTGTCAAGGCCGCCGGTTACACCAAGGTCATCCTGCGCCCCCTGATGGTCGTTGCCGGTGACCACGCCAACAACGATATGGCCGGTGCGGATGACGATTCCTGGCTGAGCCAGTTCCAGGCCTCCGGTGACTTCGCGTCCGTGGAGTGCCAGATCGCCGGTCTGGGTGAGATCGAGGACATCCAGCAGCGCTACATTGAGCACACCAAAGCCGCCATTGATTCCCTGAACGGCTAATATTCCGCATTCCAATGCCCGAAGGGAGAGATCTTTTCGGGCATTTTTTATGGAGAGCTTCCCCGCATGAGGAGAAACACTCCCATTTCAAATTCTGAATTTTTGAGGTATTTTGTTTATGCACTGCAAACAGTTTGTTTCCCTGTCCGTTGCTTCTCTGATGCTGGCCGCCGTCCTCACCGGCTGCGGCGGGGCTTCTTCCACTGCTTCCTCTGCCGCCAGTTCGGAAGCCGCTTCTGCCGTGAGCGCTGCCGCATCCGAGCCTGCCGAAGCCGCCCTGCCGGACGGCGTGTACACGGCTGAGTTCGACACCGACAGCGGTATGTTCCACGCCAACGAAGCCTGCAATGGCATGGGCACCCTGACCGTGGAGAACGGGCAGATGACCTTCCATGTCAGTCTGTCCTCCAAGAAGATCGTCAACCTGTACGTTGGCATGGCCGCCGATGCCGAGGCCAACAAGGCAGACTGGCTGCTGCCTACCACCGATACCGTCACCTACTCTGATGGCACCTCGGAGGAGGTCTACGGCTATGATATCCCCGTGGCCGCTGTGGACCAGGACTTCCAGCTGGCACTCCTCGGGACCAAGGGCAAGTGGTATGACCACACTGTGAGCATCCGCAACGCACAGCCCAAGGCTGAGGAAGCTGCCGAGACCCCTGCGGACGGTGAATACAGCGTGAATGTGACCCTGGAGGGCGGCTCTGGCCGTGCCACCGTGGAAAGCCCTGCCGCCCTGACCGTGGCGGACGGCAAAATGACCGCTGTCATCCTGTGGAGCAGCCCCAATTATGATTACATGATCGTGGACGGCGAGAAGTATCTGCCCACCAACACCGAGGGCAACTCCACCTTTGAGATCCCTGTTTCTGCACTGGGCACCCCGCTGGCTGTCACTGCCGATACCGTAGCCATGAGCACCCCCCATGAGATCGAGTATACGCTGACCTTTGCGCTGAACTGATGAAACTGACGAGACAACAATTCCTGCGCGTTCTGCCTGCTACAGTACTGGCCCTGTCGGGTTGCGCCGCCTCCGAGACAGCGCCCGCCAGCACAGAAAAACTGGTCTTTGACCATGCCTGCCCGCTGGATTACGCCACACAGTTTACTGCCGATTGCTATGAGGGCGGCTATACTATGCTGACCCTGACCGAATCGGGGGAGCAGTTCCTTGTGACCCCGGAGGATGCCGCTGAGGTGGAAGGCCTGCCCGAGAGCGTGACGGTGCTGCGTCAGCCCGTCCGGAACATCTACCTTGTCTCCACCTCGGTGATGGACCTGTTCCTCGCGCTGGATGGGCTGGACAGCGTGACCCTCTCTGGCACCCGGGCAGAGGGCTGGTATCTGGATGAGGCCAGAGCCGCCATGGAGGCCGGGCGCATTGCCTATGCGGGCAAGTACAGCGCCCCGGACTACGAAAAGATCCTTGCGGCCAACTGCGGCCTTGCCATTGAGAACACCATGATCTACCACACCCCGGAGGTCAAGGAGCAGCTGGAACGGTTCGGCATCCCGGTGCTGGTGGAGCGCTCCAGCTATGAGAGCGGCCCGCTGGCCCGGCTGGAATGGCTCAAGTTCTGGGGCATCCTGCTGGGGAAAGAGGAGCTGGCGGAACAGGAGTTCGCCCGGCAGGTGGAGCGCCTTGCACCGCTGACCGGGCAGGCTTCCACCGGCAAGCGCTGTGCCTTTTTCTCCATCACAGCCAACAACCTTGCCAATGTGCGCAAGGGCGGCGACTATGTGGCCCAGATGATCGAGATGGCGGGCGGTGATTATGTTTTTGCGGACCTGACCGACAACGGCAACAACCTTTCCACCATGAACCTGCCGCTGGAGGATTTTTACGCCGGTGCAAAGGATGCGGATGTGCTCCTTTACAACAGCACCATTGAGGGCGTGGTGCATACCACGGAGGAACTGGTGGCAAAATGCCCCCTGCTGGCCGAGTTCAAGGCCGTGCAGAGCGGCAGTGTCTGGTGCACCACCCAGAGCTTTTTCCAGCAGAGTACGGCGCTGGTCGATTTTGTGCTCGACCTGCACCGTGTCTTTACGGAGAACGACCCCGCCGACCTGCAATTTCTGAGGAAAGTAGAGTAACCTATGACCAGCAAAAAGCGCCTGATCTTCTCTTACGGCATCCTTGCCCTGCTGCTGGCGGTGCTGTTTGCCGCCAACCTGTTCTGGGGCAGTGTGTCCCTGACACCGGGGGCAGTGCTAGCGGCCCTGACCGGCCGCGGGCAGGACGCTTTGAGCGTGGGCATCATCACCCAGCTGCGCCTGCCCCGGGCCGTGATGGTGGTGCTGCTGGGGGCGGCGCTCTCGGCGGCGGGCTACCTGCTGCAGACCTTTTTTGCCAACCCCATTGCAGGGCCCTTTGTCATGGGCATTTCCAGCGGGGCCAAGCTGGCCGTGGCACTGGTCATGGTGGCTTTTCTGAACCACGGCCTGCTCACCAGCTCCCTTACCCTGATCACAGCCGCCTTTGCGGGGGCCATGGCCTCCATGGCCTTTGTGCTGGCGGTCTCCCGGCGGGTGCAGCGGATGAGCATCCTTGTTATCTGCGGCGTAATGATCGGCTATATCTGCTCGGCCGTTACGGAGTTTGTGGTGGCCTTTGCCCAGGACAGCAACATCGTCAACCTCCACAACTGGTCTCAGGGCAGCTTTTCCGGCATGACCTGGGGCAATGTGCGGGCGGCGGCGCTGGTGGTGCTGCCCGCTCTGGCGGCGGCGTTCTGCCTTTCCAAGCCCATGGCTGCCTACCAGATGGGGGAGGCCTACGCCCGGAGCGTGGGCATCAATGTCAGAGCCTTTTCCCGGCTGCTGGTGCTGCTTTCCAGCCTGCTGGCCGCCTGTGTCACGGCCTTTGCGGGGCCCATCTCCTTTGTGGGCATCGCGGTGCCCCATCTGGTCAAGCAGCTGTTCGGCAGCGCAAGGCCGCTGGTGGTGCTGCCCGGGTGCTGCCTGGGCGGGGCCGCCTTCTGCCTGCTGTGCGACCTCATCGCCCGCAGCATGTTTGCCCCCACTGAGCTTTCGATCAGCGCCGTAACGGCAGTGTTTGGTGCGCCGGTGGTCATCTGGCTGCTGGTGCGCCGGGGTCAGGAGGGTGTGCGATGAAATACCGCTGTGAAACGAAAGAACTGGCCATCGGCTATGGCAGCGCGCCCCTTGCTTCCGGCATCACGCTGGGGGCGGTGCCGGGGCAGATCCTGGCCCTCATCGGGCCCAACGGCGCGGGCAAATCCACCCTGCTCAAAACGCTGGCAGGCCAGCTGGCCCCCCTGGGCGGGGCTGTCCTGCTGGATGGCCGCAGCCTGACCGATTACACCGGCCCGGCCCGGGCCCGGAAGCTGGCCCTGATGCTGCCCCATACCCGCCGCACCGAGCTGACTTCCTGCTTTGAGTTTGCCGCCGCCGGGCGCATCCCCTATACCGGGCGGCTGGGCATCCTGTCCGATACCGACCGGCAGGCCGTGCGGGACGCGCTGGAACTGGTGGGGGCTTCCCCTCTGGCGGGCCGGGATTTCAACTGCATCAGCGACGGCCAGCGCCAGCGCGTTCTGCTGGCCCGCGCCATCTGCCAGCAGCCCGGAGTTCTGCTGCTGGACGAGCCGACCTCTTTTCTGGATGTCAAGGGCAAGATCGAGCTGCTGACCATCCTGCAGAAACTGGCCCATGAGCAGGGGCTGGCCGTGATCGTCAGCCTGCACGAGCTGGACATGGCGCAGAAGATCGCGGATGCGGTGGTCTGCGTGTTCCCGCACAGCGTTTCGGGGGTGCTGACCCCGAAGGAGGCCTTTGCCCCGAAGAACATCCGGGCGCTGTACAGCCTGACCAAAGAGCAGTACGAGGCCGTGTTCGGCCCGGAAAAGCCTGCCGGGCCAAAGTTTGAACATTACGTCCGCAGTGGGCAGAAGCTGCTCCGCTGCGGGTACACCACCGGCACCTGCGCGGCGCTGGGTGCGGCGGGGGCCGCGCGGCTCCTGCTCACCGGCCATGCCCCGGAGAGCGTTGCCCTGCGTACGCCGAAGGGCATCGTGGTGGAGGTGGCTCCGCTGTACTGCCGCCCCGCCGGAGCCGGAGCCGAATGCGCCATTGAGAAGGACGGCGGGGATGATGTGGATGTGACCACCGGCCTGCCCGTGATCGCCGCCGTAGAATTGCTGCCCGATACCACCGGGATCCGCATCTCCGGCGGCAAGGGCGTGGGCCGGGTGACCAAGGCCGGGCTGGATCAGCCGGTGGGGGAAGCTGCCATCAACCATGTGCCCCGGCAGATGATCGCCGAGGCCCTGCAAAGGGAAGCCGAGAGCGCCTGCTACACCGGCGGCTTTGCCGTGACCATCTCCATCGAGGGCGGGGAAGAGGTGGCAAAGCGCACCTTCAACCCCCACATCGGGGTCGAGGGCGGGCTTTCGGTGCTGGGAACCAGCGGCATTGTGGAGCCCATGAGCCAGCAGGCGATCCTGGACACCATCCAGCTGGAAATGAATCAGGCCGCTCTCCGGGCGGGCAGCCCCAGGCGGCTCATCCTGGCCCCCGGCAATTACGGGCTGGATTATCTGCACGAAAGATACCCGGAGTTTCACGCTGTTCCGGTGGTGAAAACCTCGAACTTTATTGGAGACACGCTGGATATGGCTGCTGCGGCCCGCTTTGAAGAGGTGCTTCTGGTGGGTCATGTAGGCAAGCTGGTCAAGGTGGCGGGCGGTATTATGAACACCCACTCCCACACTGCCGACTGCCGCACGGAGCTGTTCTGCACCCATGCGGCGCTCTGCGGCGCTTCCCGGGAAGTCTGCGCCGCCCTGATGAACGCTGCCACCACCGATGCCTGTCTGGAACTCCTGGACAGCGCCGGCCTGCGGGCTCCGGTGCTGGAAAGCCTGCTGCGGGCAGTCCAGCTCCACCTTGACCGGCGGGCCTGCGGGGCGTTCCGGGTGGGGGCGGTGTTGTTTTCCAACCAGCACGGCCCGCTGGGAGCCACCGATACTGCCGCACAACTGCTGAACGAATGGAAGGAGCATTGAGATGGTACATTTTGTGGGCGCAGGCCCCGGCGCACCTGACCTCATCACCCAGCGGGGCGCGGCCCTGCTGCAGGAAGCCGACTGCATCATTTATGCGGGCAGTCTGGTCAACCCGGCTCTGCTGGGGCTGGCGAAGCCGGAGTGCGCCGTTTACAACAGCGCCGAGATGACGTTGGAACAGGTGCTGGACGTGATGCGCCGGGTGGAAGCCGCAGGCGGGACCACCGTGCGGCTCCACACCGGCGACCCCTGCCTGTATGGGGCCATCCGGGAGCAGATGGACGCACTGGATGCGGACGGCATCCCCTACGATGATACCCCCGGCGTGTCCAGCTTTTGCGGGGCGGCGGCGGCGCTGAACGCCGAGTACACCCTGCCCACCATCAGCCAGACCGTGATCATCACCCGGATGGAGGGGCGCACCCCGGTGCCGGAAAAGGAGAAGCTGGCCAGCCTTGCCGCCCATGGGGCGACCATGGTGATCTTCCTCTCCATCGGCCTCATCGACAAGGTGCAGCAGGCCCTGCTGGCAGGTGGAGCCTACACGCCGGAGACTCCTGCCGCCGTGGTCTACAAGGCCAGCTGGCCGGAGCAGAAGGTGGTGCGCTGCACCGTGGGCACGCTGGCCGGGAGCACCCGCGCCAACGGCATCACCAAAACAGCGCTCATCGTGGTGGGGGAATTTCTGGGCACCCGGTATGAGCGGAGCAAGCTCTACGACCCAACTTTTACGACGGAGTTCCGCAAGGGGGCAGACCAGTGACCCGCGCCTATCTCGCCTTTACGGAAAAAGGACTGGCGCTGGCCCAAAAGCTGGCCGGTGCCCTGCCCGGCACCGTGGCCCGCTGCTGCCATGGTGGGCCCGGCCTTGCCGATTGGGCTGCGGAGCAGTTCGCCCATGCGGATGCCCTGATCTTTGTGGGGGCTGTGGGCATTGCGGTGCGGGCCATTGCGCCCCACTGCCGGAGCAAGGCGGTGGACCCTGCCGTGGTGGTGCTGGACGAGTGCGGCCATTTTGCGGTGCCGATCCTTTCGGGCCATCTGGGCGGGGCCAACGATCTGGCCCGGGCGCTGGCGGTGGTCTGCGGTGCGGTGCCGGTCATTACCACGGCCACCGATGCCAACGGGGTGTTTGCCGTGGATGCGTGGGCCAGGCACCAGAACTGCGCTGTGCTGGAGCCGGGGCGCATCAAGCGCGTCAGCAGCAGGCTGCTGGCGGGCGGGCCGGTGCGGTACCGCTCGGAATTCCCCATTGCCGGGCAGGCTCCTGCCGGGGTGGTCCCGGCGGGGGAGGCAGAGCGCGCCGACTTTGCCCTGACCCTTTTCCCGGCGGGCGATGCGCTGCACCTGATCCCGAAGATCGGTGTGCTGGGCATCGGGTGCAGGCGGGGGACCAGCGCCGCACAGCTGGAAGCGGCCTTTGCACAGTTCTGCGCGGCCCACGGCCTTGCAGCAGTGTGCATCACGGCGGCGGCCAGCATCGACCTGAAAGCCCATGAGCCGGGCCTGCTGGAATTTTGCAGAGCCCACGGCTGGCCGGTGCAGTTCTATTCTGCCGCACAGCTGCAGAACGCCCCCGGGCAGTTCACACCTTCGGCCTTTGTCCGGAGCGTGACCGGTGTGGACAATGTCTGCGAACGGGCGGCGGTGCTGGCGGCAGGCGGCACGATCATTCTTCCCAAACAGGCGGGCAGCGGCGTGACCTTTGCGCTGGCGCTTCGTCCCTTTGCCCCGGATTGGAGGTGGCAGGATGCCTAATGTTGTTTTTGTTGTCGGACTTGGGCCCGGGGATCCCCGGTTCCTGACCGCACAGGCGCAGAGCGCCTTAACGCAAGCCGAGGTGCTGTGCGGCTATACGGTCTATCTGGATCTGGTGCGCCCCTACTTCCCGGACAAGCTCTATTATTCCACCGGCATGACCAAGGAGATCGACCGCTGTCGCTGGGCGCTGGAAACGGCCCGGAGCGGCAGGGCGGTGGCGCTGGTCTGCTCGGGAGATGCCGGGGTCTACGGCATGGCAAGCCCTCTGCTGGAGCTGGCCGAGCACTTCCCGGACGTGACGGTGGAGGTGGTGCCCGGCCTGACCGCCGCCCTGAGCGGCGGTGCAGTGCTGGGTGCCCCGCTGGCCCACGATTTCTGTGTGCTCTCTCTCTCTGACCGGCTCACGCCGTGGGAGGTCATTGAGCGGCGGCTGGCGGCAGCAGCCATGGGGGATTTCTGCATCGCGCTGTACAACCCCTCCTCCAAGGGGCGGCCGGACTATCTGGCGCGGGCGGTACGCATCCTGCTGGCAAACGGCAAAGCACCCGGAACGGTCTGCGGCATTGTGCGGAACATTGGCCGGGAGGGGCAGGAAAGCCGCGTTCTGACGCTGGCTGCGCTGGAAACCACCCCGGTGGATATGTTCACCACCGTGTTTGTCGGCAACGCCCAGACCCGCCAGCTGAGCGGGCGGATGGTCACGCCGCGGGGGTACCGCGCATGAGGGTCGTGGTATTCAGCGGCACCACCGAGGGCCGTGTGTTTTCAAAGCAGCTGGCCGCACTGGGGGCCGAGGTACTGGTCAGCGTGGCCACCCCGCTGGGGGCCGAGGAACAGGGCGAAAGGCCCGGCATCACCGTCCACTGCGGGCGGCTGACCCCGGAGGAGATGACCGCCCTGCTGCAGGGGGCTGACCTCTGCGTGGATGCGACCCATCCCTATGCGGTGGAGGCCACCCGGAACATCCGGGCGGCCTGTAAAACAGCGGGCACGGAGTACCGCCGCCTGCTCCGGCCCGAAAGCCCGCTGCCTGCCGGGAGCATGGTGTTTGCCTCTGCGGCCCATGCGGCGGGATTTCTGGCCCGAACGCAGGGAAATGTCCTGCTTGCCACTGGGGCCAAGGAGCTTTCTGCCTTTGCTGTGCTGGAACCGGCACGGCTCTTTCCCCGTGTCCTGCCCACCCGGGAGGGCATTGCCGCCTGCGAGGGGGCAGATATCCCCCATAAGAACATCATCGCCATGCAGGGGCCGTTCTCCTATGCGCTGAACCGGGCACTGATGGAGCAGTTTGCCATCCGCTTCCTCGTTACCAAAGATGGCGGCGCGGCGGGCGGCTTTGAAGAAAAAGCCCGGGCAGCGCAGGACACCGGGGCACAGCTCATCGTCATCCGCCGCCCGGCCGAGCAGGGCGAAACGGCGGAACAGATCCTGACACATTGTAAGGAGATGCTGCAATGATCACACTCATCGGGATGGGGTCGGGCACGCCGGAAAGCCTGACCGCGCAGGGCCTTGCCGCCCTGCAGAACGCCGGACTGATCCTGGGGGCAAAGCGCCTGCTGGAACAGCTGCCGCAGGGCTGCACGGAACACCGGAAGGCCCTGTATCAGCCTGAGGATGTCCTTGCCGCGCTGGCTGCTGACCCGGAGGTGGATGCTGCCCTTGTGTACAGCGGCGACACCGGGTTTTACTCCGGTGCGGCCCAGCTGCTGCCGATGCTGCGGGCCTTTGGCATCTCCTGCCGGGTGCTGCCGGGGCTTTCCAGCGTTCAGCTGCTGGCCGCTGCGGTGGGCCGCTCCTGGCAGGAGTGGAAGCTGGTCTCGGCCCACGGCTGTGCCTGCGACCCGGTGGCCGAGTGCCTGACAGCCGGGGGAAAGCCCGTCTTTTTCCTGACCGGCGGGGCCGAAACGCCCGCCTCCCTCTGCGGCCGATTGGCTGCTGCCGGGCTGGGCGATGCCCATGTGCTGGTGGGGGAAGAGCTGGGCCGGGCAGAGGAGAAGATCCTGTTCGGCACGGCGCAGGAGTTTGCGCAAAAGCAGTTTGCAAGCCTGAGCGTTCTGCTTGTGGAGCATCTTCCTCAGCCGCCCCGGCGGGTGCCCGGCTTCCCGGATGAAGCCTTCCACAGGGGAGAGGTGCCCATGACCAAGCAGGAGGTGCGGGCGGCGGCGCTGGCCAAGCTGGCCGTGCAGCCCGGCGATACCCTGTGGGATGTGGGGGCGGGCACCGGCAGCATGAGCGTAGAACTGGCACTGGCTGCACCCCGGGGGCATGTGTATGCCGTGGAGTGTGACCCGGAGGCCTGCGGGCTCATCCGGCAGAACCGGGAAACGTTCCACGCCTGCAATCTGACACTGGTGGAGGGCCGCGCCCCCGCTGCGCTGGCTGACCTGCCCGCCCCGGATGCCGTGTTCATCGGCGGGACCAAGGGGGGGATGGAGGCTGTGGTGGACACGGTGCTTGCCCGGAATCCGAACGCCCGCATCTGCATCTCTGCCATCGCGCTGGAAACGCTGAGTGCCGCCGTGGCCGCACTGACTGCCCACGGCCTTGCTGCGGAGGTGACGCAGGTCGCGGTCAGCCGCACCCGGCCTGCGGGCAGGCTCCACCTGCTGATGGCCAATAACCCCATCTTCCTTATCACAGGAGAACGCAAATGATCCAATTTCTTGTGGCCGCGCCCTGTTCCGGCAGCGGCAAAACCACACTGACCTGCGCTCTGCTGGCGGCGCTCAAGCGGCGGGGGCAGGACCCCTGCTCCTTCAAGAGCGGGCCGGACTATATCGACCCCATGTTTCACCGGGCCGTGCTGGGGGTGGAGAGCCACAACCTCGACCTGTTTTTCTCTGCGCCGGAGACGGTGAGCGTGCTCTATGCGCAGGCCGCCGCCGGGCATGGGGCGGCTGTGTGCGAGGGTTCCATGGGCTTTTACGATGGACTGGGCGGCGTGAGTGATACCGCCAGCGCCTGGCATCTGGCCGATACGCTGGGCCTGCCGGTGCTGCTGGTGGTCCAGCCCAGAGGGGCCAGCCTGACACTGGCGGCCCAGATCAACGGGCTGAAGCAGTTCCGCACCCCCAGCCATCTGGCGGGCATCCTGCTCAATGACTGCGCCCCCCATTTATATGCTCTGCTGGCTCCCATGCTGGAACGGGAGACCGGCCTGCCGGTGCTGGGCTATCTGCCCCACCTGCCGGATGCCGCCCTTGAGAGCCGCCACTTAGGGTTGAAAACTGCCGGGGAGATCGCGGACCTGCAGCAGAAGATCAGCCGGATGGCCGATGCGCTGGTGATGGATTGGGAAAAGCTGTCTATCCTGACCGAAGGCGCAGCGCCTTTGGTGCACACCGATAGGCTCCCCCTTGCGGGAGAGCTGCCGCCCCAGGGGGCAGAGGAACAGCGCCCCCGCGTTCCCATTGCCGTTGCAAGGGATGCGGCGTTTTGCTTCACCTACGCCGAAACGCTGGAAGCACTGGAGCGGGCGGGGGCGAAGCTCTGCTGGTTCAGCCCCCTGCAGGACTCCGCCCTGCCGGAGCAGATCGGCGGGCTCTATCTGCCCGGCGGCTACCCGGAGCTGTATGCCGGGCAGTTGAGCGCGAACCGCTCCATGCTGGCCTCTGTGCGCCGGGCTGTGGAGCGCGGCCTGCCCACGGTGGCCGAGTGCGGGGGCTTTCTCTATCTGGGCCAGAGCCTGGAGGATGCCAACGGGGAACGCTGGCCCATGGCAGGCGTTCTGCCGGGGCAGGGCTTCCGGGTGGGGCGGCTGGTGCGGTTTGGATACGCGGCATTGACTGCCCACGCCGACAGTATGCTGTTCCGCGCCGGGGAGCGTCTGCCGGTGCACGAGTTCCACCACTGGGATTCCACAGACAACGGCACCGGCTTTACCGCCGCAAAGCCCAGCGGGAAACAATGGGACTGCGGCTTTGCAAATGAGCATTTCTATGCGGGCTTCCCGCATTTGTATTGGGCGGGCACGGCCCTGCCCCGGCGGTTCGTGGATGCCGCCGCACACTATCATCAAGAGGAACAGGACCAATGACAGAGCTTGAACTGAAACAGCTTCTTTCCAGAATCACCCGGCCGGACGAGACCGCACGCACCGCCGCCCATGCTCACTGGGCCAGCCTGGCCAAGCCGCTGGGCGGGCTGGGCAGGCTGGAGACCATGCTGGAGGATGCCGCCGCCCTGACCGGTACGGCAGAGCTGGCGTTTTCCCGCCGGGCCGTGCTGGTGCTCTGCGCCGACAACGGCGTGGTGGCGCAGGGCGTGAGCCAGACGGACCAGAGCGTGACCCGGGCCGTGGCCGAGAACCTTGCCGCCCGGCGCACCAGTGTCTGCCAGATGGCAAAAACGGCCCGCTGCGAAGTGGTTCCTGTGGACCTTGGCATGGCCGGGGAGCCGGTGCCTGGGGTGCAGAACTGCCGCATTGCCGCCGGGACGGCGGATTTCACCACCGGCCCTGCCATGACCCGCCAGCAGGCGGTGGATGCCATTGCGGCGGGCATCGGGCTTGTCCGGGCGCAGAAGGCGGCGGGGGTGCAGCTGCTGGCCACGGGGGAGATGGGCATTGGCAACACCACCACCTCCAGCGCCGTGGCCGCTGTTCTGCTGGGTCAGCCCGTGGAGCGGATGACAGGCCGGGGCGCGGGCCTTTCCGACGCGGGGCTTGCCCGCAAGCTGGATGCCATCCGGCGGGGCATTGCGCGGAATCGGCCCGATGCCGCTGACCCTCTGGACGTGCTTTCCAAGCTGGGCGGGTTCGACATCGCCGGGCTGTGCGGTGTTTTTCTGGGCGGTGCGCTGGAAGGCCTGCCCGTGCTGATGGATGGCTTCATCAGCGGGGTGGCGGCTCTGTGCGCGGTGCGGCTCTGCCCCGCTGCGGAAAAGGCCGTGTTTGCCAGCCACTGCTCCACCGAACCGGCAGCAAGGCTGGTGCTGGAAGCGCTGGGCAAAGCGCCCCTGCTCACCGCCGGGCTCCATCTCGGCGAGGGCACCGGAGCGGTGGCAAGCATCCCACTGTGGGATATGGCACTGGCCGTTTACCGCGATTGCTATTCCTTCACGGAGGGCGGCATCACGCCGTACACCCCCCAATGCTGACGCTGGTATTGGGTGGTGCCGCCAGCGGCAAGAGCGGGTATGCCGAGAACCTGGTGCTGAAAACCGCGCTTCCGCGCTATTACATCGCCACCATGCAGGTGTGGGATGCCGAGTGTGCCGCCCGGGTGGAAAAGCACCGGAGGATGCGGGCGGCAAAGCAGTTTGAGACCGTGGAGTGCCCCCTGCATCTGGAGAACATCCATCTGCCTGCCCGGGGAACTGCGCTGTTGGAGGATCTGGGCAACCTGACTGCCAACGAGCTCTACGACCCCGCCGGGGCGGGAGAAAATGCCGCTTCGGCCATTTTGGAAGGACTGGACCAATTGGCCGGACAATGCGCGCACCTCATCGTGGTCTCCAACGAGGTGTTCAGCGGCGGTGCAGACTATGCAGGCGACACCGGGCGCTACCTGAAAGCGCTGGCGCAGGTGAACAATGCCCTTGCCGCCCGGGCCGACCATGTGGTGCGGGTGGTGTGCGGCATCCCAGTCTATTATAAAGGAGTGGAAAAATGATTGGATTGCAGACCATTGCAGTGGCCTTTGCCATGTTTTCGGCCCTGCCGGTGCCGCAGTTCGCGTGGAACCAGAAAAACATGCGGTATGCCATGTGTGCCTTCCCGCTCATCGGGGTGGTCATTGGCGGGCTGTGGTGCCTGTGCGGCGCTCTGCCCCTGCCGATGCCTGCAAAAGCGGCGGGGTTCTGCCTGATCCCGGTCTGGGTCACGGGCGGCATCCATCTGGATGGCTATGCCGACACCTGCGATGCCCTTTCCAGCTATGGCGACCGGGAAAAGAAGCTGGAGATCCTCAAAGACCCCCACTGCGGTGCCTTTGCGGTGATCCGGCTGTGCAGTTATTTTGCGGCCTACCTTGCCCTTTGCGCCTGCGTGGACTTCACGCCCCGGGTGGGCCTGTGCTGGACACTGGCCCTTGTGCTGGAACGGGCCCTTTCGGGCCTGGCCGTGGCATCGTTCCCGATGGCAAAGAACACCGGCCTTGCCCACACCTTTGCCACGGCGGCGGATCGAACTACTGTCCGCCGGGTGCTGATGGTGCTGGCCGCTCTGCTCAGCGCCGCCCTGCTGGCACTGGGCGGCTGGGCGCTGGTGCTGGCGGCATTGCTGGTGTTTGCACGCTATCATGTTGTTTCGGACAAGCAGTTTGGCGGCATCACCGGCGATCTGGCCGGGTGGTTTTTGCAGAAAGCCGAGCTGTGGATGCTGGCGGCGCTGTGTGCCTGCCAGTGGGGAGGACTGTTATGATCTTTATCACCGGGCCGCTGTACAGCGGCAAGCGCACCTTTGCCCAGCGCCTGCCCGGCACCCGCATTGCGGAGGTGCAGGCCCTGGCCGCAGAGGCTGAGGATCTGGAAAAGCTTGCGGAGGAACTCTCCGCTTATGATATCGTGATGGCTACCGAGGTGGGCGGCGGCGTGGTACCCATGGACGCAGGGGAGCGGGCCGCACGGGAAGCCGCCGGGCGGCTGGCCTGCCTGCTGGCGGCCCGGGCCGGGTGCGTGGTGCAGATGTTCTGCGGCATCCCCACAGTATTGAAAGGAGAACTGCCCCCATGCTGATCTATCTTCTGCGCCACGGCCTGACGGCCTACAACGCCGAAAAGCGCTATCAGGGCCAGCGGGATATCCCCCTGTGCCCTGCGGGCCGCGCCCAGCTGCGGCAGGCTGACCTCCGGCCGGAAACGGTCTATATCACCCCGCTCTGCCGCACCCGGCAGACCGCGGAGGTGCTCTTCCCGGGTGCAAGGCTCGTGGAGGTGAAAGACCTGCAGGAGATGTGCTTCGGCAGCTTTGAGGGCCGCAATTTCATTGAGATGGAGCACGACCCGGATTATCTGGCCTGGGTGAACGCCAACTGCGAAAGCCCCTGCCCGGACGGCGAGACCAAGGCTGTTTTTTCGGAGCGGGTGTGCAGGGCCTTTGCCGCACTGGTAGACAGGGCCCTTGCCGATGGGGAAGAGACACTGGTCATTCTGGCCCACGGCGGCACCCAGATGGCTGCCATGGAGCGCTACGCTCTGCCCCATGCGGATTATTACCATTGGTGCGCCCCCAACGCGGGCGGCTACGTTCTGGATGCAGGAGATTGGGCGGAGCAGCGGGTGCTGCACCTGCTGAAGACTGTGCAGTACACAAAGGAGGATGCCCGATGATCGAATACGCAGTACTCGGCGGTTTTGTGCTGGACTGCCTCTTCGGCGACCCGGCCTGGCTGCCCCACCCGGTGGTGTACATGGGCAAGGCCATCTCGGCGCTGGAAAAGCGCCTGCGGGCCCGTCTGCCCAAAACGCCTCAGGGGGAACTGCTGGGCGGGGCCATTGTGGCCTTCTGCCTGCCGGTGGGCACCTTTCTGCTGACGAGCCTGGTCTGCCTGGGAGCTGCCCGCATCAGCCCGTGGCTGGGGCTGGCCGTCCAGATGTTCTGGTGCGGGCAGGCACTGGCCGCAAAGGGGCTGGCGCAGGAGAGCACCAATGTTTACCGGGAGCTGGTCAAGCCTGACCTGCCTGCTGCCCGCAGGGCGGTCAGCCGCATCGTGGGGCGGGACACCCAGGATCTGACACTGGAGGGGGTGACCAGAGCCGCTGTGGAAACGGTGGCCGAAAACGCCAGCGACGGCGTGATCGCGCCCCTGCTCTATATGATCATCGGCGGGGCACCGCTGGCCCTGACCTACAAGGCCATCAACACGATGGACAGTATGCTGGGCTACAAAAACGAAAAATACC
>OGDE01000750.1_pt1 | contig 24471 bp, 22 predicted proteins | sample 1570321 | NCBI WGS metagenome assembly OGDE01 (sample SAMEA2581976, study PRJEB24529) | metagenome | biome: Human gut stool | place: China | collected 2011 | reverse complement strand
CGGTGGTGGAGCCGGAGTCGATGCCGATATGCACCGGGCCGCACTGGGCGCTGAACGGCACCCTGGGCACGCTGTGGGACATGTGCCGGGCATGGAACGCCTCGTACTCTTCCTTGTTGGCAAAGAGGGGCGGCTCGCTGGCATAGGTTGCCGTGGCGGCGTACTCATCCAGCGCCTTGGCCACCTCCGAGAGGTTGAACGCCTTATCCGCGTAAAGGGCGGCCCCCAGCGCCACATACAGCAGGCTGTTCTCAGGGCAGGTGCCCGTCACGCCCAGCGCTTCATCAAAGCTCTTGCGCAGCACGGTGCTGAACGTCAGCGGCCCGCCCAGATACAGGATATTGCCCTGGATGGGGCGGCCCTGTGCCAGGCCGGCAATGGTCTGGTTGACCACTGCCTTATAGATGCTGGCCGCGATATCTTCCGTCCGGGCACCCTGGTTGATGAGGGGCTGGACGTCGCTCTTGGCAAACACGCCGCAGCGGGAAGCGATGGTATAAGTACGCTGTGCCTGCTCGGCTGCTTTGTTCATCTCATCGGCGCTCATTTTCAGCAAAGTTGCCATCTGATCGATGAACGCACCCGTGCCGCCGGCACAGCTGCCGTTCATGCGCACCTCGGTGCCGTTGGTCAGGAACAGGATCTTTGCATCCTCGCCGCCCAGCTCGATCACGCAGTCCGTCCGGGGGACAAACCGCTTGACAGCCACACGGGTGGAGAAGACCTCCTGCACAAAGGGCACCTTGCAGCTGTCGGCCAGGCCCATGCCTGCCGAGCCGGAGATGCTGAGCAGGGCGGTCTGCCCGTGCAGCTGCTCGGTATCCATGCGGCGCAGCAGTTCCTGCGCCTTTTCCAGAATATGACTATAGTGTCGCTCGTATGTCGAATACACCAGCGCATCGTTTTCATCCAGCACCACGCACTTGATGGTGGTGCTGCCGATGTCAAGACCTACTCTCACAGTTGTTTTTCCTCCTTGAAGGATCGTGCTCCCCTGCCCTGCCCCGATGCGTGCAGGGGCAAAAAACAGGGAGGAGCCGAAGAAACACTCTCCGGCCCGCATACGGGGGTATTATAAACCAAATGGGCGGGACATTCAATCCGCAGGGTTTATTTTACACGTTAAAAATAGTAATTTCGATGCAAAAAGTTAAACATTTTGTGAATTTGCCAAAAGCGGCAGCCTATTTTTCGGCATTTTGGCAAAGGATTTTTACCATCCGCTTCTTGCATCGTTCCAAGCGAAACTTTCCTGCCCACATTGATTATACTTTAACATAAAGCGGGTTCTTTTTGAAATTTTTGCTGGCTAAGATTTGGTGAAGAAAGATGGAAGATCTTGATGGGACGATCCTCCCGGGTGGTGTTCTCGGCAGTCCGGCAATGGCAGCCCTCTTCGGCGCGGGTGCAGCCAAGTGCATGGAAACGAATAGATTTTCTATTTTACAGTTTTCCCCGTTTTTCCGCAACGCTCAAAAAGGGCAGGCGCGCGGCCTGCCCTTTTGTGGTTCTGAGTTTTTATACGCGATGCTTTGACCGCAGCAGCAAGGTCTTCCAGCTGGGCATCTCATTGCGCAGGGTGTCCCAGGCAGGCATAGCCGTCCGGGTAGTGGCACGGATGGCCTCAAACGCCTCATCGTGGTAGTGCATCTCTTCCACGGCATGCATGGCGTGGTCGCTGGCACACAGGCGGCCCAACGGCGTTTTCGTCATCATCAGCATCATTCTGTCCATCTTTTTGCGGCCGGGGGTGCAGGCCTCGTAGTAGCTGGTGTTCTCCGCGTCGTTTACCGGGACGCCTGCCGCCTTGAGCATCCTGCAGCCCTCCCACGCCGCGTCGAGCATGAGCTTGCGCTGCTCGGCGGTGGCCTTGGTCAGGTCGCCATTGCAGGCGTAGCAGACATAGCACACCGGCAGGATCAGGGCCAGGTGACACTTGAGCCACTCGTCCATATCGCTGTAGAACGTCAGCTTGTACTTGACGCCCGCAAACGCCGCCTGCAGCCGCTGGCGGAATGTGCCGGACAGCGGCGCTGTCGCGCCGCCTACCGTCATGCCAATGCCCGCGTGGACACTGATGACCTGGCCGTTCTCCCGGCGTCCGCCGTTGTTCTGGAAGCCGAACGCGATCTTATCCGCCGGGCGCTGCATGGCCTGCAGGACAGAGCGAGCATGGGGCTGGTTGCCCACAAACACAAAAAACTCGCTCTTGTTCTGCTTGAGGACGGGCAGGATCTCCGGCAGCTGGCCTGCCTGCACCGTGACAAACACGATGTCATAGCTTTCCTCCGGGGCCAGCGTTTCAATGGTCGGCACACGGTCCACAGTCGTTTTGAGCTGGGCCCAGTGGCGGATGGTGAGGCCTTTCTGGTCGATCCGCTCTTTCCACTCGCCCCGCGCCAGCAGAGTCACCGTGTTTTTCTCGTTTTGTGCCAACCGGTGGGCCAGCTCACAGCCCTGCACGCCTGCACCGTACACTAAGATCCTCATGGAAACGCACCTCCTGCAATGAAAGATGGTTATTTATGGAACAACGAGCTTAAAAAGCCTTTCTTTTCATACGGGTGGCTCTGTGCCCCCTTGACGGTATAGCCTGTCTCGGCAATGGCCGCCTTGAGGGCGTCAATGTCCAGCTCCTGCTCCGAGAGGATGACCGTCTCGCCCTTGGTGTGGGAAGAGGTCACCTTTTTGACATCCGCCGTCTTGCGGACCGTCTCATTGACATGGCTCTCGCACATGCCGCACATCATGCCATCTACTTTTAAAATCGTCTCGATCATCTGAGGAAACCTCCAAGAATTTTTTGCCTCTGCCGCAGCTTTTGCAGATTGCACAAAGGCAGCGGCTTAAATTTAGTCATTTTGTTAGCAGAAGCTAACCAGCAAACCAAACAAACCGCTGTCCGGAATCACACCGGGCAGCGGCCCGCCCCGCGGCGGGATCAGAGCCTGATCTCTGCTTTTATCATACCACAGAGATGGGGAATGCGCAAGCGGTGCATCCAGGTCCACAGCGTAAAAAATCGTCTCTTGTCAAGGGCAGTGAAACGTGGTACAGTAAACGGGCAATCGCTTCCATTTTATCGTATATGATCTTACGAGGGGTTTTATGAAACAGAACAATCGTTTTTGCGTGCTGGCACTGACCGCTGTGCTGGCACTGACTCTAACCGCCTGCTCCGAGACGGCTGACGGCTCCGCCGCATCGGGCAGCACCCAGACCGCGCAGCCTGCCCAGAGCACCGCCCAGCAGGACACTTCCGCCGGGACTCCCTCTGCCAGCCAGCAGACCGAGGTGCTGGGCAGCCTGACCTCCTCCGAGCTGCAGGAACTCGTCTCCGGCAGCACCACGCTGGAGCAGCTGACCCAGCAGCGCGCCGAGGCTGCTGACCCCGGCACGGGGAGCACCACTGCCCTGCCGGAGTATGAGCAGCAGCTGCAGGCTCTCATCAACCAGCTCTACGCCGTCAAGGCCCGGGCCGAGAGCAGCCTGAACGGCGCGATCAACGACGCCAAATCGGAGTATAAAGCTCTGCCTGCCGCCAAGCAGACCAAGAGCCGCAAAATCGCCATCGTGATGGGCAAGGCCAGTGAGCTGAAAGCCATGGAGGCTTCCTGTGACAAAGAGGTGGACGACATCGTAAACCAGATGCGCGCCCTGCTGACCCAGAACGGCCAGAGCACCGCCCTGGCCGACGAGGCACTGGCTGCCTACAAGGCCCAGAAGAGCGAAATGGTCTCTTCCCTCACCAGCAAACTCTACGGCTGAGCGCCGAACGCGTTTCCCCTGCAATTTGTGCCGGAATATCCCCGGTACCCGTTGCAGGGTTTCTTTTTTGCCCGGAGAAACTCTGTTCCTGTCGGGCAGCCGCGTTTTACAACTCCGGTCAGGTTTCTGTTCCACCCCTGCACGGTATCCGCTCCAAAATCATTGCCAGAGTTTTACTTCCGTTTGTAAATTTCGCCAATCTTTTGCATATTCCGGGTTTTTTTCCAATTTTGCTTGAATTGTGGGGACATACCGTTTAAAATTAGATGGGGTGTTAGAGCCTTTGTTTTTCTGCGTCAATTTTTAGAGAGGCGAAAGGCATGTTCCCACGTAATTTCAACTGAGAAAGGCGATGAGACAAATGGAAATGGAAGAAGAAGTGATCGACCTGAGCGAGCTGCTGCGGCTTTTGTGGAGCCATGTGCTGCAGATCGTGGCGGTGGGCCTTGTGGCGGCGGTGATCAGCTTTCTGGTATGCACGTTCGCGCTGACGCCCCGGTATCAGGCGTCCGTCAACATGATCGTCAATACCCGGCAGGATAACACGACGACCGTGAGCAACGACAACATCACCTCGGCAAAAAACATGATCGACACCTATGCAGTCATCATCAAGAGCAACCTCGTGCTCAACGATGTCATCCAGCGGATGGGCCTGGACATGACCTACAGCCAGCTGGCAGACAGCATCACGGTGGGCAGCGTCAACTCCACCCAGATCATGGCCATTACGGTGACCAATGAGAACCCGGGCCTGGCGGGCAAGATCGCGCAGACGATTGCGGAGGTTGCGCCGGACGTGATCGTGGAAAAGGTCGAGGCGGGCTCCTGCAAGGCAGTGAGCGACGTGGAGATCGGCACCACGCCTGTCTATCCCCAGACCAAGAAGACCATGCTGCTCTGCGCTCTGGCCGGTATGGTAGCGGCCTGCGCTCTGCTGGTGGTCAGCCACCTGCTGCACAACTACATTGTAGACGACGAAGATGTTCAGAAGAAGCTGGACCTCCCTGTTTTGGGCTTTATCCCTGAGGTGTGATGTAAGATGTGGAATCCGTTCAAACCAAAAATTGAAAACTCTGACCCCGGCCAGCGCTCCCTGCAGCTGATCTCCCAGAAAGGAATGCCCTTTGCGTATGTGGAAGCTTATAAATCCCTGCGCACCAACCTGAACTTTCTGACCAGCTCCACCGGAGCCCGCGCCATTGTGGTCACCAGTACCATGCCGGAAGAGGCCAAGAGCAACGTCTCCGTCAACCTGGCCCTGACCCTGGCCGAAGACGGCAAAAATGTAGCCCTGGTGGACTGCGACCTGCGCAAGCCCGTGCTGCACAAATACCTGAAAGCCGGTCACAATGTGAAAGGCGTTTCCAATATTGTCTCCAACCAGTGCAAGCTGGAAGAGGCTCTGCTGCGGCTGGAACAGTTCAAGATCACGTTCCTGCCCGCCGGCACGCCCCCTCCGAACCCCTCGGAGCTGCTGGGCTCGGCCCGGATGCAGCAGATGATCCAGCAGCTGCGCGCCACTTTTGATTATGTCATCTTTGACGCGCCTCCCATCTCCATGGTGACAGACGCGGCGGTCATCGGCAATCAGGTGGACGGTGCCCTGTTTGTTGTTCGTTCCAGCTACGCCCCGGCCGAGTCCGTGGAGGCCGCTGTCAAGAAGCTGAAAGACACCGGCGTAAAAGTGCTGGGTGCCGTGCTGACCCGCTATGACGCCAAGACGGCGCTCAAGGGCTCCAACTACGCTTACAACTATTATAGCTACGGCTACTCCTACGGTACCCCCCAGATGGATCCGGCGGCATCGCAAAGCCCGGAAAAGCGAAAGCGCGCAAAGCCAGCCGAAAGGGTAACGAACCATGACTGATCTGCACTGCCATATCCTGCCCGGTATTGACGACGGTGCCAAAGATGTCTCGGTCTCGCTGGAGCTGCTCCACAAGGAGTATGAGGACGGCGTGCGCAACATCGCGTTCACCAGCCATTTCAACAGCGAGCGCACCACGGTGGAAGCTTTTCTGGAAAAGCGTGCCGCCGCCTACGCGCGGCTGACCGAGGCACTGAAAGAAGAGCCGATGGACTTCCGGTTCAAGCTGGGCAGCGAAGTTTACTTTTCTCCCAAGCTCTGTGAGCTGGACGCCAAGGCCCTCTGCATGGGCGACACCGCCTACATGCTCATTGAGTTTCCCACCACCCATAAGCCTCATTTTATCAAGCAGACCCTGTACGCTTTGCAGGAGCAGGGCATCCTGCCGCTGATCGCGCACATTGAGCGTTACCCCTATGTGCTGGACGACCCCACCCTGCTGTATGAGTGGGTGGCCGCCGGTGCTTACGCTCAGATCAACGCCGGGGCCCTGCTGCAAGATGCAAAGCTCCGCAAGAAGCTCTGCAAATTCATCTCGTGGGGGCTCGTGCATGTGCTCTCCACGGACACCCACTCCCCGGACAAGCGCCCGCCCCGGATGGCGGAGGGCATCCAGATGCTGCAGAAGACTCTGGGCACTGAGATCGCCGACCGGATCGTCCGCAACGGTGACGAGCTGTTTGACGACCAGGAGCTGGACATCATCTCCCCGCACCAGCCCAAAAAGATGCTGGGCATGTGGATTTGATCATCTTTTGTCTTTTATTGAAAATCCGATATTTTTATTACAAACTTTGGAAAAGAGGAATTTTATTATGAACTATCCTGTTGCTTATGCCGTGATCCCCGAAGAAGAAAAGACCTACATCGTCGGCAGCGGCGATGTTCAGTACGAGAAACTGTTCAACTACTTCATCGGCGACTTCCTGCGTGACACCGTCAAGAGTGACGTCCGCAACGCCATCTGGAACAGCGCCAAGCAGAGTTCTTTCACTCCCATTGCCAACTGGTTCAAGAACGTGGACGACATGGGTGTCATTGCACACCTGGGCTACTTCTACGGCTTCTGGCACATCTGGAGAGACGTTAAGGGCTACCTGGGCTAATTAAAAAGTAACGTATATGCAAAAGAAACAAATTTTTCAGCTCGTGCTTCTGGCTGTGGGTGCGGTCCTGGCTTCCGTGATCGGCTTCTGGCTCGTGCCGGTGAGCAATTACATCAAGGCCCGCACGGCTCCGCTGGATGAGACCATCCTGGAAGCCGAAAGCAGCACACGGGAGGTGGTCACCATCTCGGATACCGAACTTTCCCAGCTCATCAGCGGTGAGCTGACCCTGGATGCACTGGCCGACCTGCCCGGCGTCATCACCGTGGAGCCCGTCGGCACCACGGCAGGTGCCGCCCAGGGCGGCGGCGCGGCCAATCGCTCCCCTGCGGACGAGGCTTCCGCTTCTTCCATTGCAGAGAGCGAAGCTTCTTCGGACGCTGCTTCCCGTGAGGCACAGGCCGATGCAGAAACGCCCGCCCAGAGCAGTGCTGTCTCCGGCAGCACCGGCACTTCCGGCAATGCCAGCCTCTCGGAGGCCGCCTATGAGGGCGAAGTCAAGGCACTGGTCCAGCAGCTCTATGCTGTGAAAGGCCGGGCGGAAGGCGGCCTGAATGCCTGCATTGCTTCCGCCAAGGCAGAGTATAAATCTCTGCCGCCGGAGCAGCAGACCCGCAGCCGCAAAATTGCCATCTGCATGTCCAAAGCCGGCCAGCTCTCGGCCCTGCAGGCCTCCTGCGACAGTGAGGTCAACCGCATTGTGAGCCAGATGCGCTCGGTGCTCAAGGCCAACGGCCAGAGCACCGCCCTGGCAGACCAGGCCATGAGCAGTTACAAGAGCCAGAAGAGCGCCCGGCGGGCGGCTCTGATGAGCCAGCTTTACGGCTGAGCCGCTTTTTGATCACCCTTTGGAGGAACCAGCGTGGAACAACTCACATTTTCGCAGCACGTTGCGGCAAACGGCGGTTCCCTGCCCTGGCAGGACGCTGTGCGCCTGACGCTGCTGACCATCCAAACCATTTCGGCTCAGGCAGACCCGGAAACCACCTATATGGATGTCTGCCCGGAGCAGATCGTACTGAGCAAAGACGCCCGGGAAGTGCTCTCCTGCGGCAAGCCCCACTCCCTGAAAGAGTGGGACGCCGCCGATGCCGCCAACCCGCAGCTGCTGCCCTGGGAGTTCTGGAACGCCTGGAGTGCCCGCACCCCGGCTGCTCAGGTCTACCCGGTTGCGGCCTGCCTGTTCGGCGCTCTGAGCGGCCACCTGCCCATGGCGGCCAAAGCCCGGCTGAACGGTGCGGCGCTTCGCACCCTGCCCGACATCCCGGACGCGCTGAACAACGTGCTCCAGAAAGGCCTTGCTCTGAACGCAGCCGACCGCTGGCCGTCGCTGGAGGCATTCCGGGCGGCTCTGGTCGATGCCACCAAAATTGAGATCGCGGTGGATGACACTCCTGAAAAAACCGACGACACCCCCGCCCTGCAGGCAGGCCAGCTGGACCTGAGCAAGGTACGCACCGTCGATGCACCCAAGGGGCCGCAGGCGGTCTACAAACCCACGGCCCAGAAAAAATCCGTCAAGCTTGGCCCCCTGCTCCCGGTGGCTGTCCTCTCGGTTGCGTTCCTGGGCGGCCTGCTGGCCTATCAGTTCACCCTGCGGGGCACCCCGACGGCGGAAGAGCTCTTCCTGCCCGCGGCAACGGCCAAGACTTCCAGCAGCTCCAAAGCCGCGGAACCGGAACGTGAAGCCGCTTCCAGTGCGGCAGAGAGCGAAGCAGCTTCTTCCAGTGAGGCTGCTGCCTCCTCCCCCGCCGCCAGCGAAGCTCCGGCCAGCGCTCCCTCCACTAAGCCGGAGGAGCCCGCCAGCAGCGCGGCTTCTTCCAAGGCGGCATCCAGTGCAGCCAGCAGTTCCAAGGCCGCCAGCGCTTCCAGCAAAAAAGAGGAGAAGCCCGCTTCTTCGGCCAGCAGTGCATCCAGCACGGCTTCTTCGGAGGCTGCTGCCAGCTCCGCGGCCCCGGAAAACGTGACCCAGACGCTGACCCTTGCCGACGGCAGCAAGTTTGTGGGCAAGGTGGACGGCTCCAAGCAGACTGGCACCCTGACCAAACCCAACGGCGATGTCTATACCGGCACCTTTACGGACGGCAAGCTGGAGGGCAAAGGTACCCTGAAAGCCGCCAGCGGCAACAGCTATGACGGCAATTTTGCAGGCGGCCAGCCCAGCGGCTCCGGTACCATGAAGTATGCCAACGGCAGCACCTACACGGGCAGCTGGGCCGATGGCCAGCGCAGCGGCTCCGGCACGGTGAATTACGCCAACGGGGATCAGTTCTCCGGCAGCTTTGCCGCCGACCTGCGGGACGGCAGCGGCACCTACACCTGGGCCAACGGCACCACCTACCGCGGCACCTGGAAAGCAGGCAAAGCGCGGAAAGGCGGCACCTACAGCTATACCGATGCAGGCGTGAAAGAGGGCCTTTCCGCAGGCGGCAACCTGACCATGCAGGATTGAGCGCCCTGCCCTCTTGACAAATCGCCTCGGCTGTGATATCCTAAAGCTCCTAAAATATCGTGTGGATTTTTACAGTATCAAGCTATTTTTCGCCACACAATGGTGCAAAAGCCATTGTGTGGCTTTTTTGCGTCCAAACCTCTGCAGCCCCCACCCGATGAAAGGAGATCTCTTCTGTGAACAACACCTTTATGAAAGAGCGCCCGGTCTTCCCGCTTTTGATGTCCATGGCGCTGCCCAATGTCATTTCCATGCTGGTCAACTCGCTGTACAACATTGTGGACAGCCTGTTTGTGGCCCGCATCAACGAATCCGCCATGACGGCCCTCTCGCTGGTCTTCCCGGTGCAGAACCTGCTCAACGCCATTGCCATCGGCTTTGGCATCGGCATCAATGCACTGGTGGCCCTCTGCCTGGGTGCCGGGGAGCACGAAAAAGCCGATCAGGCCGCTACCCACGGCATGGCGTTTTCCCTGCTGCACGGCATCCTCGGCTCGGCCATTGCCATTGCCATCATGCCGTCTTTCCTGGGGCGCTTTACAACGGATGCCGAAGTGCTCTCCATGGGCCTGACCTATTCCCGCATCGTGTTTGGCTTTGCCACGGTCAACATGGCCTCCCTGGCTTTTGAGAAGATCTTCCAGTCCGTGGGCCGGATGAAAGTAACCATGGTAGCCCTCATCGTGGGCTGTGTGGGCAACATCATCCTGGACCCGCTGCTCATCTTTGGCATCGGGCCGTTCCCTGCCATGGGCATTGCAGGCGCGGCGCTGGCCACCGGTATCGGCCAGGCACTGAGCACTGGTGTCTACCTCGTGGTGTACGCTTCCACGGAACTGCCCGTCCGGCTGCGCCGCGCCTGCCTGAAGCTGGACAAAGAGCTGGACACCCGGCTCTACTCCATCGGCATCCCGGCTATCCTCAACCTGGCGCTTCCCTCTCTGCTGGTCACGTTCCTCAACAGCCTGCTGGCCGCGTTCTCGGGCAGCTATGTGGTGGTGCTGGGCATCTACTACAAACTACAGACATTCCTCTACCTGCCCGCCAACGGCATCGTGCAGGGAATGCGTCCCCTCATCGGCTACAACTACGGTGCCGGGGAGCACAAACGGGTACGCCAGCTCTACCAGATCACCCTCATCCTGAGCGCCGCCATCATGGCAGCGGGCACCCTTGGCTGTCTGGCAGCCTCGGAGCCTCTCATGCGGCTCTTTACCTCTACCCCGGAGACGGTGGAAGCCGGAAAAGTTGCTCTGCGGATCATCTGCCTGGGCTTTGTGGTCTCCGCCATCTCCACCACCTCTTCCGGCGCGCTGGAGGGTCTGGGCAAGGGCACGCAGTCGCTGGTGATCTCCCTGTGCCGCTACATCGTCTTCATCATGCCGCTGGCCTGGGTGCTCTGCCGACAGTTTGGCCCTGTGGGCGTCTGGAACGCGTTCTGGGCCACGGAAGTGCTCTCCGCCATCGTTTCCCTTATCGTCTACAAAAAGAGCGTCTGACACGTTTTCCGTATATGCAAAAAGGTTCCGGGCCTGCACTCCCCTTTCACAGGGAGGCAGGTCCGGAGCCTTTTCCGTTTCAGCCCAAGGGCTGGTTTTTATTTGGTGTGCTGCTCGGTGCTCTGGTCGTCCGATTCAATCGGCGTATCCAGTTCCTCCACGGGGGCAGCGTTCTTTTTGGCCTTACGGGCCTTACGCTTGTGGATCAGCTTCCGTGCGAGGAATGCTGCCACCAGCAGCGCGGCTGCCGTGCCGCCGCAGAGCTCCCAGAGCGGGATGCCCTTGGGCACAAAGGCCATGACGATCTCGGTCCCGGCAGCCGTAAAGGTGATGTAGCTGCCAAAGGTATCGGTAGGCACTTTGATCCATTTGCCATCCTGCTGGACATAGATGCTGCCCTGCTTGCCCTGCGGCAGATAGCGGATGGTGTGGGTCTCCTGCCCGTCGTCCGAGAAGTCCAGCAGCCACTGCTCGGTGGCATTGGCCACGCCGGACGGCGTCTGGGAGGTAACGCTCAGGGCATTGGCGCCGCCAAACAGGCCATCTACATAGAAGATCGGACGGCCGTTGGTGCGGACATCAATGCTCTTCAGTGCCGGGATGTAAGAGGTGTACAGCGCCGTGACCACGGTATCCAGATGGAGGTCATCCAGCACCGGGGTGTTCCACTCGGCAAAGTAGCCGTCTTTCCGGGGCAGCTCGGGGTAATCCGCCTCGGTAAACGATGCACCGTAAGTAAAGGTGCGCTGGTCCACGATGTGGCCGTCGGCCATAAAGGTCAGCGTCAGCTTCTGGAAGCCCTTGGGCGCGCCCTCCAGTGCCCGCATGGTGTCGTAATCAATGGGCTCTGCCTGACCGGCACGGCTGACGCGGTCAACGCCGTGCAGGGTATCGGAGACAAACAGGTTCCCCGTGAACGTACCATCCTGGCCGCCGGAAATGGCGCCCCAATACTGACCGTCGGTGTTGCTGCTGCTCGTGGAGAGGGCCACTTCGGAGTCATCCCCGTCATCGTCCGGCTCATGGATATCCACCATGGCGCGGTTATCCTTGATGATGCAGCTGTTGCCGGTCAGGACACTGTCCGCGCCCTGGCCCACGATGCCGCCAATGTACTTGCTGCCGGTCAGCTCACACTTGGCCCAGTTGGAGATCAGCTTTGCGGAGGAACGGCCTGCAATGCCGCCCACCTTGTTGTTGCCATCCACTTTGCCGTAAGCTTCGCAGCCCGTGATGTAGCCCAGATCCATCTCGCCGCAGATGCCGCCCGCCGCCTCTTTCTTGGAGGTAACGGTGCCCTCGTTGACACAGTTCATCACCACCGCGCTGATGGTGTACTCGGTGCGCAGGAGCGAACGGTTCTCATCCTTATCGTCGTCTTCGGGGTCAAGGGTGTTCTCCACCGCCATGGTACCCGCGATGCCGCCCACATTCATGTCGGCTTCTACGGTGCCGCGGTTGGTGCAGCCCTCGATCTTGCCCTCGTTCTGGGCCGTCAGGTTCTCGGACTCATCTTCAAAGATGTTCTTGCTGCCGGGGTCGCTGATCTCTTCCACAGCATCCAGCAGCAGGTTGGAGACCACATTGATCTGGTCGTTGATGGAGCGGAGGTTGCTGGTGAGGGTGTTGCTGGCCGAGAGCATATCCCGGTTGAGGGTGCTCATCTGGTCGGTCATGTTCGTCACAGCGTCAAACAGTTCATCCTTGGTCGCGGTCATCTCGGAAGAGGGGCGCGGCACATGGATGGGATCCTGCTCCGCCAGCCAGTGGACGATATCCGCCGCCTGGCTGGTCATGCTGGTCAGGCCGCTCATGCCCTCCGCCATGATGCCGAGGCTGGCGGACATGTGGCCCAGCGTTGCGCTGGTGAGGGCGGAATCCGTCTTGAGGATATCCAGAGACTTGTCAAAATCATCCGCAGCCTTGCCCAGATCCTGTGCGGCATCGCTCAGGGAATCCAGACCCGCCTGAATGGAGGCATTGCCGGAACTGATGTTGCCGGTGTTGAAGCCCAGCTGATCCAGAATATCTTCCAGATTGCCCAGCCGGTCGCCCACATTGCCAAGCGCGCCGGACATGCTGGTAAGGGCAGAAGCCATCTGGGTATCGCCCTGCTCCGAAACGAGGTTGGCGGTGTTGCCCAGCAGCGCGCCGATCTGCGTGGCCAGGCCTGCCATGTTGCCCACAGCGCGGGTGACCTGCTTGCCGGCGGAAGCCAGCTGGCCGTCATCGGCCAGCAGCGTGGCGCTCCGCAGCAGACCCAGGCCGGTGGTCAGCAGCTTCATCTGGCCGCTCATGCCGGAACCCAACGAGAGGATGCTCATGGCGGAATTCGCTACCTGCAGCAGGGAGATGGCTGTTTTGATGTGATCGTCCACCGCGTCACCGGACACGCTGGAATAGCCGCCCAGAATGGTGTTGATGGCGCTGCCCAGGCCGCTGTCATCCTTGCCCGGCAGCGAGGCGATCAGGTCGTCCAGGCCCTTGCTGATCTGCTCCAGACCCTGCTTGCTGGAATCCAGCGCGTCGCTGGCCTTGTGCGCGCCGGAAGAAGCCTTGGCCAGTGCCGTGGAGGCGGTCAGCATCTCGGCCGCCATCTCTGCGGTGACCCACTTGAGCTGGCCCACGGCGGTGGTCATCTTATCCAGTGCGTCGGCACCCGTGTCCATCACGGGCTCCAGCCGGGTAAATGTATCGGAGATGAGGTCGCCCGTGCGGTCCACCTCGTCCGCCACTTCGTCAAAGTAATCGCCTCCCTGCTCCTGCAGACGGCGGGCTGCCTGCACGGCAGTGTCCATCTGAGAGTTCAGGGTGTTGAGGTCGGTATTGAGGAGGCTGGTGCTGCCGTCCATGTCATCGGCCGCGCCGTTGACCATGGTGTGCAGCGTGTCCAGCTCGGTGCGCAGACGGTTGATGGTGCTCTGGTCCAGGTCCAGCTCCACATAGGGCTCCGCCTGGCCGGCAATGCCGCCCACGTCCTTGCGGCCCTGTACCAGGCCCTGGTTGACACAGCCGGAGATCAGGCCATCGGTCCGGCCCACGATGCCGCCCACGTTATAGCCTACATGGGCATAGCCCACGTCGCCTGCGTTGGCACTGCTGAGGATCAGGCCGGAGGAGCGGCCTGCAATGCCGCCGGTATCCGAGGAGACATTGGAGATGTTATTGCTCAGGTCATCGCCCATATCCTTCTTGACCAGCTCCAGCAGGGTGGCCGGGAGGCCCTCCATATCAAGGGCGGACTCCTGATACTCGGAGTTGACGGCACCCACATTGGTGCAGCCGGTGATGACACCGAGGTTGTAGCCCACGATGCCGCCGGTGGAATACGCACCGCTGACCATGGCACGGGAGGTGCTGTGGTCGATGGTTCCGCTCGTCTCATTGCGGCCCACCAGACCGCCCGCCTCCTCCTCGCCGTGGACAGCACCGGAGAACGTGCAGTTGATGATGGTGCCGTAGTTGGTGCCCACCAAACCGCCTGCGGTCTTCTGGGTACCAGCGGGATTGACCACACCCTTGATGGTAAGGTCCTGAATGGAACCGCCCTCTTCCAGGATGCCGAAGAAGCCGGCTGGAGAATAAGCCCCCATGAGGCTGACATCCGAGATGGTGTGGCCGTTGCCCTTGAACGCGCCGCTGAACGACGCAACGGGGGCCCACTCCGTATCCTCCAGCGAGAGGTCTTCCTGCAGGATCACGGTCTTGCCTTTGGACCACTGATCAAAGCCGCATTTGTCGGCAAAGGCCAGCAGGTCCGAAACACTGTTGATGTAAATGGTATCCGTCGGCGCGGTGTCGGCCGCAAATACCGGCAGCGCCGCCGAAGCCGCCAGCACTAGTGCCAGCAGCGCAGCGGTCAGGCGGTGCAGCAGCCGGGTGCTGCCCGCCGCAGACTCATTCGTCCGCATGGGAGTCGTTTTCATCCTGCACCTCCTGTGAGATTTTACCAGAAAGAACGGTAAGATGTACGTTTCCATCCACAATGGCGTTCATGGTACCGGCCACGGAGCCGTGCACCTCGCCCTGCACCATGCCATTGACACGCACCCGGCCGCTGGCCGTGTTGGTGTGCAGCACCACATGATGCATGGAGAACGAAGTTTTATCCACCAGCTTGCCGCCCACCAGCAAGATCTGCGGCAGGACGAACAGCACCAGGAAGATGGAGATGATGGTACCGCGGCCCAGGCACTGGCCGATGCCCACGATGCAGGCATCGGACGTCATCTGACCGATCAGGGTACCGGCCACCGTCATGATGGTGCCGGAGGTGAGGATGGTGGGGAACGCAAAGTTCAGCGTCTCGATCATGGCCGTCTTATGGTCCATCTTATCCCGCAGCTCGTTGTAGCGGGTTGCAATGACGATGGCGTAATCGATGTTTGCACCCATCTGGATGGAGCTGACGATCAGGTAGCCCATAAAGTACAGCGGCGTGTGGATAAAAGCGGGGATGGAGAAGTTGACCCAGATCGCGCCCTCGATGACGAGGATCAGCAGGATGGGCATTGCCACTGACTGGAACGTGAACAGCAGGACGATCAGGACGATCAGCACGGAGACCACGCTGACCACGATGTTGTCGATGGCAAACGACTTCTGGAAGTCGTACTCGTTGGTGGCGTCGCCCGCCAGATAGATGTCGCCGTCCGGGTAATACTTCCGGGCGATGGTGCGCATCTGGTCAGTGAACTCATACATTTCATCCCCGCTCTGGAGGCTGGGGTTCAGGTAGACCAGAATACGGTTGTAATCCGCGCCCTGCAGCTGGGCCTTTGCGCTCAGCATCTGGGTCTGGGCATCATGCAGGTCGTCGATCTGATCCTGGTCCAGGCTGACAATGCCGGAATCGACCTCGTCACAGACGTAGAGGAACATATCAATGAGCGGCACACTGTAGTTGGAGAAGTTGCCAATGACCTGGCCGTACTCATCATTTTCTAACGCGTAGCCTGTGTAGACCACTTGGGCCAGCTCGTAATCCAGGCCCGCCATCTCAGAGAACTGGCGGGAAGTGAGCCGGTCTTCCAGCATGTAGCCGTCCATGGCCTCGATGTTGGAAAGGCCGCGGGTGTGGTCCACCTCATCGTGGCTTTCCAGTTCTTTGATCATGGCTGCTTCCACCCGGTAATCGTCGTTCTTTGGTACGACGAGAGCCACCAGGTTGGACTTGGTAAAGTTTTCGTCGATCATGTTATCGGCGATCTGCGTCTCATTCAGCACTGGCGTCTTGATCGGGCCGTAGCCATAGGCGTAGGGGCACTGTGTCTGGAAATGGTAGGCAAACACCAGCACCACTGCAAAGACGAGGGGAACGATCTTGCGGGTTTTGTAAGCATAGCGGCCCACGAACGAGATCTTGGGCACAAAGTTGCGGTGCTTGGTCTTGCTCATGTAAGGGCCAAACAGCATCAGCAGACCGGGCATGACCACGAAGACCGACAGCATGGAGAACAGGATGGCCTTGATCAGGCAGATGGCCATATCCGGGCCGATCTTGAACTGCATGAACAGCATGGCCACCAGACCGCCGATGGTGGTCAGGGAGCTGGAACTGATCTCCGGGATACTCTTGGCCAGCGACTCGATGACCGCCTCTTTCAAGGGCAGGGTCTCGTGTTCTTCTTTAAAATGGTTGCAGAAGATGATGGCGTAGTCCAGCGAAAGGGCCAGCTGCAGAATGTTCGTGACCGAGTTGGAAACGAACGAGATGGTGCCCAGCAGGAAGTTGGTGCCCATGTTGAGGATCATGCCCACCACGAAAGTGAGCAGCAGCACGGGAACTTCCGCATAGGTCTGGGAGGTGAAGATCAGCACCACCACAATGATGATGGCAACATACACCATGATGACATTGACTTCACGCTCAATCGTCTCCTCCTGCGTATTGCCCAGCGAGGTGGAAACGTAGATATCGTAGTCTTTCAGGTACTCCTTGACGCTTTCCAGCGTTTCCAGACACTGGTCGTCGTCCTCGGGGTAATCGAATGTGATGGAGTACAGCGCCGATACATTATTATAATGGGCGGTGGTATCATCGTACTCGATCATCTGGATGCCCCTGAGGCCCGCCAGCTCGTCGTTAAGCTGGTCTGCCTCGTCCGGCGTGATGTTTGCCACCATGACATCGGCAGAACCGTAGGTGGTAAACTCTTTCTCCATAATGTCCAGGCCCATGCGGGTCTCGCTGGTCTTGGGCAGATAGGTGGTCAGGTCGCTTTCCACCTTGACCCAGCTGCGGGAGAAGATGGTGAAGACGGCCCCCAGAATGACGATGAGGAACACAAGGTTGCGCCGCTCAACAATTTGCAGCGCGAGCTTGTGCATAAAATCGTTTTTGGGCTGTTCCTGCTCGGTCATCGTGTTCCCTCCTCTCGGCAAATTGGGGCCTGGGTGAGTATCCCCGGGCCGCCGCGCGGTTCTTCGGCAGCTGATACGGCCTTTTGCAGCCGTGACAGTTTCTTCATAGGGTGCCTCCTATTTGTGAATTTGCAAAAGAAAAGCAGACAAAATTTGTACAAATGTAATATTAACCCAACTTTTTTTAAAAAGCAAGCGACAAAAACGGCAAAATGATGAAAAAGGATGGCGGACAAAAATCTTTTGCCATACGTTTGCCTCAGGCGTTTTTCGCCCTCTGCCACCCTGCACAAACCACCTGCACCGGGCTCTTTTTTTCTTGTACCGAATGCCAAAGAGTGTTAACAAATTTTGACGGGACTTGAAATCCATAGCGAAGTGGTATAGTATAAGGCCAGAGAGTAATCCTACCGCATCACTCGGGATTCAATCCCAAGCCATGCAGTCCCTGATATCATTTGGAGGTGTATTCCATGAGCAGTCCCCTGCTGGAAGTCAAAGATCTGCAGGTTACCGTAGGCGAAGAGCAGAAAGTGCTTCTGGACGGTTTGAACCTGACCATTTATCCCGGTGAGACCCATGTTCTGATGGGCCACAACGGTGCCGGTAAATCCACCCTGATGAGCGCCCTGATGGGCGACCCCCGTTATACCGTTACCCGCGGCCAGATCATTTTCAAGGGTCAGGATGTGACCCACGAGCCTGCCGATGTGCGGGCAAAGCTGGGCATGTTCCTCTCGTTCCAGACCCCCGAAGAGATCCCCGGCATCACGCTGGAGAATTTCCTGCGCACGGCCCAGAACGCCATTACCGGCAAGCCCGTCAAAGTGTTTGCGTTCCGTAAGGAGCTGGCCCAGCAGATGGAAGCGCTGGGCATGGATGAGAGCTATGCCGACCGCTATTTGAATGTAGGCTTCTCCGGCGGCGAGAAGAAGAAGAGTGAGATTTTGCAGCTGCTGATGCTCAAACCCTCTCTGGCCCTGCTGGACGAGACGGACTCCGGCCTGGACGTGGATGCCGTGAAGACGGTGGCACAGGGCGTGCGCGCTTACCACAACAAGGACAACGCCCTTATCATCATCACCCACAACGCCAAAATCCTGGAGGGCCTGCATGTGGACTACGTCCATGTGCTGGACGACGCCCACATCGTGCGCACCGGCGACGGAAGCTTGGTCAATGAGATCATCGAGGAGGGCTTCCGCGCGCTGAAGGAGGACGAAGCCAAATGAGAGCCTTTGAAACAGAAAAGACCGACGTTGCCGAGGTGGACCGCAGCATTTACGACATCAAGGACAAGCCCAACGCTGCCTTTGAGGTCCATTCCGGCCTGACCCCGGAGATCGTCGAGAAGATTTCCGAGGAAAAGAATGACCCCGAGTGGATGCGCATTTTCCGCCAGAAGAGCCTGCGCATCTACAACTCCATGCCGGTGCAGAACTGGGGCCCCTCCATCGAGGGGCTGGACATGAGCAATATCGTCACTTATGTCCGCCCCAAGACTGAGATGCGGGGCAAGTGGAGCGAGGTGCCCGACGACATCAAAAACACGTTTGAGCGGCTGGGCATCCCCAAGGCCGAACGGGCTTCGCTGGCTGGTGTGGGTGCCCAGTATGACTCCGAAGTGGTCTACCACAACGTCAAGGCCGAGGTGGCCGCACAGGGCGTGGTTTACACCGATATTGAGAGCGCCCTCAACGGCCCCTATGCCGAAATGGTGCGTACCCACTTTATGAAGCTGGTGCCCCCTACTGACCACAAGTTTGCCGCCCTGCACGGCGCGGTCTGGAGCGGCGGCTCGTTCGTGTATGTCCCGGCGGGTGTCAGTGTGGAGATTCCGCTGCAGTCCTACTTTCGGCTCAACGCGCCGGGTGCCGGCCAGTTTGAGCACACCTTAATTATTGTGGACAAGGGCGCTTACCTCCACTTCATTGAGGGCTGCTCCGCTCCTAAATATAATGTAGCCAACCTTCACGCAGGCTGCGTGGAGATCTACGTTGGTGAGAACGCCCGGGTGCGCTACTCCACCATTGAGAACTGGTCCAAGAACATGTACAACTTGAACACCAAGCGTGCCAAGGTGGAAAAGGGCGGCACCATCGAGTGGGTGTCCGGCTCGTTCGGCTCTCACACCTCCTGCCTCTACCCCATGAGCATTCTGGCGGGCGAGGGTGCCCGGATGGAGTTTACCGGCATCACTTTTGCGGGTGCCGGACAGGATCTGGACACCGGTGCAAAAGTGGTTCATGCTGCTCCCAACACCAGCTCCCACATCACCACCAAATCCATTGCGCGGGACGGCGGCGTCTCCAACTTCCGCAGCTCTGTCACCGTGCTGCCCAATGCCACGGGCTCCAAGTCGGCTGTCTCCTGCGAGAGCCTGATGCTGGATGACCGCTCCCGCTCCGATACCATTCCGGAAATGGACATTCGCTGCGATGCCGTGGATGTGGGCCATGAGGCCAAGATCGGACGCATCAGCGAGGAAGCCGTCTTCTACCTGATGAGCCGCGGCCTCTCGGAAGAGGACGCCCGGGCCCTCATCGTGGGCGGCTTTGCAGAGCCCATTGCCAAGGAGCTGCCCGTGGAGTACGCCGTGGAGATGAACAACCTCATCCATCTGGAAATGAAAGGCAGCATTGGCTGAAAGGAGGCCGGGAACGATGAATGATTTAAACATGAACCGCCTGCCTGTCCCCACCTGGAACCAGTGCGGTGTCAATTCCGCCCCCAAAGCGGCGGCACTGCCCGCTGTCCCGGCGGACGACTGGGGCGAGGTGAACCTTGCCTTTACCCTGCCCGCCGGTGTGGGGGAAGCCGAAGAAGATTTTACCACCTTTGTCGAGAGCGGCATGGGTGCAGAGACCGATGCATTTTTGCTGGGGAACGCCAATGTCCGCTCGGCCCTCACCGTGGCCGAGGGCGTGGAGGTAAACGACCCCGTCCAGTTTGAAGTCACACTGGACGCCGCCCACCCCACGGCCCTGAGCGTGTTCTCGCTGGACGCAAAAGCCCACAGCAGCGTGACGCTGGTGCAGGTGGTGCGTGGCGACGCCGAAAACGGTGTGGCCGCTTCCCTTACCCGCATCCGCACCGGAGAGGGTGCCCATGTCAAACTGGTACAGATTCAGCTGCTGGGCAGCAAGGCCCGCCGCTGGAACGCCGTGGCCGTGGAAGAGGGCCCCGGTGCCAAAGTGGAGCAGGTGCGTGTGGAGCTGGGCGGAAGTCTTTCCGCCTGCGGCACCCGCGCCATGCTGGGCACTCCCAAAAGTGAATATGACCTGGACGCCGTCTATTTTGGCGGCGGCAGTGCCCTGCTGGATTACAATGATGTCTCCGTCCACACTGCCAAGGACACCCTGTGCGAGATGCACACCGCTGGCGTCCTGACCGGCAATGCCGATAAGATCCTGCGCGGCACCATTGATTTCCGCCGGGGCGCCAAGCGGGGCGTCGGCCATGAGAGCGAGGATGTGCTGCTCTTCAGCCCCCACGCCCGCAACCGCACCGCTCCCCTGATCCTCTGCGGAGAGGAAGAAGTCGAGGGCCAGCACGCGGCCTCCATTGGCCGCTTGGACGAAGCAAAACTCTACTATCTGCGCTCCCGTGGCCTGAACGAGGCCCAGGCCCGCCGCCTGATGGTGGACGCCCGCTTTGCCCCCGCCATTGAAAAGATCCCGCTGGAAGCTCTGCGGGAGGAAGTACGCGCCGAAGCAGCAAGGAGGCTGGATGAGACATGCTGACCACACAGAACAACCCTTGGGTGAAAGATTTCCCCATTCTGGCCGCTGACGAAAACGGCAATCGGCTGGTCTATCTGGACAGCGCCGCCACCACCCAGCACCCCCAGCAGGTACTGGATGCCGTGCTGCACTACTACCAGAAAGACAATGCCAACCCCCACCGGGGCGTGTATGAGCTGGCCATGCGTGCCACCGACGCCCACGAAGGAGCCCGCCACCGGGTGGCGCGGTTCTTTGGGGCCGAGGATGATGAGATCGTCTTCACCCAGAACACCACCGAATCCCTGAATCTGGTGGCCTATAGTTATGGCCTGCATTTCCTGCATGAGGGCGACGAAATCGTGATTTCTGTGGCCGAGCACCACTCCAATCTGGTGCCCTGGCAGCGGGTGGCGAAAGCAACGGGTGCCAAGCTCGTGTACCTCTACCCCGGCCCGGACGGCCACCTGACCGCCGAGGAGCTGGACAAAAAGATCACTTCCAAGACCAAACTGGTCGCCATCGGCATGGTGTCCAACGTGCTGGGTCTGCGTGCCCCGGTGGAAGAGATCGTGGCACGGGCCCACGCGGTGGGCGCTGTGGTGGTGCTGGACTGCGCCCAGAGCGCCCCGCACATGCCCGTTGATGTCAAAAAGCTGGATGTGGATTTTGCGGCCTGCTCCGCCCACAAGCTCTACGCCCCCATGGGCATGGGAGCCCTCTATGCCCGCAAGGAGCTGCTGGATAAGATGCCCCCGTTCCTCAGCGGCGGTGACATGATCGGTGCCGTGCATGAGCATACGGCCACCTGGGCCGAGGGCCCCCGCAAGTTTGAGGCGGGCACCCGGAACGTGGGCGGTGAGGTCGGCTTTGCAGCCGCACTGGATTATATGGACGCCATTGGCTGGGATGCCATGATGGCCCACGAACATGCCCTGCTGGAGCGAATGCTCAAGGGAATGGCCTCCATGCCCTGGCTGACCGTCTACGGCGAACCCGTGGCGGACAAGCGGTTCGGCGTGGTGTCGTTCAACGTGCAGGATGTCCACCCTCACGATGTCGCCACCATCCTGGATGCAGGCGGTGTGGCCATCCGTGCCGGACACCACTGTGCCCAGCCCCTGATGGATTTCCTGGGCATCGGCTCCTGCTGCCGGGCAAGTCTTGCCCTCTACAACACGGAAGAAGACGTGGACGCCCTGCTGAATAATCTGGAAAACGTACGAAAGGTGATGGGCTTATGAACCTGAACGAGCTCTATACACAGATCATTACCGAGAACAGCCGCAGCAAACAGAACCGCCACCCGGTGGAGGGTGCCACCCACAGCCTGGAGGGCGTCAACCCCAGCTGCGGCGATGACATCACCCTGCAGCTCCGGGTCATGGACGGAAAGATCGAGGATGCCGGCTTCATCGGCACAGGATGCGCCATCTCCCAAGCCTCTGCTTCCCTGATGATCGACCTGGTCAAGGGCCGCACCGTGGAGGACGCCCGCCGCCTCATCGGCCTGTATTTTGATATGATCAAGGGCAAAATCACGCCGGAGCAGCTTGATGATCTGGAAGACGTGGCCGCCCTGCAGGGCATTGCCCATGTCCCCGCCCGCGTCAAGTGCGCCGTGCTGGCCTGGCACACGCTGGAAGAAGCACTGGACGGCGAGGGAAAAATTTGATTTCCGGATACGCAAAAATGAGAGGACTTGCGAGCCCTCTCATTTTTTATATAACCTATCTGCCGGACATTCGCGTCCATGATCTTCGGCACAGCCACGTTTCCCTCTGCATTGAGCTAGGCTACTCCATCGTTCTGGTGGCGAGGCGCATCGGCGATACTGTTCCCGTCGTCATGCGAACTTATGCCCATTTGTACCCCAACAAGCAGCAGGAGCTTGTGTCGAAGCTGGAGGCCATCGGCTCCCCCACTCCTAACAACGATGACTCTGATTTGATGTCACTCGGCTAGGCCGAAAACAGGTGATGTCACGGCCCGTTTTGTGATGTCACGATGTCAAAAAAAGCCCCGGAAAGTTTCGATTTCTCGAACCTTTCCGGGGCTTTCAAATTATTCTTCGATCACTCGAGCTCGATTCTAGAAAGCTATTTTCTGGTTGTAACAGGTACAGCTTCCCGGTTTGGCGAAGTGTATTTTCCGCTCCGTCCATTGTATGTTTTTGACTACAACGAAAATTGCTGTCAAAATGATGTCACGGCATCAAGCAGACCGCTTCGTATCGAGAGCTTTGACTTCTTCAACGGATAGGCCCATCGCATCAGCGATTTCCTCGTAGGACAACTTTCCACCTAAAAGCAGCCGCTTGGCCGCCTCAATCGCCTTTCTGCGTTCGCCTTCTTCTCTTACTTCTTCAAAAGCTCTGCACATAGTTGCCACTCTCACTTACACAATTCGTGAACCGCGTGTGCAAATTCTGTTTCATCACGTACAAAATGGTATGGTGCATACTCACCATACGCATTCGGACGGCTGATTGTCACCAACTGAATCCCCTTTGGAACCGCAGTTTTGTTAAGCCCGCGTTTCAATTCAACGAGCGCCTTACCATGTGTCGTTTTCAGCGCATAGCAACCATGCCCATTCTTATTTTTCGCAATCAGATAGCACACTTTTAAGCGCCTCCTTAAATGCTTCAAGATTTATGATTTTCCCCTGTTCATACATTTTGCGTAGCTTCCCACCAACTGATGCAGGATATGCCTTTTTATATACATAATCGTGCAACCAGTCATTTAGTTGTCTGTCTAAAAATGTATTAAATTGAATCTCAATCGGATAATGGAAATTATCCTCTTTATAATAAAGATGAACGCCTCGATACCCATCATCATGAGCTTTGCCCAGAGACATATCCACAACTGTGATTCGAGGAACATCCAAATTCAACGCTTCTTCATATGACCCGCAAAGAGAGCGAAACCCCAGCAAATCATTAAAAACCTTTAATACCGGACGATCCGGATAATATCTCTCATACTTTGAGCGGATAGATTCTTCCGACTTAACGCGGTAATCCAATGCCACTTCTGCTAACAGTTCATTCTCGTCGAACCACTCAGTCGCTGTAAGTGCATCTTGCAACAACCGCTCTTTTTCAAACGCATTTAGATTGTTCTTCAAAGATTTTCCAAGCTGACTCTTATAAGAGAGATTTGATAGAATTTCCAGAGATAATCCGTTTGTTTCCAGCAATCCCATCTCTTTCCCTCCTATACCTCAAGTACATTATTATAATAACACTTGTTTCATACAAGTGTCAAGTAAACAAAAAAGGACGGCCCGAAAGCCGCCCTTTCCCTTATATACCAACTTTTGATTCCGTCGCGGGTTTCTCAAAGCCAGTACGATTCCTTACCCTTGGTTCAGGATTTGGAACACGTACAAGTATTTCGTCCGGTTCGCAATCCAGCGCTTCGCAGATGAGGTCCAAATGATTCAGATTCATCCTCTCCGCGATTTCGTTGTAATAATCACTGATTGTAGTCGGCCGAATGCCTGTGGCGCGTGCCAGATCTGCTTGCGTCCATTTCAGCTCGCCTAGCTTCTTGGACAGTAAAATTCTAATCATAACAAGCAGCAGGAGCTTGTGTCGAAGCTGGAGGCCATCGGCTCCCCACTTCCAACAACGATGACTCTGATTTGATGTCACTCGGCTAGGCCGAAAACAGGTGATGTC